>WNGP01005747.1_pt1 | contig 14601 bp, 21 predicted proteins | sample 5407671 | NCBI WGS metagenome assembly WNGP01 (sample SAMN13153381, study PRJNA577476) | soil metagenome | isolation source: 40 cm soil or saprolite under Garry oak tree replicate 2 | place: USA:California | collected 2016-06-15 | reverse complement strand
GCGCGTCCCAATCGGCATGTTCCGGCGGACGCCCCAGTCCCGCACCGCCTGATGGCTCAGGGTCTGCACGGACTTCTGCTTCGTCACGAGCTCGAGGACCTTCTGCGCCTTCACTAGCTTCTCGCCAGCCTCGCCGACGCCGACGTTGACGACGACCTTTTCGATTCGGATATCGCGCATGCCCGTCATGGTCCCACCTAGATCGCCGAGACCTCCGGCGTTCGGATTGAGGGGGCCTCCTTCCCGACGACGAACACCTTGCCGGCATCCGTCGAGAAGCCTTCGGTGAAGGTCACGATGTTCGCACGCGGGTTGCGGGTCCGCTGGACCTCGAGGACGTGCGCAATCTCGCCGACGTGTTGGCCGCCCGTCACCAGGACCGGCGCGCCTTTCCCGAGTTCGTAGTGCTCGACGACCTTCTGCTCCGGGACGTGGAGCTTCAAGGTAGCCCCGGTCTTGTACGCGTCCTTCTCGAGGAGGACGTTCCGCCCGTCATGGAGATTCACCTGCGTCTTGCCCCGGCGGACCGTCGTCTTGTCCTCGACGCGGCACAGCTTCCACTTCGCATCGCCCTCGTCGATCGGGACGAGGGCCATCTTGCCGCGCGTGTTGACGAGCATGCGGTAATGGGCCTTCGTCGCCGCGAAGGTGAGGACGTCCATGAGGCCGACCGGGAATTTCGGATCCGTGACCGCGCGGCCGTCCACGAGGACGCCGCGGCCGTTCAGGATGTGCCGCGCCTCCCGGGCGTTCGCGCACACCTTCAGCATGTCCCGGAGGATCAGGCCCAGCGGGACGCTCGTATCGATCGGGTGAGGACCGGGCGACCGGCAACCGCTTCAGATGCTTCTTCACGGTCGAATCACTCCTCGAACTTTCGCCGGCGCCACGGATCCGTGTCGTCCATCCGGACGATCAGGAGGTTCGACGCGTGCAACGGCCGGGCGACCTTCTTCTCGTCGACCTTCTCGATCGTGATCCCTTCGATGACGACCGTGCCATGGACGCGGTCCACCGAGACGACCTTCCCCTCTTTCCCGCGGAAGCCGCCCCGCATGATGCGCACCGTGTCGCCTTTCCGGACCGGCAGCGCCCGCGGGAGGTGCGCCTTCGACTTGTCGTGGATCTCCGGCGCGAGATGGGACGATGCCATGATCCGTTTCGTATGGAGCGGCGCGTTCGCCGCCCGTTTCCGCTGGGTCCGGGGTTGGGTACTCGACATCGGCAATCCTCACACGATCATGCTCGCGGTCGCGGCGACCCGCGGCCACCGTTCGGCGGCCTCGCGAGCGACGGGGCCTTTGATATCCGAGCCTTTCACCTCGCCTTCCGGGGTCACGATGACGCACGCGTTGTCCTCGAACTGGACCATCATGCCCTCCGGCCGACGAAACGGTCGGCGTTGGCGGACGACGACCGCGTTCATCACCTGCTTCCGCGTCGCGGGCGTCCCTTTCTTGACCGTGACGACGAGCAAGTCCGCAATCCCGGCGCTCGAGATCCGATTCCGGACCCCGCGGTACTTCATGACCTCGATGATCTCGACGATCTTTGCCCCGGTGTTGTCGATGCACTCGAGGCGCGCGCCTTTCGGCAGGCCGCGCGTCTGCCGTCCCGGAAGTCCCTTCAACCGGCGACCCCCTGGTTGTGGATCGCGACGAAGTGAACCGTCTTTCCGAGCGGCCGGCATTCCATCGCGAGGACGCGATGACCGATCTGGAGCCCGAGGCACGGCGGCGCGTGGACGTTCATGCGGTGCGTCCGCTTCTCGTATCGCTGGTACTTCCGGATGTACCGGAGATACTGTCGCTCGATGACGACCGTGTTCTGCATCCGGGTCGACACGACGACCCCTTCGAGCATCTGGCCGCGAACGGGGAGTCGGCCGTGGAACGGACACTTGGGATCCGTGCACGCCGTCGTCGGGATCGGGACGTCGATTCCAACGTCGCGCGCGGCGGAGCCAACCGGCTTGGCGGACGCGGCGACCGGGGCGGCTGGTTTCTTCTGCGCTTTCTTTTCCGCCATCTCGTTTCACCGGGCCTTCTTCACGCGGTCTTCCGGCCGAAAGCGGATCTCGTCTCCGTCGACTTCGAATCCGCCGGGGACATCGAAACGGAATCGGCTCCCATGCTTCGGGATCCGCTTTTCCTCCCCCTGCACGTCGACGACGAGCATGTTTCGCGTCTCATCGACCACGCGCCCGCGGACATGCTCCTGGCTCGGGTCGGACGCGTCGACGACCTCCACCCGGAGGCCGATCAGCTCGTGCTTCCGGAGGTTCGCCATCACGTCTCGTCTCCCGCCGGCGCGGGCTTCGCGGCCGCGGCTTTCGCCGGAGACCCGACGCCTCCCGCCAGTTCCTCCTCGCGCATGATCGTCAGGATGCGAGCGATGTTCTTGCGGAGCGCCCGGATCTTGCCGGGGTTCGGCGGTGCTCCACCCATGGCGGCGACGCCTCGTTCGTGCATCAGCTCGTCTCGAAGTTCGGTGAGCTTCTTCGCGATCGTCTCCGCGTCCATCGCGCGGATCTCCTTTGTCCGGAGCAGCGCCATTACGTCTCGTCGCCTCCTTCCGGGCCCACGTCGGCGTCGACGCCGAGTTCGCTCACCTGCTTGGCGACTTTCTTCAGCCGCTTCGCCGCGACTTTGCTCTTCTTGACCTTCTTCGCCGGATCCGGCTCCTCGGGGACGATGAGCGGTTCCGGCTCTTCGACGGACTCTTCCTCTCCGGGTCCGGCCACGGCCACGACCTCGACCACCGGCTCCGGTGCCCGAATCGGTTCGAGCGCCGCGGCCGCTGCGGCGGCGAGGTATTCGGCCGTCGGCTTCTTGATCTCCACCTCGTCGGGCAGCTTCGCCCGGGGATCCATGATTTCGACCGTGACGCCGATAATCCCGGGCTTCAACTTCGCGGACGCGAAGCCGAGGCCCATCCAGAGGTTCCGCGGCTCTCCGCAGTACTTGATGTGGCCCGCCTTGAATTTCTCCGTCCGATGCCGCTGGCCGGTGAGCTTGCCGGCGATCACGACGAGGCACCCCTTCGCGCCGGCCTCCATGATCCGGCGCACGGTCGAGTGACCCGCGCGCCGGAAGTGCCAGCCTCGTTCGAGGGCGTTGGCCAGTTTTTCGGCCATGATCTGAGCGTTCAGCGCGGGGCTCGCGACCTCCTGGACTTCGATCTGAGGGTTGTCGAACCGGAACCGTTGTTCGACCGCTTCCGTGAGGGCCTTGATCGCGCCGCCTTTCCGACCGATCACCAGGCCCGGGCGCTCGGCCAGGAGCGTGACCCGCGTCCCCATCGGGGTCCGTTGGATGTCGAGGCCGCCGAAGCCGGCGCGGCGCGTTTCGTTCATTAGATATTCCTTCAACAGCACCCGGCGCACGTTCTCGACGATGATCCGCTTGTCCTTCCGGTTGACCTTCGCTTCCGCCGGCATCTCACGCCACCTCTTCGAGGACGATCTCGAGGTTCACGGTGTCCTGGTTCCACGGGCCGCTTCGCCCGTACGCCCGCGGACGAAAGCCTTTCGTCGTCGCCCCCTTGTGGGCGTTGATCACGCGAATGACCATCGCGTCGGGATCTTCTTTTCCGGTGAACTCCGCGTTCGCGACCGCGCTCTCGAGGATCTTGAGGAACGCCTTCGCCGCTTTCACCGGATAGCGGGCCGGGCCGGTGCCGGCCTTGTGCGCGACCCAGCGTTTGTACTTCTTCATCGGCACGGGCTGTTTCAGGGCGATCACTTTCTCGAGATACTCGCGCGCCTGGTCCACGGTCTTCCCGCGCAGTTGGCGAGCGAGCTCGACGGACTTCTTCCAGGCGAGCGGGAGCTCCCGGCCGTACGCTCGGGCCATCGTCTCGATCCTGTATTCGACCGTGTACCCGAACTTCGACATGCGAACCTCATTTCAGCGGCATGAACTTCGACGATCGCGTCGCGCCGACGCCGGGTCCGCTGTGTGTGACCGGCTTGCGCGTCATCGCGAACTCGCCGATGTAATGCCCGATCATCTCCGCCTTGATCTCGACCGTCACGAACTCCTTCCCGTTGTGGACCGCGACCTTCTTGCCGATGAAGTCCGGGAGGATCGGGACGTCGCGGCAGTGCGTGCGGACGGCCTCCTCGGTTCCATTTGCGCGGACCTTCTCGACGAACGTGAGGCGCTCCTCGTCGATGCCGCGCATGAACGACCGCCGCGGTCGGGCGGGCAGGAGCTCGATGATCTCTTCGAGCGTCATGGCCTTCATCTCATCGAGCGAGCGTCATGGCCTTCATCTCATCGAGCGTGTACCCGCGGTACGTGAACTCCTTCTTGCGCCGGGTCTCGACCAGCCCCGCGCGCTTCCGCAGCTTCCGTCGCGCGGCTTTGGCCAGCCCACCCATCTGCTTCCTCGCCATCGTCAGGACCTCCGTCGTTTCAGCTTCAACCGCTTCGGCTTCGGGGACATCCGGCCGACCTTCCGGCCGGGAGGAGCGTCAAAGCCCACGGTCGACGGCTTCCCCACGTGCTGATGGGAGCCACCGCCGTGCGGGTGATCGACGGGGTTCATCGCAACGCCGCGGACCGTGAACGCAGGCTTGCTGAACGAGCGATACGAGAACCACTTCTTGCCCGCCTTCGTGAAGGGCTTGTCGCCGCGGCCGGCGCCCGCGACCGCGCCGATCGTCGCCCGGCAATCCGGATGGAACGAATGGAACTGTCCCGAGGGGAGCTGCACGACCGTGCGTTCGGCCTGGCTGACGACGACGGCCTGTGTCCCGGCGGCGCGCACGAACTTCCCGCCATCCCCGGGCATCGCTTCGATGTTGTAGACCAGCGTGCCTTCCGGAATCTCGCGGAGGGGCAACGTGTTCCCGCGGTCCACGTTCGGCATGCCGTGGGTCACCGGCTGGCCGATCGAGAGTCCGTCGCACGCGATCATCAGGACCTCTTGGCCATCGAACCGAACGCGCGCGAGGGGCGCCGTGTGGCCCGGGGCCTGGAAGATGTCCGTCACGACGCCCGCACCGCGGAGGTGCGGATAGGTGACGAGGCCCGGATGGCGGTGGCTTGGGGACCGGTAGGTCGGCGAGGTGCCGCGACCGCGGCGCTGGGAGCGCAGATTCTTCCCCATCAGAACACCCCGATCCGCATGCCGATTTCTTCGGCGGAGAAGCCCGCCTTCAGCTTGATGATCGCATGCTTCCCGTCCTTCCGGACGAACGTGTTGACCTTCGCGACCTTCGCCTCGAAGAGCTCCTCGAAGGCCTTCTTGACCTCGGTCCGCGTCGCTTCTCGCCGGACGAGGAATTCGAGGCGGTTGCCGTCCTTCAGGTTCTGCGCCGGCGTGCCTTGCAGCATGTTGAGCGTCTTCTCTGTGACGTACGGATGGATCAGGATCTCGTGGGGCTTCACGACGGCCAGCTCCTGAGGATCTCGAGGGCGCCTTCACTGAACACGGTGAGTCGTCCGGGATCGCCTCCGGGCGCGAGGACCTCCGCGTTCAAAGCCGCGGGGTTGACGACCTCGACGCCGGGAAGATTTCCCAGGAGCCGCCGGACGTTTCCGGCGTCTTTCACGACCACGAGGACGCTCCGGGGCTGGCGGTACCGTCGCCCGCGCATCTTCCCGCGGCCGGCGCGGATGTGTCGTCCGTCCTTCGCGCGTTCCACGTCAGGTAGGAGGCCGAGGTGATTGAGGATCTTCAGGCCCTCGCGGGTTGCGCCGCTATCCGGGGTGAGCGTCTCGATTCCGTCCTCGATCACCACGGGGAGCGTGATGTCCTCCGGGAACCGATGGCCCCGCGATGCGACCATCCGAGGATCCTTCACGGCCGCGATCGCCGCGTTGCGAGCCAGCCGCCGTTCCTGTTCGTTGATCTTCTTGACCCACACCTTGTCTGGGCGGGGGGGATGTGCCCGGCGGCCGCCGACTGTCCCCGGTGCCTGCGCCCCGGTCATTGTGCCGCGGAGACGCGGGACCCGCGACACGCCTTGTCCCTTCCCCGACCAGCGGACGGAGTGGTGCATCCCCGCCATCGGCGAGGGCCCGTACGGTTGTCGGCGGTTCGCTTGGAATGCGGTCACCGCGCGTCGAATCAGATCGAGGCGGACATCGGATCGGAAGACCGTCGGGAGTTCGACCGTCTTGACGACGTCGCCATCGAGTGAGTACACGTGAACTTGACCGGGCTTGACCGCCGGCGCCTCTCGTTTCGTCTCCTTCTGTTTGGCGGCCTTCGGCGCCTTCGCGGCCTTCGTTGGTCTCGCAGCCTTCGGAGCCCGTATGCGGCGTTTCGGGGCCGGCTTGGCGTCCGAGGATCCCGCGGCGCCCTTCTTCTCTTCGGGATCCGCCAAGGGCGTCACACCCCCTGCTTCGATTGGCGGGAGATGTACGTAAGGTCGGGGGACTTCTCCAGCTTCACGTATCCGCCGCGAGCCGCATCGCGGAATCGAATGAGGCGCTTCGTCGGCCCCGGAATCGATCCGTGCAGCAGGACGAACGGGTTCCGCAGATTCCCGTAATGGAGGAAGCCTCCTTCCGGCGTGACCTCGTCCGCCTTGTCTCCGATTTTCAGGATCCGCTTGTTGTACTCCGTCCGTTGATGGTAGCCGAACTGGCCCCCTTGCGGCACGGTCGGGCGGACGTACCCGGGCTGGAAATTCCCGAGCGTGCCGATGTTCCGCCGGTGCTTCGAGTTCTTGTGACTCAGGAGCCGCGTGCCCCAGCGCGTGTGGTGGCCCTTCCAGCCTTTCCCCTTCGTGATCGCCGCGACGTCAACCATCGAACCTTCGCGGCAGAATTCGGTGACGGGAATCTCCTTCCCCAGGAGGCCGCGTGCATACTTGATCCGGTCCTCGATCGATCCGCCGCCCACCCGATTCTCCATGAGATCCGGCTTCTTCTTCGGGACGCCGGTGACGAGCGACGGCTGCGTGTACGTGATGACCCGCACCTCGTCGATTCCGGCCGCGTCGACCTTCGACCACGCTTCCTCCGCATCGTAGTCTTTCGGAATCGGGAAGACCCGACGCAGCTCCTTCTCGAGTTGAGCCGCCCACACCTCCGCGGCGGTCTTGAGCCCTTCCGGCACGCGTCGGTACAATCGGACCGCCGCGACCCGCATCGGCGGCACCTCGACGACGGTCACGGGGACCTGGACCTCCTGGCCCGAGGTCGTCGAGGTCGGTCGGTAGTCGACGACAATCGCGTGCGTCATGCCCGCCTTGTATCCGGCGAATCCCTGGAGCCGGGGCGTGCCACCGTCAACATCAGGCCAGCTCGAGAAATGCGGTATCGGGCTCTCGCTGCGCTTGCGGGGCGAAAAGCCCATCGATCCGTGTCTCGGTCGGTGTTCCTTCGGCACTCGCCACTCCTCCGCAGAGAGTGGTGTCTCCTCGCGTACGATGAGCCGCGGGCGTTCGGTCGCGACACCGTGACGCTGCCTGCGAGGCCAGAAGAATCGGGCCCGCATTTCCGGGATCCACGAAGGGATTGCCCGGGGCGTCTGGTCGACGCGTTGGGCCGTCCCTATGGAGGGGCCGTATATAATTCTTTGGAGCGGGAGGGCTGCGCCTCCTGGGGAATTCGGTCGCGGGCGTCCTGGTCGAGCAGTTCAGCGGGCGAGTGTTTTCGGCTTCGGCTTGTGCGGCTCGGCGATCTCCAGTACGAGCGGTTGCACGATCGGTTTGTCCTCTTCCTCGTCGATCGCTCGTTCGTCCTCTTCCGCGAGGGCTCGCCAGAATGCTTTCATGCGCGCGTCGTAGTATTCGTCACACATCGTCGCGCCTTCGTCGGCGACATGACGTGGAAAATACAAAACCTTTCGCGCCGCGCGAGGCAAGCGTACGCGCATTACAGATGGCCGGCGGGTTCCGATGTATCGTCGGTGATAACGCTCCCATAACTTTTAAGCGGGCTTCGCAGGCTATGCCACGTCGCTGGGCGGTTCTTCATGGAAGTCAAGCGGATGAAAGTGAAAGTTTGCCTCGTTGGTGAGGCTGCGGTTGGCAAGACCTCTCTCATCCGCCGATTCGTGCTCGAGAACTTCGACGACAAGTACATCCAGACGCTCGGCACGAAGGTCTCCAAGAAGGAACTCACATCCGCGTCGCCGGACGGCTCGGGCGAATTGAAGATCGACATGACGATCTGGGACATCATGGGCCAGAAGGGCTTCCGCGAGCTGCTCAAGGAAGCGTACTTCTACGGGGCCCGCGGGATCCTCGCGGTCTGCGACGTCACCCGAAGGAAGACCCTCGAAGACCTCGACGATTGGATCGAGGGCGTCTACAGCGTGACCGGCAAGATTCCGATCGAGTTCCTCGGCAACAAGGTCGACTTGAAGGACCAGGTCCAGATCAGCGAGGACGACATGGTCCAAGCCGCTCGGGCCTACGACAGCCCGTTCCACTTCACGTCGGCGAAGGCCGGCGTCAACGTCGAGAACGCATTCCAGTCCCTTGCCGAGCGGGTCGCGAAGGAACGGTACGCGCGAAAAGTCCTCCCTGAAGAATAAGAATTATCAGGGGCGATACTCGCGTCTGCACGGTACATAAGACCGCGCTCGATGGGTGGCCCATGATGGCGACGTCCACGATGGCCGGCCAGAAGCATCTCAAGGCCAAGGTCTGCCTCGTCGGGGATGTTGCGGTCGGCAAGACCTCCCTCATCAAGCGGTTCGTGCAAGACCAGTTCGACGACCGGTACATTGCCACGGTCGGCACGAAGGTCACGAAGAAGTCGCTCGACGTCGTGTGGAAGGGCGCCCCGGCGACGCTCGACATGATGGTCTGGGACATTATGGGCGAAAAGGGGTTCCGGGCGTTGCTCCGCGACGCGTACTTCGAGGGCTCCCAAGGCGTGATCGCCGTCTGCGACCTCACGCGCAAGGACACCTTTTACGATTTGAACAACTGGGTCCAGATGATCCGCAAGCAGGTCGGCAACGTCCCGATGGTGTTCCTCGGGAACAAGATGGACCTGACGGAGCGGCTCGTCGTGAGCCAGGAAGAGCTCGGCCGAATGGGTTCCATCCACAGCGCGCCGCAGTTCCTCGCGTCCGCGAAGACCGGGGCCGGCGTGGCCGAGGCGTTCCGCGCCCTCGCCGATGCGATCGGGAACCGCGGAAGCGAGTGACGTCATCGAGGCCGATGGCCCTCCGAGGGCCCGCCATTATCTCGATAGATAACCGATGGGCAACGCCTTTATAACCTGAGACGTGTGCGAGCGACGCACCGGCTCTAGGGATTCTGATGGACCGCCAAAAGATGAAAGTCAAGGTCTGCCTCGTCGGAGAGGGCGCGGTCGGCAAGACGTGTCTGATCCGGAGGTTCATCCAGGACCAGTTCGACGACCGATACATCTCCACACTCGGCGCAAAGGTCTCGAAGAAAGAGATCAAGGTCGATGGCGCGAACGGCGGCATGGACGTCGACATGACGATCTGGGACATCATGGGCGAGAAGGGATTCCGCGAGCTGCTCAAGGAGGCGTACTTCCACGGGGCCCAGGGCGTCCTCGCGGTGTGCGATGTGACGCGGAAGGAGACGCTCGACGACCTCGAGGATTGGGTCGCCGCCGTGATCAAGGTCACCGGGAACGTGCCAATCGAATTCCTCGCGAACAAGGCGGATCTGAAGAACCAGATGGCGATTACGAAGGCCGAAGTGCAGAGCGCGGCGGAAGCGCACGAGGCCCCGTTCCTGTTCACGTCCGCGAAGACCGGAGAGAACGTCGAGACTGCGTTCGCGAAGCTCGCGCAGATGATTGCGAAGCGAGCAGCGTGACATTGTCCTGCGATTCGCACTCACTCGACCTTCCGACTGCATCGCACCGCGACGAATTGCCGACGATCGATGGCCTCGCGTATGGAGAAAGTCGAGGCCAGTGCAATCTCATTCGGGTTTTCGAGGTCAAAGTGTTTAAGTAGAAGGCTCGTGTATTCGAACGCGACCCACGCGAGGGCCCGGTCAGAAGATGGTGGAGACGGTGGGAGAGCCCGAAGAACTCCCCCCTGTGGATTCGTGGATTAACAAGGTCGATTTCCGGTCCACGGCGGAGGTCAAGATCCCCGAGCGGCTCGTCGACCAAGTCATCGGTCAAGAGCGAGCCGTCGAGGTGATCCGAAAGGCCTCCGAGCAGAAGCGGCACGTGATGCTCATCGGCGATCCGGGCACGGGCAAGTCGATGCTCGCCCGGTCGATGACGGAAATGCTCCCCCGGGAGGACCTCCAGGACATCATCGTCTACCACAATCCGGAAGATCCGAACGAACCCAAGATCCGCGTCGTGCCCGCCGGGAAGGGACGCGAGATCGTCAACGCGCAGAAGGCGGAGGCGATGCAACGACGGGAACAGAAGGCCTCCATGGTCATGACGATCGTCTTCTTCATCATCGGTTTGAGCGTCATCCTCTCGTATCAATGGGGTTCCGAGACGCCGCAGTTCCGGCCCGACGCGCCGAACATCATCCTGTTCGGTATCCTCGTGGCGGCGATCATCTACATCGCCACGCGGTACACCGGGCACCGCCAAGAGAACCTCATGGTCCCGAAGCTCCTCGTGAGCCACACGCCCGACGAGATGCCGCCGTTCATCGATGCGACCGGGAGTCACGCGGGCGCGCTCCTTGGGGACGTCAAACACGACCCGTTCCAGAGTGGCGGGCTCGAGACGCCGGCGCATGAGCGCGTCGAGTCCGGCGCGATTCACAAGGCTCACAAGGGCGTCCTGTTCGTCGACGAGATCAACGTGCTCCGCATGGAGAGCCAGCAGAGCCTCTTGACCGCGATGCAGGAGAAGAAGTTCTCGATCGTCGGCCAGAGCGAGCGGTCCTCGGGAGCGATGGTGAAGACGGAAGCCGTCCCGTGCGATTTCATCCTCGTCGCCGCGGGCAACCTCGACGCGGTCCAGGGGATGCATCCGGCGCTGCGCTCGCGGATCCGCGGGTACGGCTACGAGATCTACATGAAGAGCACGATGCCGGATTCGGACGAGAATCGGCTCAAGCTCGTGCGGTTCGTCGCCCAAGAGGTCGCGAAAGACCGGAAGATTCCGCATTTCGACCGGAGCGCGGTGCTCGAAATCCTGCGGGAGGCCCAGCGGAGAGCCGGTCGCCGCGGTCAACTCACCTTGCGCCTGCGAGAGCTCGGTGGCCTCATCCGCGTCGCCGGCGACATCGCCCAAGAAGAGTCGACGCCGCTCGTCACCGCGAAGCATGTCCTGAACGCGAAGCGGATCGCGCGGTCGCTCGAACAACAGGTCGCGGACCGCATGATCGAACGCGGCAAGGAGTATCAGACGTTCATCACGGAAGGCGCGATCGTCGGCATGGTCAACGGGCTCGCGGTCCTCATCGGCGACAACTCGATGGCGGAATTCAGCGGCATCGTCCTACCCATCGCCGCCGAAGTGACGCCGGCTCAGGCGAAACAGGGTGGGCGCATCATTGCCACGGGTCGCCTGGGGGACATCGCGAAAGAGGCGGTCGAGAACGTCTCGGCCCTCATCAAGAAGTACACGGGCGAGGACATCTCGAACCACGACATCCATGTCCAGTTCGTCGGCTCCCGCGAGGGGACCGAGGGCGACAGCGCGTCAATCTCGGTCGCCACGGCCGTCATCAGCGCCCTCGAAGAGGTGCCGGTCAACCAGACCGTTGCGATGACGGGTTCCCTCAGCGTCCGCGGGCAGGTCCTCCCGGTCGGAGGGGTGACCGCGAAGATCGAGGCCGCGGCGGAACTCGGGATCCGGAAGGTCGTCATCCCCCGCGCGAACTTGAAGGACGTCCTCCTGGAGGACCGCTACCAGGGGAAGATCGAGATTGTCCCCGTGGACACGCTGAGCGAGGTCCTCGAGCAGGCGCTCGTGGGCCCCAAGAAGTCCGGCCTCATTAGCAAACTCGTGGCGTTGGTCCCGAAGATCACGCCGGAGAAGCCGGGCGCCGCAGTGCCCCACTGAGATTCCGGAGATACCGGAGGATGGGCCGATGGAACCCTCCGAGTTCTCCGAACCGATGCCCTGCTACGAGTTCAGCCCGACCTTGTCCCCGACCGAGGACGATGGCCTGTGCGTGCATTGCCGGATGTTCTTGACGATCGAGTGCCCGTACATCGATCACTTCCTCGGGGAGGACGACGAATGAGCGGCCGCGCGTTCTTCATCGGCCGGTTCCAGCCGTTCCATCGCGGTCACCTCGCGACCGTCAAGCGGATCCTCGAGTCGAACGACGAGATCATCGTGGGGATCGGGTCGGCCCAGTACAGCCACACCGGGGAGAATCCGTTCACCGCCGGGGAGCGATACGAGATGATCAAGCGTGCCCTCGACGCGGAGGGAATCCACAACTATCACATCGTACCGATCCCGGACACCCACGTCCACAGCGTGTGGGTGAGCCATGTGACCTCGCTCGTGCCGCGCTTCGACAGCGTCTACACGAACTCGGATCTGGTCGTGCGCTTGTTCCGGGAACACGGCCTCAAGGTATTGTCGCCTCCCCTCGTGGACCGCGCGCGGCTCTCTGGGACCGTCGTCCGCCAGCGAATGCTGAAAGGCGGCGACTGGGAATCCCTCGTTCCCGCTGTCGTCGCCGAGTACGTCAAGGAGATCGACGGCGTCGAACGGATCCGGGAGACGCACAAGTACTCGACCCCGTACGGGACCCGCGAGAATCACGAGGACCCGTAGAAAGGGACCCGTCCACGACTCCCCGCGAGGACGGGCATCGACAGGCATCCCTCCGAACGAGGATTGTCGCTCCCTGGATCCCTGCCTCTCTGTCCGGACCGCATCGTAGGGGATAAGACTCATTACCAGTTGAATACCAGACGATGTTCCGTTCGGTACCTATCGGCCGGGCTCACCAGTCGATCCGGTAGGCGCAGTACGGCGCGCCGCGCAACATGCATGCGACCTTCGTGACGGTCCCGCCGATCCCGTGCAACGCGAGCATCCCTTCGTTCGCGCCAAGCCGCGCCGCGCACCGCGCGGGACTGCTCATCCAATCGTAATTGCGCATCACTGCGCGGTGGTCTTGGACGTCCACCTCGAGCCGGCCGTGGTTGTACTCCCTCGCATAGGCGTTCGGAGAGAGCTCCAGGAAAATCGGGAACGGGAGTCCGCGGCGCACGAGCCGACGGACGGAGGGGAAGGTCCCCACTTCTTCGCGGGCCATCCTGCGGATCGTTTCGTATGTGCCGTCCCCGAACCGCGCCTCGATCCGGTCGAGCACGTCGAGCGCCGCACGGAGAGGATACCATTCTTCCGCATCGAGATGCGCCGGATCCAAGCCGATCTCGATGAGGACCTCGTCTGCGGCCGCCTTTCCGTAAAGGGCCGCAATCCAGTGGTGGTAGTTGCGAAAGTGACTGCCCCGGGCCATGGGAGAGATGAGGCGATCCCCACGCGAATCCGCGAGCTCCGCGAACACGGCGTGGCCGAGATTCGAAGCGGCGTACAACTTTCCGCGGCGTTCACCGGAAAGGCACGTGACGAGATCGGTCCTCGACAACTCGCCCAGCGTCCGGCTCACGTGGGACGGATGGAGCCCCGTTTGCTTCGCGATTTGCCCGGGCGTGTGCGGGCTCGGGACCACGGCCGCGAGGACTTTCTCCCGTTGGCGGCTCGCGAGTACGTACGAGAGCTTGCCGAGGACGTTCGGTGATTCTGCGCTCGAAATCTTCCCCGAAGAAGCCACGCCGGCTCACGATGCGGCCGCGAGGTCTTTACCCTTTCCTCAGCCCGCGGGACCGAGATACGTCAGGAGGACCGGGACCAAGAGCGACGCCATCAAGTGCACCCGACGAACTCGCAGTGCGATCGGCACGAGGCCGACGACCGCCGCGAGGCCGGCTAACCCAAGGCCGACGGGACCGGTGGCGATCGCCAAGAGGATCAGGACCGCCAGGAGGGACAACGCGGCGATCCGTCGCGGATTCGAACTCGACCAGCGACGTGCAACGCCGCGGCCGAGGTGGGCGGCCAGCGGTGCGGCCATCGCCGTCGCCAGGACCGCTGATGTGACGAGGAGGAGCAGCGATGTCGGGGTCGCCCAGACGGACGGCCACGGAGGGAGATCTCCGCTCAGTCCGCGGACTGCCGCGGCGGCCCCACTTCGGGCCCGGTGAATCATGAAGAGGACGGCGACGCTCAGGAGTGCGGTGGACGTGGAGACCGCGCCCAAGACGACCATGAACTGACTCGGCCCGACGTTCCTCCGGGTGCCCACCGAGGCAAGGGTCGCGGCCGCGCCGCCGCTCAGACCGGGAAGCCATGACACGCTCGCCCCCGCGATCGTGCCCCGCAGCGCGCTCCGCGCATCTTCCCGCGACACGGCTCGGAGCGGTTCCACCCGTTGGTATGGAATCGAACCGGGCCGAGCGCGCAACCCGAGGAGCAGACTCGGGATGCCGAAGAGACCGGAAAACAGCGGGAAGAGGACCGCGTCGGGATCGACGAGGCTCGGCCCGCGGAGGACCGCGATCCCGAGGCCGGCGGCCAGTGCCTGGACCCACACTGCCCGAACCAACCGGCGGACGCGTTTCCTTCCGCGGGATTCGGAGGCGAGGACGGCCGCCAAGACGAACACCAGGAACGCCGGAGTCCACGGCCGGAATTG
>WNGP01002805.1_pt1 | contig 14608 bp, 12 predicted proteins | sample 5407671 | NCBI WGS metagenome assembly WNGP01 (sample SAMN13153381, study PRJNA577476) | soil metagenome | isolation source: 40 cm soil or saprolite under Garry oak tree replicate 2 | place: USA:California | collected 2016-06-15 | reverse complement strand
GATTCCCGTCAGCCACCCTGTTAGGCTAGATGTCAGTGAACAGGTGGAGACGCACAGATGTGCGTCTGCCGCGTCTGTGCGTCTAGCATTCAGAGGTCCGTAGCTCAATTGGTAGAGCACCGGTCTCCAAAACCGGGGGTTGCAGGTTCGATTCCTGCCGGGCCTGTTTTCCAATCGGTTGTCCCACCGTCCGTTACGGGGCGGCTCGGGCCGCTCGCGTCACTCCGTTCTCTCGACTGCACCCTGGATTGCACCCTGGCCGGCGCACTCTCGCGCCCCAGCGCTCGCGCCACGCGATCGAAGTAGCGGCCCACATCCGTGTAGTCGGCGTGAAAGCGCGCGTACCGCATCGTCATGGCGATGGTCGCGTGGCCGAGCTGCTGCGCGAGCTGGGGAAGTGGCATTCCGGCGCGGGCGAGGTAGACCGCTGCGGTGTGCCGGTGATCGTGGAGGGTGTAGCCCACGATCCCCGCGAGCCGGCGCGCGCGGTAGTGTTCGTCTTGCGCCTGCCAGCGATCCAGTGGGAACAACCGATCCGCCCCGCGCAGTCCCTCGATGCGGATGTGCTCTTGGAGGCTCGTGGTAACCCAGGGCGGGACGAACACGGCCCGCACACCAGCGGGGCTCTTTGCGTCCTCAATGAGGGCCCGCGTTTCTCCGGCGCCGAAGCGGAGATCAGACACGCGGAGTGCTAGCACCTCGCCGAGTCGCATCCCCGTGCCGACGAGCAGCTCGAACAGCGGCCGCAGCCGGGGTCGAACCGCGGCGAGGTAAACCCCGAGCTCATACGGCTCGAGGTAACGGATCCGAATGCGAGTGGGGAATCGCTCAATCACGGGCCGCTCGGAGAGCCACCCTTTTCGCCGGCAGTAGCCCGCGAGCACGCTCACCGCGATCAAGTCTTTGTTGACCGTCTCCTCGGCCGCGCCGGTCGAGCGGCGCGCGCCCTTGAGGGCCTGCACCTGGTCGGTTGTGAGCGCGGTGCGCACGGTCGCCCGCTCGCCTACGAATCGGAGGAAGTGCGCGAGGCTCGCCCGGTAGCGGTCCAGGGTGAAGGGACGCACGTCGGCAGCCTTCGCCCGGAGGCAGTGGGCGATGGCATCGGCCAGCGCCACGTCAGGGGAGCGGAGCCGTGCGGCCAGCTCGTGCAGCCGACCTGCGGCGTGGGCCTCCACCAGCGCTGGAAGGCGCATGCGGCCTTCGAGCCAGGCGCGGACGAGCTCGAGGTGGCCTCGCTCGGCCAGGCGGAGGAGCAGCTCCTCGCGCTCGCGTGCTACCGCGACGCGGGTTGTGCCGAGGCTCTTGTAGAGCCGACCGATGCCCGGGAGCTCGCGCTTCAAGTACCAGGTCCGTCCGCGCCGCCACATGGGGCCTCCTAGTCCTGGGTTCGTCGCGCGATGAACGCCCGCACGTCAACCGGGCGCCACCGGATCCGCCGCGGCCCAAGCTGCACTCGCGGGATCGGAAGCTCGTAGACGCTCTTCGCCGGGAGCTTGAGGAGGGTACCGACGTCGCCGGCCGTGAGCAACGGTTCCACGTCGTACCCATCGCCGACGACCTCCGGCCTCCGCTCCTCACCCAGGTTCATCTCCGCAGAGTCTCCTTAGTGTTGTTCAAGGTGACGACCGGCAGCGATGAAGGTACAGGCCTGCCGGCTCCCCTCCACTTCCAAGTACTACAGAATCCGGCCGAACGTTGGTTCGCACCCGCGAGACACACCTCTCTACCTATAAGTAGTCCTGCACCGGGCCCAGCGTGGCACCGTGGACCGCTGGGAGGCCCTTCACCCACACCTGGCTTGCGACTGGGAGACCGTTCTGGCCCTGGGCCGATGGGGTGTATCGCCCTTGAGCGCCCGCCGGCGCGAATGGGCGGCCTGGCGAGATATCGTTGTGCACGTGCACCGGCACGTGCACCGATATCTCGCCACTTGCTTGCACAACAAATAAGCGCGGCCGAGTCAGTGCAGATTCTGGGGGGCGTGAGTGGAACCCTCGGGTTCCCTCGATCGTCGATCCGGAGGCTGACAGAGCCCTTAGATTGGTAGCGGATGGAGACCAAGACACGAGACGACAAAGCGGCTGCCCCACGCCGAGCGGTTGGCTTCCTTCTCGCGGTATTTGGCTTAGGCTTGACTGCCACGCTCGCCCACGAGGCCCGGCCAGCCGTGCCGAGGAGTGCGGCGTCCGCCCCTGCAGAAAGCCTCACCATCGCTTCGGTTGTGGCCGGCGGTGACCACTCGTGCGCGATCACGGGCCGAGGCGCTGCGTACTGCTGGGGTGCGGCGATGGACCGTCGGGCGACGTCCAGCAGGGCACCTGTGGCTTTCGGTCCAACTATCGCTTGGCGGTTGATCGCGCTCGGCGCCACCCGCGGCTGTGGGGTCGACACGGCTGGCCGCACCTACTGCTGGGGCTCGAACGCCGTGGGGCAGAACGGCACTGAGCCCGATAGCCTCGAGCATCCCGCGCCAACGCCTGTCGAGGGACTGCCTCCGCTCACGGTACTCTCCGCGAGCGAGCAGCACACCTGCGGCGTCGGGGCCGACGGCCGCGTCGTCTGCTGGGGCGCTAATCGTAATGGCGAGCTCGGGCGCGGGTTCCGCAGCCCCTGGGAGCGGCCCGCTCCGGTGTTCAGCCTCATCCGCTTCGGAAGCGTCGCGGTCTACGGCCACAGCAGCTGCGCACTTACGGTCGAGAAACGCCCGAGTTGCTGGGGCCTGAACGCGCACTGGGCCGCGGGGCCATCGTGGGACGCTGATTGTTTGGACTCCTGGACGGCTGACTCTCACTCGGGGATCTACGAGTGCGTAGCAGTGCCGATTGAAATGGCGAGATACACGCCTGCCCAAGGATGGCCCGGGCGTGCGGCCTGCGCGGCGGACGCCAACAGCTGGTTCTCTTGTTGGAGAGCGGTACTTGGCCGTCCTCGACGGGGAAAGGCCTGGCTCGCCCCCGCCCTCCCGGCTAGCCCATGGCCGGAACTCATAGCACTCACCGGAGGCTCACGCCACTGGTGCGGGATCGCTGCTGATGGTACCGCGTACTGCGAGGGTGACGGATCAGACGGCAGGTTGGAGTCGCCCGACTCCATGCCAAACGCGGGAACGCGCGCCGTTGCCGGCGGACTCCGTTTCCGCGCACTGGCTGCCGGAGCGGAGCACACCTGTGGGCTCAGCATCGAGGGTCGAGTCTATTGCTGGGGACGAAACGAAGCAGGACAGCTAGGCAGCGGCTCTGCGTCCTATAGCGCGACGCCCGTCGAGGTGGTGTTCCCGCATTGAAGCGGTCAGGAACCTCGCAGGGAGCTCGTTCCATGGATCTCGGTTCGTGGCTTGGATGCTGGACGGTACAATGGCGTGGGTACGCGCAAGCGCGGAGCGTCCAGCTCGCTGGCGTTGGCCTGGCTTCGCTCCTGGCACTTCATCCCGTATACGGGCAGCGGCCACCTACGCCACCCTATCGACTGGCCGCCATCCGGGCGTACCGCTATCACAATACCAACGGCACGTTCTCGGACACCATCGTTCAGCGTGGAAGTGGAGCGGCCACCGCCGCCAGTGACAGTTCTGATGGAACCCTGGTGGTCCTGGAGCTCCAGGGACAGCGCGGATCCTACGTGCCTGGTCGCCAGGTCGAGCTCATGGCCCGAGATGACCGACAGCTGTTGCTCAACCGGAGGCTCGAGTTCGCCGTGTTCGGTGACGATGGCCGCTATTTCGCGGCCTTCTGGCTCCACGGGACTCGCTGCTCAACGGTGAGGCTTCGCGCGCAACTCTTGGGGCAGACAGACGCGTCAGCCATGGAGGCCCAGTTTCCGTTCCCCTGCAGTGGCGGCGTCACCTCCGCAGCCCCCACGTCCCCGCCGGCCGCGGCAGGGAGTGTCGTCCCACCGTACCGGATCACTGCCCTCCGAGCGTACCTGTTCTACGGGGCCGGTGGCACCTTCTCCGAGAACGTCGTCCAAGAGGGGCACACGTCGCTCTGGAACGAGCAGGTCAGCGGGAGCTTCGTCGTCGTCGAGATCCGAGGCGAAGACGGTTGGCGGGCGCCCGCTCGCAAGGTGCGCCTCGTCGGCTCGGAAGGTCAGAGAGTAGTGTTCGACAGGACCGTGCCCGTTCCCGCGCTCGGCCGCGACGGGCGAGCCTTCGAGGGGTTCTGGGTCTACGTCCACCCGTGCCGGCCACTGACCTTGAGGGCGCAACTGCTCGGGCAGGCGGATTCGTCGGCTGTGGAAAAATTTGTCCCGTTCGATTGTGGCGAATGAGGAACCGCTAGCGGTGGAGCTGGTCACAGTTCAGTAGGGACAGTGCCACTTGCGTCGCTGGCCGGTGCGCCGACCGGTGACCTGCGCCCCGATAGGGCGTCGTTCACGATTACCCTGGCCGCGTTCAGCGCGGCGCGGGCCGTCTCTGGACGCCGTCATCGCGACGGGTGGCGCAGGCGAGATGATCAGGGAATCCGACAGGTCGGCTCTGGGCCTTGACGACCTGATAGCCAATCTACTATCATAGCCTGTGCCCTCGGCGCCGCCCAAGCCGCTGTACTGGATCGCCTCGAGCTTGAAGGACCTGAAGGCGATGCCCGTGCCGCTGCAGAAGGCCTTCGGCACTGCGCTCCGTAGCGTCCAGCTCGGCGGGATGCCACAGGCAGCGAAGCCGCTCAAGGGCTTTGGTGGTGCCGGCGTGTTGGAGCTCGTGGAGGATTACGACCGCGGGACGTATCGCGCGGTTTACACTGTGAATCTTCCTGGGGTGGTCTACGTGCTTCACGTCTTCCAGAAGAAGTCGAAGCGGGGGAGCGCGACCCCTCGACACGATATCGACCTCGTACGGAGCCGATACCAGCTCGCTCGGGATCATTACCGAACGCTTGAGCAACAAGAGGGGGATCGCAATGCCTAAGACCACGTCGAAGACTCGCCGGCCGGCGGGCCGGGAGGAAGCTACGGTCACGCCGAGCAGCGGCAACGTGTTCGCGGATCTGGGGCTTCGCGATGCCGATGAACTGCTCGCGAAAGCTGACCTGGCGCACGCGATCCAGGAACGCCGGCGATCCGTTAGGGCGCACCTGCAGCACTGTCATGCCTGAACAACCGATGCAGACTCCTCCTGTTGACGGCCAAGCCTCGGAGACAATTCCCAGTCCTATCGCAACGGGCGGCGGAGGTGAGCGCTTTGAGCAACGAGTCGGGGCGTATGCGCTGGCGCTCCTCCTCGTACGATCTGAGGCGCCAGTGCTTCGCGACGCGGTAGTGGCCGAAGTCCACCTCCAGACGAGGCAGTTGGGCTGGCGCACGGACGATCTTTTGATTGTGGCAGAGGTCCGACCCGGGGTGACGCGGAAGCTTGCGGTTCAGGCGAAGCGCTCCTTCACGATCTCTGAGAATGACGAGGAGTGCGTGAAGACGATCGCCGGAATGTGGGAAGACTTTGTCGCCGCAGAGCGGTTCGATCCGGCTCAGGATCGGCTGGCGATTGTGACCCTTCACGGTACGGGCACGCTGCTCAAGGACTTCGGGTCACTGCTGGATTGCGCGCGCGCCGCTCCGACCCCCGACGACTTTCGCCGTCGGCTTGGCCTTCCGCGCTACCTGTCGCAGAAGGCGAAGAGTCAGAACAAGGCGCTCCTGTCCATCCTGCGCACCCATCTCGGAGGGCAGCTGGACGAGGATCGCTATTGGCAGTTCCTACGCGTGCTCACCGTGCTGAGCTTCGACCTCGGGACGCGCACCTCGCAGACAGATACGATGGTGCTGGCGCTCTTGGCGCACGTCGCGGCGGAAGGGGGCGATCCCAGGGCCACCGCGCGGGCGACTTGGGACAGGCTACTCGACGTAGCAAGCGAGGGCAGGCAGTCAGCGGCGACCTATCGTAGAAATGATCTACCGGCGGAGCTCCGGGACAGGCACCACGCTATACCGACGGCGGATGAGCGAGCCCGGCTGAACTTGATCGCGCATGGGAAGACCGTGCGGAACAGCATCCGCGCGACGATCGCGCACGGGTACACAATTGATCGCGCCACACTCTCGGACGCGGTTCTGAGCGGGATGGAGGACGCCCCGGTCGTCGTGGTATCAGGGGACGCCGGCTCGGGCAAGTCTGCTATCGCGAAGATGCTCCTCGACCGCGTCGAGGCTGAGCGCCCTGTGCTTGCATTCCAGGCGGTAGAGTTCGCGACGGCACACATCAACGACACCCTGCTTAAGACGCAGACGGCGCTCAACGCACCGGCGCTGCTAGCCCTCCTGGCAGCGCACGACCGAACGATCATCCTGATCGACGGTGTCGAGCGTCTCCTGGAGCACTCCGTTCGGGACGCGTTTACCCACCTGCTGCAGATGGTGGCGGAGACCCCTTCGCTTCGGTTGGTGATGACCTGCCGGGACTACTCCCTGGATACGGTCAGAAGTGCACTGCTGGAGCCCCTCGGTCTCTCGCACGGAGTCGTGGAGGTCGGCCCACTCTCCGAAGAGGAGCTCGACCTCGTCGCGCAGCAGGTCGCCGCGCTCGCGCCGCCGTTGAGTGATGAGCGGATGCGAGCATTTCTCCGGACGCCGTACCTTCTGAATATGGCGTCGCGACTAGAATGGGCAAACGCGTCGTTGCCTGAGAACGTGCGCGCGTTTCGACAGCTGTGCTGGCGCGATCTAGTTCGCGACGACGCGCACCGCGCTGACGGAATGCCTAGCCGGCGCGAGGAGGCATTTATCACCGTCGCTCGGCGGCGCGCCGAGGAGCTGAGGCCGTATGTTCAGCCGGGAGTCCAGGATCCGCAGGCCCTCGACGCCCTCCTTGAAGCATCGCTGCTCGAGCGCTCGCCCGGGTCCGACAGGCTCTATGCACCGGCGCACGACGTGTTGGAGGACTGGGCCATCCTGCAGTGGTTGGACGACGTTGCGGCGGCGGGCGACCCGCCTGCGGCCCTCGCTGTCGCCGTCGGCGGCTTCCCTGCAATGCGACGGGGCCTCCGCCGTTGGCTCGGCGAACGGCTCGAGGTGGACCCCGTCAACGCCCGAGACCTCGTGTTGCAAGTGAGTGGGCGCACGGACGTACCGCAACAGTTCCGAGACGACTGCATAGTTGCTGCACTACTTTCTGGAGCGGCCATAGCGTTCCTTGAAGGATGCCGCCAACGAATCGCGTCGGGCGATCCTGCACTGCTTCGGCAAGTAGTGCATCTGCTGCGGGTAGCCTGCAAGACCGTGCCGGGGTGGCTTCGCCTTGGTGTGCTGCCTTCGGCCCTGCTCATCCCCACCGGGGCCGCATGGCCACCAGTCCTGGAGCTCGTCGCGCAACACTCGCCCACCAAGCCAGACGAGGACGCGTTGCTAGCTCTTGGTTTGGTCGAAGACTGGGCGCGGCAAGTCACAGTCGCGTCTCTCGTGCCTGCCGGTGCTGATTCGGCCGGTAGGATCGTATCGGCCTTGGTGGACCTGTTCGGTCACTACCGGAGCGATGACGCGCGTCAGAGGGCACTGAAGGTCCTCCTCATCATTCCTCGCCAGGCACCTATGTTTGGCGACCTCGCACGGCGCGCCTTGGCGGGAGATCGAAGTGATCACGTGGCGAGAGAATTTGCCGACCTAGCGCTGTCGACACTCTCGAGCGCTTTTGTCAGTCGGGAGTTTCCGGACTTTGTCATCGACTTGCTCCGGTCACGCCTGATGCTCAGCGACGAGGATTGCAAGCGATATGGCTCCTACCGGTCTCCGCTCCGGGTCGACGAGTGCTTCGGCATGCGGGAGGAGGGACCGAACGAATTCTTTCCGGCGAGTGCACTCCAGGGCCCTTTCCGGGCTCTGTTCCAGCATCACCCGAGGAAGGCGCTCGACTTCGTCCTCGAACTCTCCAATCATGCGGCCGAGTGGTACGGTGAACGTAAGTGGCCTGGCCACGACCTCGAGCGGGCGGAGCGCGTCACCATCAACGTGCCAGGCATCGGACCGGTCGAGCAGTGGTTTCTCGGACGGTTGTACGGGCTGTATCGCGGGATGACGGTCGGTCCATACGCACTGCAATCAGCACTGATGGCGATGGAGGAATGGTTCCTGACGATTGCGAAGTACGACAAAGTGGATCTAGAGGGTTGGATGCTGTACGTCCTTACCCGGGGCAATAGTGCGTTGACGACAGCTGTCGTGGCGAGTGTCTGCATCGCGCACGCGACACGCGCGAGGGGGGCCGCGTTAGCGCTCCTGTCGAGTAAGAAGCTGTTCGAGTACGACCGCGCTCGCATGGCTGCCGAGGGGATAAACTCCGTCGAATTTCTCGCCGGTCTCAATCCCAGACACGAGTTCTACGAGGCCGAGCGTCGGGCGGCAAACAGGCTCTCCCATCGACGCGAGGATCTTGAGACGCTCGCGCTCAAGCTGCAGCTCACTGATCGGCGTGCTGACGTGTGGACTCTCATCGACAAACACCGAGCCCAGCTTCATGAAATACAAGGCCCTGAAGAAGCTCGCCTGTGGCGCCTCGCCCTTCACCGCATGGACATGAGAGGCTATAAGGTTGCGGTCACACCGCCTGACCTCCGGAGTCCCAAGCTCAGCCAGTCTGCCGCGGCCAACCCGGCGTCTGATACTCAGAGTATTGGCGACTCGACCGAGGCGGCCGAACCGATCGAGCGTGCAGAGGTGAAGGGCGTCTATCTCATGCCTGGGGGCCTGGAGCCGGATCTACAGGAGCTCGTTGCGGGACACCAAGAGCGCTTCGCGGCAATGAATCGCCATTCCGCGCTTAGGTTAGCCGCCCATAAGGCCTGGGAGAATCGGCGCGGCCCTGAGGCTGCGGAATGGCGCTCGTTGCTTACGGAAGCGCGTGCGATCGCTGAGCAGGACTACGAGGTGGAGACTTTTGCGCGCGGTGGGCCTGGCGTGGTTGCCGCCGTTTGTATACGCGACCAACTGGACGCGCTCACTCCTGAGGAGCGCACGTGGTGCATCGCGCGCGTCATACACGAGCTCTCCAAGGACAACAACGACGGCGAGGAGCTGTTTGTCCATTCACGTATGTTCGGGCCTGACCGGGCAGCCGCTGCCGTCGTGCCTCTCTTGGTAACGAAGGTGCCGGACGAGCTCCCGGTCGATCCGACTGATCTCCTAGTGCAGGCGCTCACCCATCCCGTGGAGGAAGTTGTTGAGTACTCCTACAGCGGCGCAGGCGCGTTCCTAGGAGCTAGCGAGGGCGATCTAGTCTTTCGGTGTGCGGCTGCAGCGGTCCGCCAAGCAGCCGTACTAGAGGAGGTGGCGGCAGCGAGGAGTAAGCATAGTCCCTTCGAGCCCGCCCCCGAAATCGACGCCACACCATTGGTCACAGCCGCTGTCAGGCGCGCTGTCACAAGTAGGGTCGCTGAGGCGAAGGCAGCACTGGCCGAGCTGCGATTCGACACCTGGCCCGGCCGAGCCGCTGCAATCCGAGCCTGGCCACTTATCCTGGCTCGATCGGATTCAGCCGAAGTGCGAGCACTTGTGACGCGGGCCGCTGCATGGCTCGCCCACACATGGGGCGAAGAGCGGCGCAGCGGAGGTGGCCAGAACCGGGACTTCAGGGCCGAGCAGTCTCTGTCGCGCCTAATCGGCCGATTTACGCTCAAGCTACCCGACGACGCCGCCCTTGATCTGTGCGCGCCATTAATCGGCCTCGCGGCCACTGAGCCGCGTGAGGCGGCCTCATTCGTCTCCGATCTTATCATGGAGGCCGACGGCGGCGCTGGCGACAGCTTCTGGGCGCTGTGGCAGGCATTCGCTAACCGAGCCGCATCGGCCGAGTGGGCAGCCGGCCTCGATCGCGAACGCCCCTACGAGGAGCCACTCATCAACCGCCTCTTCCTCCGCGTTCCTTGGAAGGAGGGCACGACACACTGGGCGCGTCTGGAGGGCAACGCGTATCGCATTCACGCATTGGCGACTCGTCTCCCAGCTGTGGGCGCGGTTGTGGAGGCGTACCTCCACTTTCTCTATGATATCGGCCGCCAGGAACTGCCAAACGCGTTCAGGGTCGTGCAGTCGATTCTCGAACGGGCCGAGAACGTACAGACGATCTTGACCTCCGAAGCGACCTTTGCGATGGAATCCCTCCTTGGACTCTTTGTGTACGGCCAGCCGCTTCGCTTGAAGCGCGACGCCTCGCTCCGTGGGGCCGTGCTGAAGCTGCTGGATCACCTGGTGTCTGCCGGGTCTTCCGCGGCGTATCGGATGCGCGACGACTTCGTAACGCCACTTCAAGAAGTGGGCGGATAGAGACACGTGCTTATGAAGGGCTGGCCGAAGCGTAAGGTCCGGGGGGATACGAGGTACCGAGCAATCATAATAGGGTTGACGGTTCGCACGTTGTTATGGCGGGGAAACCGCGTTGCGGGATCCTTCATGCGGAACTACAGCCGGTTCCAGCTTGCTCGAAACCACTACCGAACGCTCGACCAGCAGGAGGAAGATCACCATGCCTAAGACCGCGTCGAGGACCCGCCGGCCAGCGCGCCGGGATGAGGCGACGGTCACGCCGAGCAGCGGCAATGTGTTCGCAGACTTGGGGCTTCGCGATGCTGATGAACTGCTCGCGAAAGCCGACCTGGCGCACGCAATCCAGCAAGTCATCCGGGCGCGGGGCTTGTCGCAGCGGGCCGCCGCCCGCCGTCTGGGCGTTGCGCAGCCTGATCTGTCAAACCTGTACCGGGGAAGACTCGAGGGCTTCTCAATCGAGCGGCTGTGCCGACTACTCACCGCACTAGGGCAGGACGTCCGCATCGTCGTCCAACCCAAGCCGCGCTCGCGAGCACACGCGAGACTGCGCGCTAGCGTTGGAGCTGCCTGAGGGCAGCTTAGGCACCCGCACAAGTGGATCCCACAGAGCGCCTAGCCGAGGCGCATCTCAAGACCCGAGGTTTCTCGACTCTCGTCTACGAACCGGACGGGAACGTACCTCCAGACTTTCTAGCGGACGGTCGTGTCGCAGCCGAGGTCCGCCGCCTCAACCAAAATGAGCAAGGTCGCGCCGAGCTTAGGGGACTCGAGGAAGTTGAGATACCCCTCCTCAAGCATTTGGACGCTCTCCTTGCTTCGTACGGCGCGCCTTCGAAAGAGGCGTGGTGGGTCACAATAGACTTCAAACGTCCCGTTCCGCGCTGGTCCACGCTCGAGCCACTTGTGAAGGCCTTCTTGGACCAGTGCGTCGCGAGGAACATGCAGCAACGCGAAAGACGCACGATAGGGCCGAATCTGACGCTCGACGTTTTTCCGCGCCGCCGTCGGTCGTCGAGAACATTTGCCGTAGCTTTCACTTCTGACGATGACTCTGGCGGCTGGGTCATCCCCGAGCTAGAGCGCAATCTCCGCCTCTGCATCGACGAGAAAACCCGCAAGGTAGCGCCTTACAGGTCGAGGTATGCGGAGTGGTGGTTGCTTCTTGTAGACCTCTTCGCCTTCGGGCTCGATGAGTTCGATCGCCAACACTTTCGCAACGAGGTTCACATCGCACATACGTGGGACAAGGTCATCATTGTGAATCCCGTGAGACCGAGCGACCACTTCACCCTCTAGGCCGCATCCACGATGCGACACGTTCTGGGGATGGCGAAGCGTCACCTCGACCTGAAAGGCGCGAAGGCTCCTAAGCTCGAACTCGACTACATGCGCCTTATGGTCGCCGTTCGCCAGCTCCGCCAACGAGGTCACGATGCAGCTGGCTACCTGCTCGTCATGACGCCAACGATCAAGAGACGCACACAGACCTGGGCTAGCAAGTACGGCGCCAAGGACGAGGTCCAAGTCTTGGTCGCGACACTTACCTCCAGGCGTCAGCGGCAGGTTCAGGTCGAGGTCATGTTGAACAAGGGCGGAATGATCGATGGTTCACGGGGCAGACCGGTCCGTGGGCGTTCAGACGCGCGAAAGGGGGCGCGTTGGGCCGAGCGTCAGCTCTGTGCACTTATCGAGAAGCATGAGCTGGGCGTCCGCAGGATCAGCGACTCCAATCGGTTTCCCCTGAGAATTCAGTGGGACTACTATGGTGTTGTCGGTGCGGCCTAACGTGCGTAACCCCGGTGCACCCTGACGTGCACCCTGGATAACGGGATTTCGGGGTACTACCCCGGACGTGCGCGGATAGCCGCTCGCGCGATCTCCGTCTTCCACGGACAGTTACGGAGTCGGAGGCTCCTCGGGGGGCTTGGGAGGCTCCTCTCCAAAACCGGGGGTTGCAGGTTCGATTCCTGCCGGGCCTGTTAGTATAGCATGAAGCGCCGGAGGTTCCGGCCTCGCAAAGAATATCCTTGCTGCATCCCCGCAACTATGTCCTGCGGTCACCAATCTTTGGGTCGGCGGTAGTAATGTTCCCCTAATCGTGGTGCCGTGATCCCAGATTTCGCGCCCGGTGGCTATCAGGAGGCCTCATGCGAACCTGGTTCGGAACCCCCGCGTTGCACGGGGCGATTGACTGAGGTGGGTGACCGCAGCCGGCGGCGTTGCCCGCCATCCCCGCTGCCCGTCTGTGCCTTGCGCTACCAATGGACCGGCCGAGCAGTGCAACTATTCTGCTCTGCCTGGGGCGCCATTGCGGCGACGCCGTGCCCGGCCGCCGCGCAGCAGGGTACGGCCGTCTCGCCATTCGAGGTGGCGATAGCGAAGGGCACGCGCACCGCGGTAGGTCTCCCCGGGCCCACCTACTGGCAACAACGCGCTAAGTACCAGATCACGGCGGCGCTCAACCACGGGGGGCGCGAAGTCGCGGGACAGGAAACCGTCACGTATTTCAACTACTCGCCTGACACGCTCAATACACTCGTTGTCCAGCTGTATCAGAACTTGCATACGTTCTCGGGGGTCGCGGGTACCACACTCTCTGTGACGGGTGGTGTTCACCTCGACCAGGTGGTGGTCGGGGGCGTCCGTCTTGAGAATCGCCGCGACTTAGGGGGCGCGCCGGCGTACCGTGTCGATGGGACCATGGCACGGTTGTCTCTACCCCAGCCACTCCGACCGGGGGATAGCCTCAATCTCGAGTTCGCATGGCGGTTCACTCTGCCACTCCGCGATAGGCGGATGGGGACCGACGGGGAAGTATTCATGGTTGGCTATTGGTATCCACAAGTCGCAGTCTTCGATGACGTAAACGGCTGGGACACAGACCAGTACACTGGCCGGGCAGAGTTCTATATGGGGTACGCAGACTACGACGTCGAACTCGATGTTCCGAGCGGATGGCTGGTGGGAGCGACTGGCGAGCTGGTAAACGCCCAGAGCGTCTTGGGAGACAGCGTGCTCGACCGACTGGCGGAGAGTCGCCGCGCTCAACGAGTCACGCATATCGTGACGGAGCGGGATCGCGGCGCTGGTCGCGCCACGCGCGTTGGAGAAAACGGCTTATTGCGGTGGCACTTCGCGGCACACGAGACCCGCGATTTTGCCTGGATCGCTTCAGACCGATACCTATGGGATGCTACATCGGTCGTCCTTCCTAGCAGCGCTGGCGCGAGCTCGCTAGACACAGTGAACGTGAGCACGCTGTATCGCCCCTCGGCGAAGGCGTGGGCCTTCGCCGACGGGTTTGCAGCTCGCGTGCTGGAATTCTACGCCCATTACCTTTGGCCCTATCCGTATTCGCAGCTCACGGTCGCGGAGGGACCCTGGGGCGGCATGGAGTACCCGATGTTCACGGTCATCTATCCGTACAAGGACACGCTCGGGCTGTTTGCTGTCGAGGCGCATGAAATCGGGCACATGTGGTTCCCGATGCAGGTCGGCTCGAACGAGAAGCGCAGCCCTTGGCAGGACGAGGGACTCACGCAGTTCGACGGTCATCAAGCAATCCGGGCGCTGGTGCGCCCGCCGGCAGACCCCGAGCTGAACGACGTCAAGGCGTACTGCGATGCAGCCAAGCGCCATGTGGAACTGCCGATGCGAGAGCATGGTGACGCTCATCCGAGCGGACTCTCCTATGGTGTGGCAAGCTACGCGAAGCCCGTAGCCATGCTTCGGGCGCTCCGAGCGATCCTAGGCGATAGCGTGTTCTTGAAGGGATACCGTGAGTACGGACGTCGGTGGCAATTCCGCCATCCGCTGCCGCTGGATTTTTTTCAAACGTTCTCAGATGTCGCCGGGCAAGATCTATTGTGGTTTTGGCGCGAGTGGTATGTCGGGACGGCGGTGCTTGACCAAGCTCTCGGGAAGGTGTCCGCCGTTGGGGACTCAGTGGAAATCGTCGTAGAGAACCGCGGCGAAATGGCGCTACCGGTCGTGCTAGATCTGACACGGACCGATAGCAGCCACCAGCGATTGATCATCCCGGTGGACCCCTGGTTACGAGGTCAGCGCGAAGTTCGCGTGCGCCTTCTGAATGCGCCGGGGGTTGTTCAAGTAGTCATCGATCCAGATCACTGGTTCCCAGACATGAACCGTGGGAGCCAAAGTTGGCACGCAAACTGACCGGCCCCTCAGTGCCAGGATTAGTGCCAACGCCGGCGTTGCTGGGAGTGCGCTCCAAAACCGGGGGCTGCTGGTTCGAGTCCAGCCGGGCCTGCTGAGAACGTGAAGCCTCGCAGCGAGTTGTGTCCCTGCGAGGCTTCTTGTCCAGCAAGGCCGAATGGCACAGTGCCAGGAATCGTGCCAGAGG
>WNGP01004052.1_pt1 | contig 14609 bp, 11 predicted proteins | sample 5407671 | NCBI WGS metagenome assembly WNGP01 (sample SAMN13153381, study PRJNA577476) | soil metagenome | isolation source: 40 cm soil or saprolite under Garry oak tree replicate 2 | place: USA:California | collected 2016-06-15 | reverse complement strand
TCAGCCTGACGGGGATCATCTGGATCACGCATGCGTTGCGCGAGATCGATCTGATCACGAACCAGGGACAGACCATCCTGGTATTTCTCGGCATTACCGGGCTGCTCATTCCGATCCTGGCGCAGGTCATCGCTCCGATCGCCTTCGTGATCGCGGTCGTCTACGCAATCGACAAGCTCAACGGGGACGCCGAGCTCGTGGTGATGAACGCGGCCGGCATGTCGCCGTGGCGGCTGTTCCGGCCATTTTTGGCGGCGGCCGTCACCGTGGGATTGCTGGTGGGTTTCATCAGCGCGTATCTGTCGCCGAGCCTGCAGCGGGAATTGCGCGATCGCGCCACCCGGGTCCGCACCGATCTGGTGACCAACATCGTCCAGCCCGGCCGCTTCCTGACGATCGAGGGCGGGCTGACCTTTCACATTCGCGAGCGCCTGCCCAACGGCGAGCTGTCCGGAATCCTCATCGACGACCGCAGAAATCCGGACATGCGCTCGACCTTCCTGGCCGAGCAGGGCTCGATCGTGAAGAAGGACGGCGGCACGTTTCTGCTGCTGGAGAACGGCAGCATCCAGCGGCTCGAAAAAGGCCGCTTCGAGCCGCGGATCGTGCTGTTCGACCGCTACGCGTTCGACCTGTCGCGATTCACCAATGATGCCCCCGCACAGCTCACGCATCTTCCGGCGCGCGAGCGCTATCTGTGGCAGCTGTTCGCTCCCGATCCCGACGATCCCTTGGTGAAGGCCCAGCCCGGGCACTTTCGCGCCGATCTCCACGACCGGCTGCTTGCGCCGCTCTATCCGCTGGCTTTCGTCGTGATCGCGTTCGCGGCGATCGGCGGCCCGCGCACCACGCGCCAAAGCCGGGCCTTCGCGGTGACCCTGGCGATCGGCGGCGTGGCGATGCTGCGATTGATCGGGTTTGCCTGCATCGTGCTCTCGATCCAGACGCCCGCCGCCCTCCTCGTCCTCTATGGCTCGGTGATCCTCGCCTGCGGCTTGGGCACGCTGGCGATCCGGCGCGGTGTCACGATCGAGCCGCCGGCCTCGCTGGCCAATTTTCTGGCCTCGATTTCCGAGCGGGTGGTGCGCGAGGCGCCGACCTGAACGACCCGCCGGCGTCGCTCGGGGGTCGACTACCTCGGCATTCGCGAGGGCATTCCCGCAAACCCGGTTCGACCCAGGATCTCCTCGACGGCTGCGCTCACGGCCTGCGGCGGGATGCATGCCATCGCCTCGCCGCCGAACTCCCGCGCCCACAGCGTTTTTCGCAGCGGCGCGAACGGCGCCCACCGGCGCGGGTCGGTCGGCCCGAACAGGCTGACGATCGGGCGACCCGCCGCTGCGAACAGATGACCGGTGCCGCTGTCGTTGGCGACGACGACGGCAAGCCGCTCGGCGATCGCGATGGTGAAATCGAACGAGCCGCTACCGGCGGATGAGCCGGTCAAATCCACGCTCGCGAATGCCGGAACGGCGGCGCGGATCGCTTCCGCGCGCTCGATCTCGCGCGGGCCGAGCAGCAGGACCGGCGCCATGCCCCGCCCGGAAAGGCTGCGCGACAGCTCGGCGAATTTCTCGATCGGCCAATTCTTGCGCGCGTTCCGGCTTCCCACGCCGAGCCCGACATAGAGCGGCCCCTCCGGCAGTACGGCTTGCGCGGCTTGGCGCGCCGCGGTGGTTGCTTCAAGCGCTCCGCTCGCATCGGCCGCCGCTCCCAGCGCCGCCTGCGCCAGGCTCAACGCCCGCTCGCCGATGTGCCGCGGCCGCGTGAACCGGCCCGGCGGTCGCGCGCTGCTGAGGAAATAGCCCGGCAGGCAGCAGAAAAATTTCTCGTGCGCAAGGATGTGGCGCGCCAGCCAGACGTTGGCGATCCGGCTGCGCGTGTCGAAGATGAGCGAAAAGCCCGGATATTCCCGCAGCCTGCGCGCGGCCTCGCGCAGCGGCTTGCCCAGTCCCGCGTGCTCTCTCACGACGGCGAGCTCTCCCGGCATGAACTGCCGCAGCGGCCCGGCCATATCGGTCTGATGGGTCGAGATCCACCAGATCGGACAGTCCGGAAAACCCCGCGCGATCGCCCGCAGCAGCGGCAGCTTCAACAGCACGTCGCCGAGGCCCTCGCGCTCGACCAGGACCGCGATTGGGCGCGCTGGCATGCCGGCTGGCGAAGTCATGATCGCATCACTGCGTCCATCGACGGTCAGCCCCGATCCGGGACATCGAGAACCGATCGATAGAGCGCAACCCGGTCGCCCAGCAGCGCGGCCTCGAGCCGACCCGCCTGCTCGGACCAGCTGATGCCCTGCTGGTGGCGCAGCGCCGCCTCGTGCTGGCGCCGCCACAGCGCATCGTCGGTCAGAATGGAAACCGCGGCATCGGCGAAGCGCTGCGGATCCGCATGATGAAACCCGGTCACGCCGTCGATGACTCGTTCGGGCACCGCAGCCACCGGCCCGACCACGGCAGGGACACCGAGCGCCTGCGCCTCGGCCACCGCCAGGCAGAACGCCTCCGCCTTGTGGCCCAGATAGAGCAGCACGCGCGATGCCCGATTGGCCTCGATCAGCGCCTTGCGGCTCACGCTCGGATGCACCTGCACGGACCGCTTCACCTCCGGCGCGGCGCCCGCCGGAAGCAATGAACCCTCCCATGCGTCCCAGGCTTCTTGGCCGGGTTGCAGATCGTGCACGCCATAAACGTCGAGTACCGCGTCCCGCACGCGCGGCAGGATGCGATGCGCCCAGATCTCGACGAGCCCTCGCAGATTGAGCGTCGGCCGCGAGGTGAAGATCGCGCGCCGGGGCGGAGCGTTGTGCAGCGGAGGATGGCCTCGCACGTCATCCGGCAAGCCCAGCGGGATGACGATGTGAGGATCCCGGTGCGGCAGGAAAGGCGAATACATGCGGGCCTGGTGAAGGCTGGCGAGCACCGGAACCGGGCGGTACCACCACGCACGCCAGATCTTCTTGTAGTGCTTGAGCTGATTGACCGGCCAGATCACCCAAATGGCGCGGCGCTGGGGCCGCTTGACGAAGCCCAGGAGCTCCGGCTGGTGAACCGCGATGTAGAGATCGCAGCTCTCCGGACGCGCTCCGGAGAGCGGCTTCCAAAGCACGCCTTCGTGTTCGATCGGGCCGTCGCAATGGGTGTAGACGGTCACCTCATGCCGGCGTCGAGCGAGCTCACGGGCGAGCTGGATCACCGAGGATTCGGTACCGCCCAGCGCTCGTGTCTCCAAATAGGTGCCGTCATAGTGCCGGGTTTTGTCGGCAATGATGATGCTGGCCATCCGCTGGGTCCCGGGCGATCCAATTTGCACTTTGCTGCCGAACCCAGGCCATGTCAGGCCCGGCCCGCGGCCTCCGCTAGGATCGCCTCGATCTTGGGAATGTTCACCTCGGCGCTGAACTGCGAGGCGAAACGTTTGCGGCCCTCGCGCCCCATGCCGCGCCGGCGTTCGGGATCGCGCAGCGCGCGCACGATGGCTTCGCCCAGCGCCGCAGGCTTTCCCGGCGGGACCAGCTCGCCGGTGAGGCCCGGCACGATGAAGTCCGGCATGGACCCGCAAACCGTCCCCACGACCGGCAGCCCGATCGCCATCGCCTCCAGCACCACCAGCGGTCCGGTCTCCACGTGCGAAGCCTGCACATAGAGGTCGGCGGCGCGAAGCACATGCACGATGTCAGCATCCGATATCCGCGTCAGCCAGGTCACCCGTTCGGCAACGCCGAGCGCGCGCGCCCGCTCCTCGACCTCGGCGCGATAGCCGGCGCTGTGGAACCAGCCCGCCACCAACAGGCACACGTCGAGCCCGGCCTGGAGCACCTGCGGCATCGCCTCGACGATGTCGTGAACGCCCTTGCGCCGCTCGACATTGCCGATGGTGACGAGCATCAGGCGGTCTTTCGCGATGCCGAGGCGGCAGCGCGTCGACGCCGGCGCCTCGGCTGCGGGCTCGAGATAGGACTCATCGACGAAGGCGGGCACCTGGCGCAGCTTGCGGCGCGCCACCCGGTTCCAATTGCGCATGAACCGCATGGATTCTTCGTTGTGACAAATCACCCGATCGTTCACGAACCAATGCAGCTGATAGTTCAAGCTGTGCGTGGTCGCGACGCACGGCACGCGGTAGAACATGCGCAGCAATGCGCCGAACGCATGGGCGCTGCTCATATGGGTGTGAATGGCGTCGATGCCGCGACTGCGGCAGAACTCTCCGAACCGGCGGATCTCCTCCGGCACGCGCCGCAACGAGGAAGTCTGGACCTCGATGTTGCTCGGCATCGGCAGGATCGACCCGAGATCGAGACCCGGCCGCTGCAGGATGACGATCTCGTGCCCGCGCAGGGCCAGCAGGCGGGACACCACCGCCGCGTAGCGGACGGCGCCGTTGACGGCATTTCCGGAATGAATCTGCAGAATTCTCATGTTACTCCGGAGCCCCCGTCCCGCGACGCCGCGATGATTTCTCTTCGCCGCCGCGACCCCATGCCCCGCCGCATACGGCGTGAATGGCTTAATATCTCGAACGGGTCACGGCAAGTCTCGCGTGATCCCGCCGACGGATCGCGGAATTGCCTGAAAACTTCGCCACGGGTATAGAAGCGGCAAACGAGATCGCAGCGGACATGGCCGACAAAAGAGCGCTCATCACCGGCATAACGGGGCAGGACGGCTCGTATCTGGCCGAGCATCTCCTCAACCTCGGGTACGAGGTATGGGGCCTCGTCCGCCGCACCAGTCTCGATCCGATGATGCGGATCGAAGGGCTCGTGCATCCGCGGCGACGGATCCATATCGTCTACGGCAATTTGCGCGACGGCGCCTCGCTGCGCTCCGCGCTCGAGCAATCGCAGCCTCACGAGATCTACAATCTTGCCGCACAGTCCGACGTGGGCATCTCCTTCAAGTGCCCCGACGAGACCATGGAGGTGAACTATCTCGGGGTGGGCCGCCTGCTGCACGAGGCGATGCACGTCAATCCGCAGGTCCGAATCTATCACGCCTCCACCAGCGAGATGTTCGGGAAAACGCCGCCGCCGCAGAACGAGCACTCGCCGTTCGCGCCGGTGAGCCCCTATGGCGAAGCCAAGCTGCTTGCCTACGAGCATTTCGTCAAACCCTACCGTGACAAGCACGGCCTGTTCATGTGCTCGGGCATCCTCTTCAACCATGAATCTCCTCGCCGGGGGGAGCATTTCGTCACGCGCAAGATCAGCATGTCGCTCGCGAAGCTGAAGCTGGGGCTCCAGGACGACTTTTCGCTCGGAAACCTGCGCGCGGTGCGCGATTGGGGGTTCGCCGGGGATTACGTGAAAGCGATGCACCTGATGCTGCAGCACGAGAAGCCGGACGATTACGTGATCGCGACCGGCACGAGCCATTCCGTGCGGGACTTCGTCGAAACCGCCGCGAAGGTGCTGGAGATGGACGTGCGCTGGACCGGCGCCGGCTTCGAGGAAGTCGGATTGGACGGCAACGGCAAGGTGATCATCCGTATCGACGAGGAGTTCTACCGTCCCGTGGAAGTGCAGTCCTTGCGCGGGGACGCCAGCAAAGCCCGCCGGCAGCTTGGCTGGAGCCCGCAGGTGTCGTTTGCGGGCCTGGTGGACATGATGGTGAAGAACGACTTCGAGCGATTGGCGAGGCGGAGTTAGCGCAGTCTGCGGGAATTCGATCATTTTCGTCGAGGGGACGGGCATGGGCGCCGGAACGGCACGGGGCAACACAACAAGCGCCCTCGCGACCGGCATTTCCCCGTCGCGGGTCATGGACACGGGTCGGGAAACAATTATTTTACGACGATGGCTCGGTTGAGCCAGCTTCCCTACTCTGCGGAAGGTTGCGCGATGTTTTTGATCAAGGATCGCCTGAACAGGCCTTGGAAGCGTTTATGCAAGGCACTGATTCAACCGTATTTACGGTCGCAGCAGATCAGCTTGTCGATTGAGGACGGTCTGAAGCTGTTGTTTGTCCCCGGATGGCTTTACTTCCCATACAAAGTTGCCAAGGAGCAGAGGCGATGCGAGCCGGAATTGTCCATTCTGCGGGATATCGTGCCCAAAAATCGCATGGCGATCGACGTTGGCTCAAACCGCGGTATTTACAGCTATGCCTTGTCGAGGATAGCGGACTCTGTCGAGGCTTTCGAGCCAAATCCAAACATGGCACGGTTCGCGGCCGCAATGCTGGGGTCTCGAGCGCGAGTCCACGCGTGCGCTTTGGCCGAATATGAGGGAACGGCTACGCTGTATATTCCGAAAACCATCGACGCCGTTTCTCTTCACCTCTTGGCAAGCCTCGGCAACGTTCACCCGATGGAGACGAGCACGCTGGAAGTCCGCGTCACCAGGCTCGATACGTTTGGCTTCGACAACGTCGGGTTCATCAAGATCGACGTAGAGGGGGGAGAGGAGCAAGTTATTGAGGGAGCGCAACAAACTATCGATCGGAACCGCCCTAATTTATTGGTCGAGATGGTAGGGGGTCACACGCAGGAAGACGCGGCCGGCAGGATCCGAAAAATCAAGCAACGATTCGGCTACGACGCGTGGATCTTCGTCGGCAAGACCAAACTGGACGCCTTTCAGGCTCTGCGCGATTGTGCGGCGACTTTGCGGACGCGCAATGTCGCGTTCACCCCAAAGCCGGTCGGATGACAGATGCGCTGCTAGAATTGCGGCGGCACCGTGATGATCCAATAGCGTTCCGGCTTGCCCGCAACGCCGAGATAGTTCCGCGCGAGCTCGATCTCGCTGCGCTTGCCACGAGAGAGCCCAGACGCCAGCGCAGCGACCGCATTCATGCAATCGGTCTCCTCGACCGCGCACACGAGCGCGATGCCTTGCCGCGCGATGCGAGCCTCGTTCGCCCACGGGGTCCGCCGCGGATCGAGCACGTCGAGGGTCGAAGGCCGGTCCGACAGATAGAACGCCACGCCGTTGCCCAGAGCGGTGTCGCTGCCGACGAGCCCCATCGGCTGCGTGGTCGTCGCACGCCAGGCTCGGTCGACCGCTTCGGCGACCAATCGATACCGCTGGGCATGGTGGGGAACGCCCTTGCGGTGGATGACATAGGCGATCGCCGGAGCGGCCAGGGTGGCCAGCACCGGCACCGCGATCGCGACGCCGAGCAGCAACGGCAAGGCGCCGCGGCGCATGCCGACGAGCGGCGAGGACATGAGCACGACCGGGAGCAGCGTGACCGCCGACATGATCCACAACGAACTGATCAGAACTTGCGCCGCCAGGCCGACCAGGATTGCGAGCAGCAGCGGCGCCCAGAATGCCACCGCGGCGATGCGACGATGCGCCGTTGCCGGCCACAACGTATCGAGGATCGCGGCGGCACTCGGCAGCGTAGCCGCCGCGGCGAGCACGATCGGAGCCGCGATATAGGCGGCGCCGCCGGCGAGGAAGCTCAACGAGCCGAGGATCGCGTCGAGAAAGCTCGGAGCCGGATGCTTGTCGAGCGCATACTCGAACGGCGCCGCCCCCTGCGTGAGCAGCCAGGCGAGATGCGGGGCGAGCGCGAGCGCGCCCGCCGCCACGGTGACCCAGGGTGCCGGCGAGCGGAAATAGCCGCTCCGGCGCGCATCGCCGAGTGCCGCGATCGCGAGTCCGCCCAGCAGCACGATCGACCAATATTTCCCCAGCATCGCCGCCGCCGCCGCGACGCCCGCGAGCGCCGCCGAGAGCAGGTCGCGCGTTTCGAACGAGCGCAAAAACCACAGCGTCGTTGCCGCCCACAGCGGGATCAGCACCGTGTTCGCGTTGAATTTCAGCGCATGGAAATTGAAGAACGGCACCAGCGTGAGCAGCGCGAGCCCGGCCGCCCGTTTCTCGCCCTCGAGCCACCGCGCCGACAGGATCCAGGCGATCCACAACGCCAGCCCGGCCAGGACCATGGCGAGCAGATAATAGGCCCAATCGGCCAGCGGGAAGACCGTGAACCAGGCTCTCACCACCCAGGCGGAGAGCGGCGGATGCTTGCTGTAGCCGAACGCCGGCTCGCGCGACCAGGCGACCGCCTCGCCCATGTCGAAATGCACGTCCTGACTGCCCTTGGCGAGCACGCCGTAGAGCGTCCACACCGCGACATAGCCGATCAGCAATCGCACCGCGGTGCGCTCGCGGCGGCTCGGATCGACCAATGCGGCGGCGAGGCGGTCGAGCGGGCCGAGCACGGCGCCGGCAAGATCGGCAACGGTCGTCATCGGCCGCCCCACGCGATCACGTCATCCGGAAGCTTGCTCATGATCGCCCTTCCCCGGCCCGCCATACTTCAAGGTATACGCGCCGCCAGCGGCAACGGGTACGAGCCGAGGTAATCGGTCGCGTAATAGACTCGCAGGTTCAGCACCGCCCTGCCGCCGCGGTGGATATCGACTCCGTCGAGAGCCTCGATGGTCCGGAAATATTTGCCGTACTCCCGCTCGACGTCGGGAATGTGCTCCTGCGTGCCGACGATCAGCGCGTCCCAGCCGGAAAATTTGCGAGGATCCCATCCGAACGCGGCGTCGCGAGGATCGAGGCACAAGCAAACGACCGGCAGGAACTTGCCGAGCTCGACGTCGACCTTGCCGATCTCGACGCGGTGCGAAGTCACCACGAACAGTCGCGGCTTTTCGAGCCAGCCGCGCGCCGTCGCTACGGTTCGCAGCTCCTTCCACTCGAGGCCCTTCAGCGTGGGATCGGCCTCGGCTCGGAACGAAGGCCGAAGCAGCAGGTGCACCCATCCGGTCGCCGCTTCGGCGCCGATCACGCCGACGATCAGAAACATCGCCGCGGTCGATGCCAGCACCCAGCGCTTCGCGACGATGTCGCCGTTCTCGAGCTTCTGCGCGACGAGCTTGCCGAGCAGGGCAAACAGCATCAGATATCCGGGTGCCTGCCAATGATAATGACCGCCGGTCGGCACCCAAAGCGCGACCGAGGTGAACAGCACGATCGGAACGCTGGCGACGCACAGGATGAGCCAGCTCCGGGGGTCCGCGCGACCCACGCGCACGGCCTGCACGCACGCGAGCAGCATCGGGATCCAGATCCATGGACCGATCAACGCCGCTTGCCCCAGAATGCTGTCCATGAACCATCGCAGCTGGATTCCGCGGTGTTCCACGACGCGCTCGCCTTGAAATCCGAAGGAAATCCAATCGTTCTGCCAGTTCCAAATCAGCACCGGGCTGAACAGAAGGATCGCGATCGCGCACGCGATATAGGGACCCGGTTCCCGGAACCAGCGCCGATGTTCGCGGCTCGTCAAGGCGAACAGCACGACGCCGACCGGCAGCAGCACGGCGTAATATTTCGACAGCAGCGCAAGTCCCAGCCAAAAGCCGGCCTGCGCCCAGACGAGATTTGGATGCTCGAGTTTGCCGTCATAGGCCAGCCGCACGATGCAGTAGGTCGCCGCAAGGACGCACAGGATCAGCGGACCGTCGGGCTGAACCCAAGCCCCGAGACTGATGGCGAACAGCGGTGAGATGTTGAGCAGCAGCGCTGCGAATGCCCCCGCCGTTTTCCCGAACAGGAATGCGGTCAGGCGGAACAGGAGCCAAGTGGTCGCAATGAACATCAACATGGACGGCGCCCGGACGACGAGGACGGCATCCGAGCCCGTCAACTTCATGGCCGCCCAGGCGATCCAGAACGAGAGCGGCGGATGATCGTAATAGCTGAGCGCGAAATGCCGCGCAGCGGCGATGTAATAGGCCTCGCTATGGCCGAGGTCGATCACGGTGGCGGCGAACAGCAAGCGGATGCCGGTTCCGAGGCAAATCGTCCAAGCGACCAGCGCCGCAGGCGAGCCGAATCCGATGCCGGCGAGCCGGCCGGGCGCCCGGGCGAATACGCTCGCGCTCGTGCGCATCATCGGCTGCGCCAGACGAACACGGACGTGACCACGTAATTCCACACCACGCCCATGATCGCTCCTCCCAGCCCGGCGAGCCACCAGGCCCCGTTCGACGCGAACAGCCAATTGCCCACGCCGATGTTGGAAACGGCGCCGATCAGCGACACGACGTAGAACCGCAGGAGACCGGTGGCGAATCTCCGCCCGGTCAGACGTCGGTCACGGTAGGTGACGAGATTGTTCAGGACGAAATTGGCGGCGATGGCCGCAAGCGTAGCGCTCGTCTGTGCGGCCGCGAACGACAATCCGAGCCATTCGAAGCTCGCGGCCAGCACCAAGAAATGCGCGCCGAGCCCGATCAGGCCCATCAGAGCGAACAGGACGAAGCGGATTCCCAACAGGTCGTTGGTGGCCTTGGCGAGCAGCAGCCCGACAAATTCCAGCAGGACGCGCGAGTCGAGCTTGCTCGTTCCGTGCAATCGCGGACGGAAGCGATAGGGCAGTTCCGCGACCCGCAGCCGGCCGCGCGCGGTCAGCACGATGTCGAGCAGAATCTTGAAGCCTTGGGTGGAGAGCTGCGGCGCAAGATCCTCGATGACCTCGCGCCGCGCCATGAAATAGCCGCTCATCGGGTCGCTCAGCTCGGTCCCGAGCAGGGAACCGGTGATCGCGGTCGCCCAGCGGCTGGTGCGCAACCGCGATTGCGTCAGGGCATCGGCCGAGCCCCCGGCCTGGTAGCGGCTGCCCACCACGACGTCGGTGTCGCCGCTGCGAAGGGCGGCGACCATGGGCGCGAGCAGCGCCTCGTCGTGCTGCAGATCGCCGTCGATCACCGCGACGTAGCGCGCCTGGCTGGCGAGCATGCCCTCGAGGCAGGCGCCGGCAAGACCGCGCCGGCCGATGCGGCGGATGCAGCGGATGCGGGCATCCGAACCGCCCATGGCCTTGGCGGTCGCGGCGGTGCCATCGGGGGAATCGTCGTCGACGAACATCAGCTCCCAATCGATACCGGGAAGAGCCGCGCCGATCCGCTCGACGAGGTCGGGGACATTGTCGCGTTCGTTCAAGGTCGGTACCACGATCGTGAGCTCGGGAGCGGCGCGAAATTCCGCGGCCGCCCGGATCGCGGGCCTCCCCGCCGGCGCCTCCCCCGCACGCAGCCGCACGCCGCCGGTCATCGCGGTCCACGCCCTTGCGATCGGCCGACCAGCGCGCTGGTGCTGTGTCCGGGAACGCTGGCGACGATGATCACCTCGCCGCCGTCGGCTTCCACGACTTCCCTGCCGACGACCTCCTCGCGGCGGTAATCCCCGCCCTTGACCAGCACCATCGGGCGCACCTTTCGGATCAGCGCGAGCGGGGTGTCCTCGTCGAAGATGACCACCAGATCGACGGCCTCGAGCGCGGCCAGCACTTCGGCGCGCGCCTTCTCGTTCTGGATCGGCCGGCCGTCGCCTTTGAGCCGCGCGGCGGATGCATCGCCGTTGAGCCCGACCACGAGCCGATCGCAGGCGGCACGCGCCTCGACGAGCACGCGGACGTGGCCGGGATGCAGGAGATCGAAGCAGCCGTTGGTGAACCCCACGCGCAAGCCGTGCCGCCGCCATTCGCCGAGCCGCTCGTCGAGCAGCGACCAGTCGAATACGATCTTCGCTTCCGACGCGAGCGAGGCGGCGGGAAGGATGCGGGAACGCAGCTCCGCGGCGGAAACCGTCGCGGTGCCGCGCTTGCCGACCACGACGGCGGCGCCGGCGTTGGCGGCGCGCGCCGCCGATTCGAATCCGGCGCCGAGCGCCAGCAGACACGCCAGCACCGCCACCACGGTGTCGCCCGCGCCGGATACGTCGCGGATCTTGACCGGATAGGCCGGCACATGGACCGGCGCCGCACCCTCGACGACCAGCGTCATGCCCGCCTCGCTGCGCGTCACCAGCACGGCCCGGCTTTCGAGCGTGCGGCAAAGCTCCGCCGCCGCCGCGGCGATGTCTTCCTCCTCCACCGCGGCGCGGCGCGTCGCGTCGGCCAGCTCCTTGCGATTGGGCGTGATCACGGTCGCGCCGCGATAGATGCTGAAATCGCTGCCCTTGGGGTCGACCACGAGCGGCTTGCCCTGCTGCCAGAGCGCCCTTGGCGTAATCCGAAAGCACGACCGCGCCCGCGCGCGGCATCGCCGCGAGCGCGTGGCCGATGAGCGCCTGCTCGCTATCGCGATCGACCGGCTTGGCGAGCTCCCAATCCGCGCGCAGCAAGTGCGTCGAAAAGTGCTCCGAGACGAACCGCACCTTGCGCGTGGTGGGGCGCGAGCGATCGGTGACCAGATACGCCTCGATCCTGGGCTCGCCGAGCAAGGCGTTCATCAGCCGCCGCCCCGCCTCGTCCTCGCCCACCACGCCCACGAACAGACATCGGGCTCCGAGCGCGGCGATGTTGCGCGCCACGTTACCGGCGCCGCCGATCACCACTTCCTCGCGTCCCACCGCGATCACCGGCGCCGGGGCCTCCGGAGAGATCCGCAGCACTTCGCCGTAGACGAAATCGTCGAGCATGAGGTCGCCGATGCAGAGCACGGTCTGGCTCGCAAGCTCGGGCAACCGGTGCTCGAAATCGAACATCATGGGCTATGACCGTCGCTCATCGATAGCGGTCGCCGGCGTCGAGATAGTTCGTGACATAATCCCGCACCGATTGCTCCAGGGGGGCGAACTGCCCGGCATATCCGGCGCGGCGCAGGTTCTCGACCGGCGCTTGCGTGAAATATTGGTAGCTCGCCTGGATCGCCGGCGGCATTTCCACGTAGTCGATGTTCGGCGCCCGGCCCAGCGCCTCGAACATGGCGACCATCATCTCGCGAAAGCTGCGCGCGGTCCCGCTGCCCACATTGTAGATCCCGCAGACCGCGGGCGTCTCGAGCAGCCAATCGACCACGCCGACGGCATCCTTCACGTAGATGAAGTCGCGCCGCTGCTCGCCGTCGCCGACGCCTTCCCGGTACGACTTGAACAGCTGCACCGGGCGGCCGCGCTTGGCCTCGTCGAACACTTTGGCGAGCACGCTCATCATCGCGCCCTTGTGATACTCGTTCGGACCGAACACGTTGAAGAATTTCAGGCCGGCCCATTGCGGCGGCAGCTTGTGACCCTTGCTGAAGCGGTCGAGCACCGCAAGGTCGAACAGATGCTTGCTGAAGCCGTAGAGATTCATCGGCCGCAGCCGTTTGAGCGCCGCGAGCGAGCAATCGTCGGAAAACCCCGCCGCTCCGTCGCCGTAGGTCGCGGCCGAGGACGCGTAGAGGAACGGCGTGCGGCTCGCCGTGCACCAATCCAGCAGTCGCAGCGACAGCCCGAAATTGGTGGCGATGACGAGGTCGCCGTCGGTCGCGGTCGTATCGGAAATGGCGCCCAGATGAATGACGGCGTCGAGCTTGCGCCCGGCGAGCCATTTTTCGAGATCGATGGGCGCGACCACATCCGCGAGCTGGCGTTTTTGCAGGTTGCGCCACTTGCTCCCGCTCTCGAGCCGGTCGCTGATGGCGATGTCGGTGCGCCCCCGGTCATTGAGGTTCGCAACCACGTTCGACCCGATGAATCCGGCCCCGCCGGTTACCAGCAGCATCGGCCCCCTTCACGCGGCTTGTCGTTTTCTAAAGACCGCGCCCTCCTTTGCCCCAGTCCGCACGCCCGCGCAATATCGGCCGGCGGGCCGCTCCCGACGCAATCCCGACACAATCCGGGGCGCCCGATTCTGCGATGAACAGCGACCTTCGAGCCGCCTATTCGGGCTGGACAGGGTTCGCCGCTCCGGGTACCGCCTGCCCGGTATGAGCACGCTTTCCCAGGCCGCGGACAGCCCGATCCTGATCGTTCCCTACATGTGGATCGGCGATTTCGTGCGCTGTCATTCCGTGGTGAAGCTGTTGAAGGCGCGCTTTCCCGCGCGTCCCGTCGACCTGCTCGCCACCCATTTGTGCGCGCCGCTGCTCGATTACATGCCGGGCGTGCGCCAGGGCATCGTCTGGGACCTGCCGCGCGGACGGCTTGCCGTGGCCGACCACCACGCGCTCGCGCGACGGCTGCGCGCCGAGCACTATTGCACGGCCTTGATCATGCCGCGCACCTGGAAATCGGCGCTGGCGCCGTTCCTCGCCGGCATCCCGGAGCGCGTCGGCTTTTTCGGAGAGCTCCGGCTCGGCCTGCTGAGCGACGTGCGCTGGGGCGAGCGCGCGCTTCCCCGCATGGTCGACCGCTGTGCCTCGCTCGCATTGCCGCGCGGCGCACCGGCACCGGACCGATGGCCCGCACCCGAGCTGGTGGTGCCCGACGCCGAGCTTGCCGACTGGCGGCGCAGGTCCGGCTTTCTGCCGACCGAGCCTTTGGTCGCGTTGGCGCCGGGCGCGGTCAGCCCCTCGAAACGCTGGCCGATTGCTTCTTACGCGATATTGGCGCGGCGATTGGCGGAGCAAGGATTTACGCTGGTGGTCGTGGGCGGTCCCGACGAGAAGCCGCTGGCGGCCGAGATCGCGGCAAGCGCCGGCGGCAAGGTGCGCGACCTTACCGGGCCCGACTTGCGCAACGCGATCCTGGCGCTCGCGGCCGCGAAGGCGGCGGTGTCGAACGATTCCGGGCTGCTGCACGTCGCCGCAGCGCTCGGCACGCCCGCGATCGGGATTTTCGGGCCGACGAGCCCGTGGCACTGGGCCCCGCTCAATCCGCTTGCCGCCACCATCGAGACCGCAACCGAGCTCGATTGCCGTCCCTGCCA
>WNGP01003137.1_pt1 | contig 14610 bp, 9 predicted proteins | sample 5407671 | NCBI WGS metagenome assembly WNGP01 (sample SAMN13153381, study PRJNA577476) | soil metagenome | isolation source: 40 cm soil or saprolite under Garry oak tree replicate 2 | place: USA:California | collected 2016-06-15 | reverse complement strand
TGATCGGAAGCCGCCCAGATGAGCGCTGGTCCGTGACGATCGCCGCCGGCAATAGCGGCCGCCGCCAGAGCAGTCAGGATGGCGCCCGCCGCCGCCCCGGTGTCTCCGAAACAGCTCGCCGGATGTTCAAGGACCATATCGGTAGCAAACAGATCGCCATGCCGCAGTTGTGCGACCCCCCAGAGCTTGGCGTCAAAATTCTCGCCGTTCAGGCCTGTGAACGTGGCGGCGATCTGTCCGATCGGGGACGACTGGCGATCGCGCATCAGTTGCAGTGCTTCCGCCAGGCCCTCGCCACGCGCGGGTTCGGTGCCGTAGCGATGGCCGGGATCGGTGGTCGAGGCTGCACCGTGGATCACGGTCGTCCCAGATGCCGGCTCTCTGCCGCCCTCGCCCTCAATCCACAGGAATGCTGCGCCTTCACCGGGAATGAACCCGTCCATCACGCGTGGCCCGTGCACCCGGCCCTCCGCCCCGAGCGTTGCAAGCAGCCGCAGGTCCAGGAAGGTGTCCACGCCGCCAACAAGAATCGGGCGCGATGAATCGGCGCTCATGGTTTCCAGCGCACTCTCGAGCGCGACCAGCACCGCCGCGCGCCCGAGCGGAAAGGTCCGGCTCGCGGCCTCGTCGAACTTCAGACCCGCGCGCGCACAAAGCTGCTCCGAGAACTTGTCGAGCCATGGAGAATCGTCCGGTGTCAGCTCGGGAAGTCCCAGGTACAGCGCGACCGGAGTGTCCCCGATAGCGGATGCCAGCTGAGCGCCTCCTCCGGCACGAGTCCCATCGGGATCGGCTCGAAATGTCTGTCCATCACGCTCGAATTGCGGATGCGCGATACGCGGCCGCGGACAGATGACCACACCTGCGCTTCGCCAAACCCGGCCGCGCACATGACGCTGGTGGCCGAGATCACGGCTTCGGTCACGAGGGCGCTCCCCGCGCCGGCAGGGAGATGGTCACTTTCTCCACGCGCAACACCTTGCGATCCACGCCCAGTTGCGCACGCCAGGTCATGCTGGCGCGATTCTCATCGGGCTCGATCCACAGTGTCTCGAGCTCGGCGCGCGGACGCTCTGGGCTGCCGGCAACGACCACCTCGATCTGTGGTCGCACCGTCGGCACCGCGAATTCGATCGGGCCCTCGAGCGTCATGCCGCTGATCCGCACCGGTTCTGTCCCCTGAAGAAATCGCTCGAAACACAACTCCCCGGTGGCGCACTGGAGGAACCGGGGATCGAAGTCATCCGGCAGATAGGGCGCGCGGCTTTTCTGCCAGGCGGCATCATAGGTGCCCGCGAATTCGCGGCGCGGCAGCCACGCCCCGGCGCTCGGCGCAAAGCACGCCGGTGTCGCCTCATCACCCAGTCGCTCCTGCGGCGTTTTCGGATCCAACAGGTTGGGAGCAGGCGATCCTTCGAGCTCCGCGGGGTCGCGCTCGCCCAGGAATCCGCACCCGACGGGATTGCGCTCCTCGGCCAGTTCGCGCTCGCCCACAGCGTAGCGCCCGCCGTAAGCGCGCTCCCAGACCAGAGGCATTTCGGTGAACGGCTCGGGCGCGGTAGCCGTGCCATCGCCGCGCCATACCCGATCACCCAGGACCCGGAGTGAGGTCTGACGCTCGGCTACCGAGACGAGGACGGCCATCTCCGTGGTCGGACGCGGGGCGCGCGCGTGCCCAGTGATCACTATATCGGTGCCGGGCTTGCCGATGTGCAGCTCCGAGACCGCCTTGAGACTGGAAGCGGCCGGATCGCCGTAATATTCGTCCGCCATCACCGGCGGCAGCTGCTCGGGTGCGAGCGCGATCCGCGGCTGTAGAGTAACCGTCGCCCTGACCACGACGTACAGGGTGTCGATGCCGGCGCGATCCGGCAGCACAGCCATGGTGGCTTTGAACGGAGTCTCGTTAACCAGTTGCAGCACGGTTCATTTTCCAGCGGCTTTTCCCGCGGCGCCGAGATGCGCATGGGCCGCGGCGATCATGCGGCGCTGCGCAAAGCTCGCTGCGCGTGTCTCGACGTCACACGCCCCGCTCGTGCGCACGTAGAGCTCGAGGGCGTAGTCCGCACGGCGCAGCATCGGCCCTTTGTCGATCGCCGCCATGAGGACATTCACGTCAAACGGCTTGCCGCGCAGGTAGCGCGTGTTGGGCTCGAACTGCGCACCCACTCGACCCCAGTGAGCCGCGCAGGCAGTTGGATCGGGCAGGGGCCACAGGTCCTCCCTGTGCGGCACCAGATCCGCATCGAGATCGTCCTCTTCGAATGGCGGTAACGAGGGCGTGTCGCCGGATTCCTTGGCCGTGAGGCGCTCGCGTGCCAGGTCAATGCCCGTGATGCAGGCGTAGGCTTCACCCGCGACTCGCGCGCGTGCCGGATCGTGCATGGCGGCAAGACACTGCTCGACCGCCTCGCGCGTGCCCACATGCCCGAGCGCCCAGAACACGGCCCGGGCCGCCTTTGCATCAGCCAGTGCGTCGTGGATGACCCGGTGGTCTCGCGCCTTGCCGAACATCGCCAGCAGTCGCAGCGAAGCCCCGAACCCTGGCTCCTGCGCGGCTGCGATCTCTCGCGCCGTGCCCCACACAGCCCGCACTCTCTGGCGAAGCCCGCTTTCGACGGCGGCGATTCGCACGGCCGGACTCGAGTGGGCGAGCCCGCGTTCGACCCAGTCCCTGACCGCGGGCTCAGGAAGAGTGCCGGCGGCGCGCATCACGATCACCTGTTCGGGCACGGTGTCCGCTTCATAGGCAGCGGCCAGCTCGTCTCCGAGCTTGGCGCGCTGAAAACTCTTCACGCGCACGAGCGCCGCGCAGTGCTGTGGACCATTCTTGAGCAACGCACGGGTGACCGTGCTGAACGTTCCATCGAGGGGAGACACCTCGATGCCCCGCGCCATGGCCGCGAGGCTCGCGCCCTGCGCTTCGCAGACGAGCGTTGCGAGGCGCGCCCGCGCCTGCGGATCGGGTGCGACCGTCAGCAGATGCGCGGCGACGGTGTGAAAATTAAGTTCCTTGAGCGACAGAGCGCGGTCGATCACCTGCGTCAACAACGGATCGCGCGCCACCAGGACTCCGTCGATGGCGCCGTTCAGGCGGTCCTCGGTCCAGGACCAGACCTCGTCCAGGTTGCGGGTGAGGCTTGCGAGCTCGGTTTCCCAACGGCCCCAGAGGAAGGCCGCTTCATCGAGATTCTCCTCGACGATGTCCGGAAAGGGTCCGGCTGCAGCGATGTTGGCTGACACGACGTACCGCAGCTAGTTGATGCGGACCGCGGCACCCTTGATGCGGTTGGTACCCGCGGAGTCTGTTTCCACGTAGGTCCCGCGGATAACGACCCGACCGTTGCGACGCAACGTAATCGACGCGTTGCCGCATTCGAGCACGATCTCGTCACTGCCGACGATCCGCACCCGCTTGCCGTCGACGTCGGCCTCGACGACACGCAGCGCTTCGGGAGTCGCCTTCGCGGGCGGCGCCTCGGGCTCTTCCTGTGGGACCGCCTCGATGAGCCCGATCACGATCGCACGCTCGGATTTCTCACCTTCGAAGATCACTACCGCGCTCTGCCGGGACTCGATCGCCTTGAGCAGGCGCGTGCGGGTGAGCGGCACCGCGAGGCGCGCGGCGAGGGTCGCGGCCATGCCGGGCACGGTAACACCCACCCGGTCGTCTTCGAGGATCGAGACCAGATGACCGATGCAGGTCGTGTGGCTCGGGCTTGCAGGCTCGCTCGCGGTCTCGGCAACGCGGGATCTGAAGCGGGCAATCTGAACGTTCTTTGCGCTCATAACACACCCCCAGCTCGTGCGGCCCGAAGGAACAGCTGCGCGAGACCGCACCATTGAATAACGCCCCTGGCTGAGGCGTCAACTGGACGCGCGCACGCACCCGGCACCCAGGCAAACGGGTTCAAGGACAAACCGCCCATGACTGCAAACGCGACAATTCGCGTTTTTTGGGCTCGGGACGTGTCTGCCCCCTACGCATTCGCGCAGGGTTTCCCCGCTCAAAAGCGCGATCTGCTCGCGCCCCGATGTTTCTATATGAGCGCTCGTGCGGTCGGGGTAAGATAAGGACGGACCCTAGTACACACAAACAAAGGGGGGTTCCCTTGGCGGCCTCATTCCCAGGCCTCCGGCCCACGGCTGCGATCGCTGCTGAGCTATCCAGTGGCCAAGCCGCCAATCTGCCCTTTCCGGCAGGGTTTTCCCCCGGTTAGGGCGCCCGAATGCTCCTGAAGCTGGAAGTAGTCGGAGCTCAGGCGGGCAGGCTCGGTGAGCACCGCAGCGTCGTTTTCGCGACCGAAGGCGGCACGATCGGACGGGTTCGCGGCAATGCCTGGGTGTTGCCCGACCAGTTTGTCTCGAGCCGGCACGCCGCCATTCAATACGCGGACGGTCAGTTCTATGTCATCGACACGAACAGCTCGAACGGGGTGTTCCTGAATGCCCCGAACTTCCGCCTCGAGCAGGGTCGCCCCTACCCGATCAAGACCGGTGACCGGCTGCTGATCGATCCGTTTGAGATCCACGTGTCGGTAATCGAGTCGACCTCACCTGAGTCGGAGGCGCCGCAAGGTGAGCGACCCGAGACCCGCGATGTCGAGCGGCTGCCGCCTGGCCCACCTATCAGACGGCCATCGTTTGGATCCGATCCGTTCGCCGTCGAGGATGACCCGCTCGAAGGCACCCTGTCCGCGCCCTCTCCACGCAGTTCGCGGGGAAGCGAGTCGCTCGTGCCCACGAGTGACGACCCGCCTGAGGAGGTGGTCGATCCGATGGCAGCACTCGGATTCCCGGACCCCCCAAAACGGCCGGCGGCCCCGCGCGTGGAGGACCTGGCCCGTGGATCACCGCTGCGCTCGAATTTCGAGCTACCGCGGATCACGCCCTCGCGCGCTCCTCCCCCTCACGAGATGCTGCCGTCGGTGGCGGCCGTCGAGCCGAGGCCAGCCGCGGCGATTCCGGCCGACTATAATCCGCTCGCGCACACGGACTTGGAGCGCGCGCCCCTTAAGCCAGCGCCGCCTCCCCCTCCGCCTCGGCCGCCTCCTGCTGCACCGCGATCGGACAGTCGCCGCTCCGCTCCACGGGCGCCGGGTTCGAGAGAGGCGCCACCGCAGAGGGGCGCGCCGCCGCCTCCGCCGCAGCGATCCGCAGCACCTCCGCCGGTGGCCTCGAGCCGCCCCCGATCCGCGCCGGCACCGCTGCCCGTGCGACCGCGACCGCCACCGCCTTCGCCGCCACCTGTGCCGCGCGCTTCGATTCCTGCGGCGCCGGTCCCGGCGGCGGCTGGTGGCCAGCTTGACTTCGCGGCGCTGCTGTCCGCCGCGGGACTGGAAGGCGTGCCGATCACGCGGGAGCTGGCGGCCAGCTTCGGCTCCATCCTGAAAGTGGTCGTCGACGGACTGCGCGACGTGCTGCGGGCGCGCGAGGAGCTGAAGGATCAGTTTCGTCTCAAGATCACCACTTACGGGCGGCGCGAGAACAACCCGATCAAATTCTCGGCCAACACCGAGGATGCGCTGCACAACCTCCTCGTGAGACACAACCCTGCGTACCTCGAGCCGGTCGAGGCCTTCGAGGGGGCGTTCGACGATCTGCGGATCCATCAGATGGCGATGCTCGCCGGGCTGCGCGCGGGGTATGAAGCCATGCTCGCCTCCTTCGACCCCGACGCGCTCGAGCAGAAGTTCGAGCGCTACGCGAAGCGCGGCGGCCTCCTGGGCGGAGCGACGAAGCAGCGCTACTGGGAGCTTTATCGCGACATCTTCCAGGAAATGGCGGGCGATGCCGACGACAGCTTCCGCACGCTCTTCGGCAAGGCCTTCGGCGAGGGATACGAGCAACAGGCGCGCCTCCTCAAGCGTCGTCCCCAAGGTCAGTGAGCCGGCGCTCCTTGCGGCCAGACAATCCCATGCGCGCGTCACCCTTCACAACGGCCCTGCTGTGTGCGCTCGGCCTCTCCTGGTCGGCGGCGGGATGCAAGAGCAAGCCCGGGAAACCTGTCCCGCCGGTGGCCGTGGTGTCGATGCGCGCCCGGGCGGACGCCAATCCCGGCCCGGATGGTCGCCCTTCGCCGATCGTGCTCAGGCTCTATCAGCTGAAGGCGGACGCCGCGTTTGCCAACTCCGACTACTTCCCGCTGTTCGACGACGAGAAGAAGGTCCTGGGTCAGGACCTGGTCAGTCGCGAAGAGCAGGAGCTGTTCCCCGGGCAAAGCCTGGCACTCGAGATCCCGTTCGCGACGGAGACGCGCTTCATCGGGCTGGCTGGCGGCTTTCGCGACACCGGCAAAGCGTCCTGGCGTGCCATCGCGGCGGCGCCTGGCAGCAAGGGCAAGAGCGTCCACGTCATGGCGGTGGCTGAGAAGGCACGCGTGACGGTGTCAGTCACCCCATGATGTGAGCCATGTCTGTCTACAGCAAAATCGTCTGGTCGGAGGGGCTGTTTCTGCGGCCCCAGCATCTGCAACAGCAGGACCGGTATTTCGAGCGCTACGTCGAGACCCGCTGTCAGGCGCTGCGCAGCAGCAGCTGGGGGCTCACCGAGCTCGAGTTCGAGCGCGACCTGCTCTCGATCGGACAGCTGGGCCTGGCCCGCGCGGCCGGCGTTTTCCCGGACGGTACGCCGTTTCGCATGCCCGATGACACGCCGCTCCCCACCCCGCTCGAAGTCGATCCGAAGCTGCGCGACCAGATCATGTATCTCGCGGTGCCACTGCGGCAGCCGGGGGCGACCGAGGCGCTGCGCGATGCAGAGCGTGACAGCACGGTGCGCAATGCCATCACGGAGCTCGAGGCGCGCGACAGCAGCGCGGGCTCGGGCGAGCCGGCGCTGCTCGAGGTCGCAGCGCTGCGCACCCGCATCATGGCCGAGCGCGATGCGGCGGACGGCTTTGCGCGCATCCCGATCGCGCATCTCATCGAGTGCCGCGCTGACAAGCGCGTGATGCTGGAGGACCGCCACATCGCGACCGTGCTCGATGCGCGCGCCGCGCCGCGGCTCGCCACCTTCATCAACGAGCTCCTCGGACTGCTGCACCAGCGCGGCGAGGCCCTCGGCGCACGCGTCACCTCCACCGGCCGCAGCAGCTCCGCCGAAATCGCCGACTACCTGCTGCTGCAGACCATCAACCGCGGCGAGGCACTGCTCGCGCACCTGGCGGAGTCGGGCACGCTCCATCCCGAGGACCTGTACCGCTTCTGCGTCGCGCTCGCTGGCGAACTGGCCACCTTCACCAGCACCACGCACCGGCGCACCCCCTTTCCGCGCTACCGCCACGAGCGCCTGCGCGAGTCGTTCGAGCCGGTGGTGGCGGCGCTGCGGGCGGCGTTCAGCGTGGTGATCGAGTCGAGCGCCATCCCGATCCCGATCGTCGCCAAGAAGTACGGCATCAGCGTCGCCACCGTCGCCGACCGCACGCTCTTTTCCAGCGCAGTCTTCGTGCTGGCGGCGCGCGCCGAGATGCCCGCCGATGAATTGCGGCGGCGCTTCCCCGGGATGCTGAAGATCGCCCCGGTCGAGAAGATCAGCAACTACGTCAATCTGCAGCTGCCGGGCGTGTCGGTGACCTCGGTCCCGGTCGCGCCGCGCCAGATTCCGGTGCACGCGGGGTTTGTGTACTTCGAGCTCGACCAGTCGCACGAGCTGTGGAGCCAGCTGACCTCCTCGGGCGGTGTGGCGTTTCACGTGGCGGGAGACGTGCCGGGCCTGGCGCTCGAGTTCTGGGCGATCCGCACCTCCTGAGGAGCGAGCATGCCGACGGGCGGAGATGATCCCTTCAAGCCGGCCAACGCCACCGTGCTGCGGCCGAAGCCCGGCGCGGGCAAGCGCACCCCGCCAGCGTCTCGGCCGCCGGCCACCGCTCAGACCCCACGGCGGATGCCTACGCCGCAGCCGCTGCCGGTCGGCGGCGGACCGGTGGTGCGGCAACTGCCGGGACAGGGACTCAATCCGCTGCTGACCGCGGCGGTGCCGCTGCTGCTCATGGCGGGTGGCATGCGCGGCTCGACCGTCCAGGGAGACGTGCCGGCGCTGCGCCGCCAGGCGCTGGAAGAGATCCGTCGCTTCGAGGAGAGCGCGCGCGCAGCCGGCATCGCCAACGAAGTGATCATCGCCGGGCGCTATGCCCTGTGCGCCGCGCTCGATGAGGCGGTGCTCGCGACCCCCTGGGGCGCACACAGCGACTGGGCCCAGCAGACGCTTCTCAACACGCTGCACCGCGAGGCCTACGGCGGTGAGAAGTTCTTCGAGATGCTCGAACGCATCGCGCAGGAGCCGGCACTGCGCATCGATCTGATAGAGCTTCAGTACCTGTGCATCGCCATCGGCTTCGCCGGCAAGTTCCAGCTCCTCGAGCAGGGCCAGACGCGCCTCGCACAAGTGCAGCACGACATCTTCCAGAGGATCCGCAGCGTCCGTTCGCCGGCGGAGCCCGAGCTGTCACTGCACTGGGAGGGCGTGACGGACCGGCGCAACCGCCTGGCGCGCTACCTGCCCTGGTGGGTTGCCGCGGCGGCGGCGCTCACCGTGGTCATGGGGACATTCCTCTTCCTCAAGTACCGTCTGGACACCCGCGCGGATCCGATCTACGCAGCGCTCGCGCAGATCGGCACGGAAAGCGCGGCGCCGGCAGCGCCGGCACCCCATGCCACGCCTCCTGCCGGGCCGACGCTGCGCCAGCTGCTCGCCGATGAGGAGAGCGCCGGCAGACTCTTGATCGATGAGAATGGTCCGCAGACCCGCGTGACCATCGTGGCTCCGGAGCTGTTCGCGCCGGGGAGCGCGACGCTCGATCCGCGCTTCAGCCAAATCCTGCACGCGATCGGCATGGCGCTGGAGAAGGTGCCAGGGCGCGTGCTGATCGAGGGCCACACCGACGATCAACCGCCGCGAACGCTGGCGTTCCGCGACAACTACGAGCTGTCGCGCGCGCGGGCAGCGACGGTGAAGAAGATCCTGAGCACCGAGGTGAGGAACGCCGCCCGGCTCGAGATTGTCGCCAGGGGCGCCTCGCAGCCGCGCTACCAGCCAGCAGCCACGTCCGAGAATCGGGCGCGTAACCGCCGCGTGGAGATCATCCATGTACGCGACCAATAGGCGCCGACGCGGCGCCGGCGCGGAGCCTTGGGGAGCGGGTCGGCCATGCTGAAGCTCGTGAAAGCCCGCATCGTGCTGGAGATCCTCGGCATCATCCTGCTGTCGGTCTTCATCTGGTTTGCCGGTCCCTACTTCGCGTTCGCCGACTTCAGGCCCTTCAACCCGGAGTGGACGCGATTGACTGCCGTCGCGCTGCTGGTGTTGATCTGGGCGGCGATCAAGATCGGCAAGCTCGTCAAAGCAGCGAGTGCCAGCTCCAAGCTTGCGAACGCAGTTGCCTCCCAGCCCGATCCCGCCCCGAGCTCGGATGAGGCGCAGCTGCGCGAGCGCTTCGAGGAGGCGATAGCAGCGCTCAAGGCGAGCCGCGGACGCGATCGCAGCCTCTACTCCGATCCCTGGTACGTGATCATCGGGGCACCGGGGTCGGGCAAGAGCACGCTGCTGCAGAACTCGGGCCTGCGGTTCCCCCTGGCGCAGCGCTTCGGGAAGGATGCCGTGCGCGGCGTCGGCGGCACGCGCAACTGCGACTGGTGGTTCACCGACGATGCGATCTTCCTGGACACCGCCGGGCGCTTTACCACGCAGGACTCCGATCCCGGCTCCGATGCCCGCGGCTGGCAGGAATTTCTCGCGTTGCTGAAGAAGTACCGCAGCCGCCGGCCGCTGAACGGCATCATCCTGACGGTGAGCGTCGGCGATCTCCTCACGCTCACCGCCCCGGGACGCGATGCGCAGGTTGCAGCTGCAAGGCGTCGTCTCGATGAGCTCGGCCACGAGCTGCGGATTCGACTGCCGATCTATCTGCTCGTGACCAAGTGCGACCTCATGTCAGGCTTCACCGAGTACTTCGATGACCTGACGCCGGAGGAGCGCAAGCAGGTCTGGGGCGTCACCTTCCCGTACGAGCAGACCGTGAGCGGCCAGGCGCCGGAGCTCTTCGGGGATGAGTTCGATCTGCTCGTCGCGCGGCTCAACGAGCGCATGTGGCGGCGCCTGGAGGATGAGCGCGAGGCGCGGCGGCGCGCCAGGATCTTCAGCTTCCCGCAGCAGCTCGCGGCGTTGAAGGACGTGCTCAACCAGTTCGTCACGGAGGTGTTCGGCGGTACCCGCCTGGACAGACGCGCACTGCTGCGCGGCGTGCACTTGACGAGCGGCACCCAGGAGGGCACGCCGATCGATCGCCTCCTGGGGTCGGTCGGGCGTGCCTTCGCATTCGAGCCGCAGGAGGTCCCCCATGCGGCGCTCGGCCGCGGCAAGGCCTACTTCGTGGAGCGCTTGTTGAAGGAGGTCATCCTGCCCGAGAGCGGGCTCGCCGGCGTGAACCGCCGTCTCGAGCTGCAGATCGCCGGCGCCCAGCTGGTTACCTATGCGGGACTAGCGGTCATCACGGTCTTCCTCGCCGCCGCACTCATGCTGAGCTACTCCGGCAACAGCGACTATCTCGAGTCGGTGCGCGACGCGCTCGCCAAGGTCGATGCCACGGAGCTGCGGCCCGCTGCACCGATGGACCAGTTGGCGCTCGGGCTGGATCAGGTGCGCAACCTGGCCGATGTCGCCAACCGCTACCCGCAAGGCGCGCCCTGGAGCATGCGCTGGGGACTGTACGCCGGGAACTCCCTGGGGCAGGCCGCCGAGGACAGTTACCACCGGCTGCTCGACGGGCTGCTGCTGCCCAGGCTCGCCGCGCTCTTCCGCCAGCGCCTGCAAGCCTATGGTCGCGAGCCGGAGAAGCTGTACGAGTACCTCAAGGCGTACCTGATGTTGGCTGGCAAGGGGCCGGTGGACGGCGCGGAGCTCAAGGCGGTCGCGGACCACGAGTGGGACGAGGTGTACGCCGCCAATCCGGCGCTGGCTGAGGACCTGAAGGGGCATTCGGCGCGGTTGTTCGCCGCCGAAGTGCGTCCCACGCCGGTCGACAACGATGCGGTCGAGCAGGCACGCAGCACCATCCGACACGCCACGCTCGCCGCGCTCATGTACGGCGAGATGAAGTTGGATCACGCGGGAGACACGCAAGGCGCCCTGCGGCTCGACAACGCCGCCGGCGTCGGCCTTAACCAGGCGCTGGCACGCCGGGGCGGCCGCTCCTGGAGCACGCCCATGCCGGCGCTCTACACCAAGGCGACTTTTGTCAGCGTGACCGGCCTCGGCATCAAGGAGCTTGCGCTGCAGTTTGCCCGCGAAGGCTGGGTGGTGGGCGAGAGCACGGCGTCGGCGATCGTCCGCACACCGCAGCTGGAGACGCAGGTGCTCGACCTCTACGAAAGGGACTACATCGCGGCCTGGGACCAGGTGATCAACGACCTGCAGCTGCCGCCGATGGACCAGATGGACCGGATGAAGAACGTGATCATGACCCTCGCCAGCAAGGAAGGCTCACCGCTGCGCGGGCTGCTGAAGACCATCGACGAGAATACCTTCCTGGTCAAACCGGACGATGGCGCTACCCCCAGCATGATGGAAAAGGCGCAGCAGGCCATCACGTCGCGAATCAACAAATTGATCGGCGGCACTGCCAAGGCGGGACCGAAACCCGGCACCCAGGTGACCGAGCACTTCGCTCCTATCCACGACCTGGTGGCCGGAGCTCCGGGACAGGCGAAGATCGATGTGGTGCTGGACAAGATCGCGGAGGTCGCCAAGGGGGTCAGCGGTTGCGGTGGCGGCCTCGGGGAGAAGTCCGCCGAGGAGTGCATGAAGAAAGACCCGACGGCGGTGAAGGCCCTGAGCCAGGAGGCCAAGACCCTGCCGCCGGCCGTGGGAACCCTGGTCGACTCGCTGGCGACCGCGGTCGACCGCGCCGGTGTCCATGAGTACAAGAGGGACCTCATCGAGCGCTACCAACAGGACGTGCTGCAGGATTGCGAGACCGTGGTCGGGTCGCGCTATCCGTTCAACCCCGCGAGCAAGGAGGATGTGCCGATCGCGGACTTCGGTCACGTGTTTGGCTATGGCGGCTTGTTCGACAAATTCTTCAAGGAGCACCTCGCGGACAGCACCGACACGCGAGCCCGTCCGTGGCGCTGGAAACTGAGCGAGTCGGGGGCGGCGCCCGGGCCCGAAGGCATGTTGTACCGGTTCGAGGTGGTGGAAGCCATCCGCAAGGTTTATTTCCGCTCCGGCACCGACACGCCCGAGTTCCGCTTCAGCGTGGCTCCGACGACACTGGACGCGGAGGCGACGCGGGTCGAGCTGCAGGTCGACGGACAATCCGTCGAATATCGCCACGGTCCCATTCGCGCAACACCTGTCAAATGGCCTGGTCCCAACAACGGTACCGCCGGGATCCTCTTCGAGGAGCGCGGTGGAGGTCATCCGAACTTGGCATATGAGGGGCCGTGGGCCTGGTTCCGCCTCGTCGATCAGGGCCAGCCGCGGGCGGACCTGGCGGCGCACTATCGCTATCGTCTGAGTTACACGGTCGGCGGTCACACGGCCACCTTCACACTCGACGCCGAGTCGCTCTTCAACCCGCTCGAGAAGAACGAGCTGCAGCGCTTCTCGTGCCGGTTCTAGCTTGGGACCATTGTCGTGTCGGACACGGTCGAAGTCGGGATCTACGGAAAGCTGCCGAGTCATGGCGACTTCCTGCAGCGCCGCGTCCCGCCGGAGTTCCTGACGCCGTGGGACGACTGGCTACAGGCGGGGATCGCCGCAAGCCGCAGCGCGCTCGCCAACCAGTGGGCCGATACCTACCTCACGAGCCCCGTGTGGCGCTTCGCGCTGTCCGCGAGCGCCTGCGGGCGCGTCGCGGTCGCCGGACTCATGGCGCCGAGCGTCGACCGGGTCGGGCGCTTCTTTCCGTTGACGCTGATGTGGCGGCTGCCCCCGCAGGTGCCGCCGATTGTTTACGCCTCGATCACCGGCATGGCGCTCGCGCCGGCTGAGCAGCTGCTCATCGATGGCCTGACCGCCGAGGCGCTCGACTTCGAGCACTTCGACGAGGAGGTCAGTCTCCTGGGTCCCTCGGTGGAGGCGTTGCTGCGCAGTGCCGCCGAGCCGCTTGAAGGCGATGATCTGGATCAGGCGAGCCACGGACGGGACGTGGCGTGGCACGTGCCGACCGGTAGCTCGGGCTCGGTCATGTCGGCGTTCGGCGCGATGCTGTCGCGCGCGCTGGATGTGGAATACAAGCCGCTCACCATCTGGTGGACAGACGGCTCGGCGGCGATCGAGCCCTGCTGTCTCCTCATCCGAGGGATGCCGTCCGCGGACTCCTTCGTGTCGCTCCTGGATGGCTCGTGGGACAGCGGGCTGTGGCGAAGCGTGCGGACCGTGTCCGCCGCGGCCTCGACGTCGCTGACCACGACGGTGGTGCGCGCGGCCCCGGCGGAGCCGCCGGCCCTCCCAGCCGGGCTGCGCGCCTCGGGGTTAACGGATAGCGGCGGGCGTCCCGCCAATCAGGACGCGTTCCTCGAGCGCACCAGCATCGGGCTCTGGGCAGTGGCCGACGGGCTCGGCGGCCTGAGTGCTGGTGAGGTCGCCAGCCAGATGGCCTGCGATGTGCTGGCGAATCTCATGCCGAGCGCGACGCTCGATGCCACCATCGAGGACGTGCGCCGCAGTCTCGATGAGGTCAATGCGACCCTGTACCGCGCCTCGCAAAGGCCGCTCGATCCTGTACGGAGCTGCAGCACCGTGGTGGCCCTCGCCATCCGTGAAGGGCGGGCGGCGATCCTCTGGGCCGGTGACAGCCGCGGCTACCGGCTTCGGTACCAGACGCTCGAGCGCCTCACGGCCGATCATATCGAGGAACTCACGCCCGACACGCCGGCCGAGAAGAGCAACGGTGAAGGCGCGCCGGGCGCTGCCGCCCCCGGCACGGCTGTGACGCGGGCAGTGGGCGGGACCGATTCCCTGGAGCTCGACCTGTGGGTGGAAGCCGTCGAGCCGGGCGATCGCTTCCTCCTGTGCTCGGACGGACTGACGCGCGCGCTCGACGACCGCGTGCTGTCGCAGCTCCTGGCGGCCGAGCGAGATCCGGAACTGTGCGCGCGCCGCCTCGTGTTCGCTGCCAACCAGGCACATACCGATGACAACGTCACGGCCGTAGTGATCGACAGCTAGCACGCGGTCCCGCTGATTGGGCCATCGCGCCCTCGCTGCCCGGACAGAAGGTGCACCCTGACCGTCTCCGTGAGCCGGTTTTGCACCCCCTGTCGCGTTAACCATTGGGGCACAAACCCAATCGGAGAAGTCTCATGCGCTCATTCACGCGTGCCATCAATCGACTGTTCGGGGTCAGCCGTCGCAGGTTCCGCGGCTCGCATCCCGAGCAGTTCCTCAACCATCACCGCCGTCACCCGCTTCAAGCGCGCTCGTAGGTCAGCGGAAATTCCTGCTGCGACGCACCATTGATCGCGCTCGCCCTCTCAAGCGGCGCCAAAGCTGGCTCGGGGCGGCGCAGAAGATGCCGCTTAGAAGTCTCTTGACCCGGTTGCATCCGTCATCATCAACTCACGTGTCGGTAACGGATGATGATTGGGTAAGCTCGACATGAGCCCCGGC
>WNGP01002799.1_pt1 | contig 14622 bp, 15 predicted proteins | sample 5407671 | NCBI WGS metagenome assembly WNGP01 (sample SAMN13153381, study PRJNA577476) | soil metagenome | isolation source: 40 cm soil or saprolite under Garry oak tree replicate 2 | place: USA:California | collected 2016-06-15 | reverse complement strand
ATCGCAAGCGTTCTTCTCGTCTCTTCCTCCCAGCTTCCCATCGACGCTTCTCCTCAATAGTCTCTGGAACAACGTCCGGGACCTCTGTGGGCCTCCCGGTCTCGTCCAAGGCGACGTATGTTAGGTAGCAAGATCCAGTGTGTGTGATCTTGCCAGTCTTCAGGTCCTCGGCTTCTATTCTGACGCCAACTTCCATTGAGGTTCTGCCGCAGTAGTTGACGGACGCTTTGAGGGTGAGCAGGTTTCCAACGTAGACCGGGTTGTAAAAGTCCATGCGGTCTATGCTGGCTGTGACAATGTTCATCCTGGTGTGGCGGAGAGCGGTGACTCCCGCCGCAACGTCAACCTGTTTGAGGATTGTGCCTCCATGAACGTTGCCCATGGGGTTTGCATCGCTGGGAAGCATCTGAGTTGATATGATCGATTTTGAACTGCTGACAGGCTTTGAAGGTCTCATGCTAGGACCAACTTGAGTCCCGAACTTTAGCTTTCCCCAAGAGCGTGCTGTTCGCTGCTTGCAATTCGCTGAAGGTTCCTGGTCTCCAGATCTCTCAACTTGTTCTCGTTTTCTTTAGGCCTTATACTGAAAAGTTTGGTCTGGTTGGTTTCATGGCCTTACAGTTTCCAGAAGTCGCCGTGTAGCCCGATCGAATCCCAGTAGGCGGTCAGCTGTTCCTTGCTGGGCCTAGCGTAATTTATCTTCATCTTCTCCTTGTATATCGGCACGCTGATCTTGAGCGTCTGTTCCAGTGAGAGGGCTTCACCTCTCACAGCTGGGTTCTCCTTCAGCCAATCATCCAAGTGTCTTCGAGAACTGAGGAAGACCATGTTGTTGGCGCAGGTGAGAACTATCTTCTCCCACTACTTCGCCGCTGGCAGCCTCAAGAACACAAGGGGATCTGAATGCTGTGTAGAAACCGCTCTTCCATTCCTGAACTCTATTCGGATGGGCTCTGCGCAGTGATGGCAGAACGAATTGACCAGGCTCTCCCTGCCGAGCTAATATGGAAGGCAACAGCGTCCCATGCACAGGCGCCAAAGTATCCCTTGTTGCCTATCTTGACCGCGAACGGTGTGTCCAGTGCTGAGAAATGGATTAGCCATCAGAATTCTCTGAGTTCCTGGCAGCCGGATGACATGATGCGCCGTCTCAAGTTCCTCGAGTACGTCACGGGCCTCGCTCCTCGCCAGATGGAAGCTTTGCATGACTTCCTCCAAGACTGGAGCCCGGCTGTTCTCTAGGAAATAATCAAAGACGAACTTGCGGACAGGCTTAGCCACGGTCTCCGAAAGGTTCACCCTCTCAAGTCCAGGCCGATCTGGTTTTCGGGCTCCACTCATGCTCATATCCGCTCTAGCTTTCTACGATGCAATTCCCTATGAATCTGATCCAGAGGTTCGAAAGGTTCGTGAGCTTCATGAAGGCAAGCGACAAGCCTGCGGGCGAGGATCTCTTGAAACAGTTCGAATCGTTACCCGTAAAGGAGACCAACGAGTTCGGCTTCTCTCTGAAAGAGAGTGCGATGATTCTCCAAGTGATGGTGGACCATCAAAGGAGGCTGGCCGATGTCGAAAGGTCTCTCAAGGCTATAGGTCGTTGAGTCTAACGATCGTAACTTGTATCTCTTGAAAGGTTCACAGGAGTCAGGGTTTCTCCCCTCATACTTTATCCAGACTTGAGTCAAGACAGCCTAGAGGGGCATAAGACTTGGATTTGCTGATTGACGATGTTCAGTTCTGGGATGGGACGGGGTCATCTGCACGGTCTCGAATGTCAGCGGAGGTACAGACGGTCGGATGCCACTGGGTCGGATCAGTTTCTCAGTGGCCTACTGGAATCTCGCGAGACGCGAACATCCCTTGGTAATCCATGACAGTGGGGAGCCGTGGAGATGGTTAATTCGACCCATCTAAAGCCGCCCTAGTAGATTCCTGGCTTCGGCAATGGGGCCCCGCAGTTTTCGCATTTTTCCTTGAAGGGTTGGTTTGTCATGCAATAGGGGCATCTGACGAGAATGGTATCAGGGGGAGGAGGAGGCGGGAAGGCGGTTTGCTGGGTGTAGGGTCGCTGAATATTGGAGCGAGATTGTGTCGCCGCGTTTGCGATAATGATGATTACTATGACGATGAAGAACAGGAAGAATATGCCGGGAAAGATGAAACCCGGGGATCCCCCCACCGCGACAGATCCTAGCGCTGCGAAGAAAAAAATGAACACAAACAGTAGGATGGCGGCTACCCGTATCGCCTGTCGGTTTTGGCGGCTCAATGGTTGAGCTGTTGAAGTCCCTGTTCTAAAACAATATCGGGAGATTCTTCTCTCACCATGATAGCACTGCCGCTGCGGAGTCTTCTATGTGCCTAAAGAAACCGAGATCACCTCTCATCGTCAACGAGTACTCTGTCAGGGGGCCGTCGCAGAGAAGAAACTCACCTCTGAGGGATCCTGGGCCGAAGAAGCCTGAGGAGAAATCTGCGCCAAGTCCTCGGGCTATTTCTGAGAGCTGGTCCATCCGCATGGACCCTGACGTTACCAGGCAGAGTTCGAAGTTTCGCGTTATAGGAGTCCACATCTGGCTTGCTGTACCTGCCTCAACCTCACTGATCAATTCCTCTGATTCGAACTGGCCCATTTTCCTTCGCATCACCAGTGACACTTTCTTGAACGGGATTCCCGGGCTGGAGATCGTTGTGGATATAGTTCCAGCAGCTTCAGGTATGATCGAAGCGTTGGCGACGGACTGATCAGCAGACACTGCTAGGATCTGCTTCGCCACAGAGAGTCGGAAGCGAAACCACGGCGAGCGCAGCAAGAAGACCCAAATGTCCGCGCCAAGCGGCACATCTACATGAATCGCGGGGGCGAAGAACGCTCCCTCCCACCGCCCCCGCAGTAATCCAGCCGCCGGTAGAAGTTCTCCGAGTGTGAATGTCAAAGATTGGCTCCCATCGCTGTCGGCCGTTTCCTCTGGCCGGATTGGCTGAGGATCTGGAATCGAGGGATCGAATCTCCACGCCTGTGTCTTTCCCTCCTGGACCCAATGGAAGAGGAGCATCGCAACGCCGGTGTAGGCTCCTCTATGCCTTATTCCTCCCGCGGATCTCAGCCTGACTATGGGCTTGCCCCCTGCGATGGCGTACTCGGTATGAATCTCTCCGAGCAGGCTGTAGACTGGCAAGAGTTGCTTGGGCACAGCGGACAGGTTGCTATTATGCGTGCGGGTGTTCTCCATCGATAAACACGATGAGTCTCGCAACTAAGAGAATGATGCCAATCGGAGAAAAGCAGAATCCAGCCACGAGCAAAATTAGACGGCGGGCAATGAAAACAGCCCGAGACGTTTTCAATGGTGGGGCCGGTGGGATTTGAACCCACGACATCCGCCGAGTCTGTCGTCTACGGGTATCCTCACGCGCTCCCGAATTTCCTCATCCCGCCCAACGATGGGCATCGGCATACCCGACGCTATATTCTGGAGCCCGTCATGATGCCGAAGCGTCTTCCGCTCCAGTGTCATCCCTGGCTAGACTACGGCCCCTCCGACCTCATGCCGAAGGCTTAGGGCCCCACCAAGGCGAAGGTCGAAAATTCCAACTATAAAGATACTGGCGGGCTTTAATACGACTCCAAAACTCGTCTAAGAAAAGTCCAGTTCTACTCTTCTTTCTGGGCGATGTACGTCTTCGTCTCCGGCACATACCATCGCGTCGTCTCACGGAAACGGTGCCAGAAATCATGAAACGCGGACAGGTCGCGCGACTCGACGAGTATCATGCCATTATACGTAGTGCCCCAGATATGGGCATACTCGGAGACGATCGCAACATCCTTCGGCATTTTCTTCTTGAACTCTTCCCAGCCGGTAGCTGCTTTCTTCTTATCTGCCTCTGTGAGTGGTCTTACCCGGAAGAATATCAGGAACGCGAATATCAGGGAGCTATCGCCTAGCTCCGACCCGTCTCGGAGTGGATTAATCTGGCTTTCGGAGATTCGCCGCTGGGTGGTATCCCTTCTCGTCCGGTCGGCCGGTAACACCCGTCTTTAGTTCCGGGGACGGTCACTAGCATTCAGTGATGATGAGGCGGGAGCACTAGGCGATACTGTTGAGGAAGCCGATCTTACTCTTAGTGCTAGCCCTATCCTCCATGTTCATCCTCCCAATAGCCACAGATAACCCAGGAAGCAAGCCCGGTCCCGTTCTCAACGCGGGTCCAATTGGAACGACCGACTATCCATGGACTATGTTCCACTATGATGCTCAGCGTGCCGGGGTCACTCCCGCCTCCGGTCCTGCCTCACCGCGCCTGATGTGGAATTACACGACGGGAAATCTTGTCTATCCTTCGGCGGCGGTTGCTGATGGTTACGTTTTCATCCCGTCCTATGATGGATCTGTCTACGCGCTCGATGAGTACACGGGCTCTCTAATCTGGTCATTTCCGACCGGCGGGAACATCATAGGAACCCCCGCGGTCGGCAACGGGATGGTCTACGTCTCCTCCAAGAACGGCTACGTCTACGCTCTCAACGAGCAGAACGGTGCGGTAAACTGGAGGATTGCGAACGATAATCTCACGCCGGTCACGTCTTCTCCCGTCCTGGCTGATGGCATCCTCTTCTACGGTACGTTTCTGTCGCCCTCCTCAGGCTTCGCCGAAGTGCTTGCCGTGGATTCGCAGACGGGCGCGGTGATCTGGAAGAATACGGGCATTTCGGACTATGTCGAAGGCTCCCTTTCGGTGAGTAACGGGCGGGTCTTCTTTGGAGTGGGTGCTTTCAACCCGGCTTTGATAATTGCTCTCAACGAGACGACGGGAGCCCAGCTGTGGAGCTATGGTACTGGGATAAGAACAACAGTTACCAGCGCTCCTGCTGAGGCCTATGGTAACGTGTACGTTGGTCTCGACGGCAACAGGTTCCTGGCTCTCAGCCAGGCCACAGGTAGTCTTGTCTGGTCCTTCAACACGGGGGGCGGGACAAATGCCACGACCCCGGCTATCTATAATGGGATTGTCTATTTCGGGACTAGCGCGGGAATCGTCTATGCGCTCAACTCAACAACCGGTACCACTATCTGGCGATATCCAGCGGCAGGCACGATTGGGCCGGTAACGTCTTCTCCAGCCCTCTCACTGGGATCCAACACTCTCTATGTTGGATCTAATGATCGCTACCTCTACGCGCTGAGCATGACGACTGGAGCGTTGCGGTGGAGATACCTTGCGGGTGGACAAGTCTCCTCTTCGCCCGCCGTAGCCGACGGCCGGGTCTTCTTCGGCTCAAAGGACCGCAGGGTCTATGCGCTGGGTGCGACCGTGCCGAGACTATTCGACACGATAACTTCTAGCTCCACGGTCCTCGAGCCGGGACAGAATGCGACATTGACGATAACCGTGAGGAACAGCACAGCCCCACAGGCGGGAACCAACCTGACTTTCACAACACCACCGCCAATAAGCTGGATGCTCTCCCAGCCCGTGCCAACTGGCATCGGGATCTATCAGGTGAATTTTACAGCGCCACCACCCAGTCAGATAACTTCCACTTTAATCATAACTGTCCAAGTCACTGCGAGTTTGACAGGATATCTTAGTGCGACGAACCAGACGAGTATTACCGTGAACCCGTTTCCCTTGTTGACCGTCGCAGTCTCGCCGAAACCGTCCTCGATTACGCCTGGTGGAGAGATTACGTTGATGATCAAGGTCACTAATGGGACTGATACGGTTCCGGGAGCCTCGCTCAATTTCTCGTCCTCGGTGCCGGGGGGCAGCTTCTACTCGATGACCGATTCGGGTAATGGAAACTATACGGCGATATTCAGTACTCCGCTTCAGAGCTCGAGTCCTGTTGTGACGGTTCGTGCTTACAAGAGCGAGTTTACGCCGGGACAGGGCCAGACTACGGTTGTGGTTAACGGGGTTCCGAACCTGACCACCCTCAAAGTGTCCGGAATACCCATCTTTCTGTTGGTGGCGGGAGGCGTTATACTCTTTCTGTTGATCCTGGCGGTTCTTGTTCGGAAGAAAAAGTCTGATTATCATCATATTGCCCCACAGCCTTCGTTCTCGTACTGATTTTCCGGGAAGGCTTAACTAGGCGTTTTCACTGCCGGGTTCTGGGGTTGGCGGCCATAGCTGGGAGCTAGGACCCGTACCCATTCCGAAAACCCGAGGATCCGGGCCGGAAGCACGGAAGTGAATCTCCCAGGCGATCTCGGTGGTAGTGTGGTGCGAGAGCCCACGCGAAGCCCTGACCGCTGCCAACTCCATTTTCGAATTTGGAGTCGGAGACCGTTTTCTGTTCTCGGCCGGATTATTATCTGTGAGTTGTGAAGCTGGTTTTGCACATTATCAATCTTTATAACATTCAGCGGAGAAGTATCCTTTAGATTCCGTTCTTGCTGACCGTTGTACCGCTTGATCTGCTCAGCGACCTCTTCGGCAACGTAGGCAATATTTCGCAGATCGCGTTCACGCTTCTCTTCATCCTGCTCTTCTTCGGTTTTGGTCAGAAGCTGCAGATGCGCCAGTACATGTGGGACATTGACCGGGGTCTACGACGCCTTGATGTCATCCGGGGCCAGGCCAAGGATTTGACTTTGAAGACTGTGAAGGAGATCGGCAAGCCGACGTCTGATCCTATGCCCCAGCTGAACGTGCTCATGGAACAGTTCCTAATCACGCCCGTCGACATGGACCCGTCGGGGATTGTGAGCAAGTTCGACCATCTCCTGGATGTTCATGAGATGAAGTTCAAGGAGGATGTTCACAGGATTGCACCGAGTGCCGATCCGGCCCAGCTGAACAACCTATCGAACCTAGTGGAGGCGTCTTGGGCGTTGAACACGATCTACCGAATCATACGTCACTTCTACCTGTTGGGGAAGAAGACGAACAGTATCTTCATCATAATCCAGCTCCAAGCGCTTCTCCCTCTCATTATGCAAGAGGCGGAGGCGTATCTGGGTGCGGCGCGGGCTTTTGCTGAGGGTCAGCCGATTGGGGATGGGATTGGTCCCTTGGTCGCGTCGAGGCTGATGAAGGACAAGTCGCAGCGGAAGGTCGAGAAGGACGTTATCGTTGCAGAGACGACCTTAGAGGATCGGAGGATTATCGCATTGAAGGCTGAGGGTCCAGGGGGAAATGTTGGGAAGCCGGGGGACGCTATACGGTCGTTGATAGAGGAGAATGGAGGGAAGGTCTCGATGGTTGTCATGATTGACGCGGCGCTCAAGTTTGAGGGGGAGAACAGTGGCGAGGTCAGCGAGGGGATCGGCGCCGCTATCGGCGGGATCGGGACGGAGCGGTTCAAGATCGAGGAGGAGGCGACCAAGAACAAGATTCCTGTCTATGCGGTTATTGTGAAGGAGAGTATCTTGGAGGCTATTACTCCCATGCGGAAAGAGATCTTGGAGGCGGGGGAGAAGGTTCTTGAGAGGATTAAGAGTCTGATCGTGGAGCGGAGCAAGCCCGGCGATACTATTATAGTGGCCGGGATCGGCAACACTATCGGCATAGGTCAGTAGGGTCTCATTAAAGTGGCATCGGCGAGGCCGCGGAGCGGCCCATCAATAGCACTGATGATACTCTATATTGTGCTCGTGCTCGTCGGCTTCTACGCGTTGGTAAATCTCGTCCAGGTGGGCGGGAGTCCGATCAGCGAGGCGTTGTATTTTGTAGTGGCTACACTGGCGCTCGGATTTGTCGCGTTTTCGCTGATGCGTGTCCGGCGGAGCTTCGCATTGGCGAATCCGGCTCCGAACCGGGTCTTCGAGATCGTCAAGTGTAAGCAGTGTACCTTCAAGCAGATCAAGAACTTTGCTCTGGGAGATTATGTCACGAAGACGCTGGGCCTCTGTACTCAGTGTAATACGGCGAACTTGTTCATCGACGGGATCTATGGGGAGCCGCCCCATCGCAAGTAGGGGTTCTACTTCAATCGCGCTTCAGGTCCCAATTTCTTGGATTAGGGCTATCCGCTCTTTGTTGAAAGTGTGAAGCGTTTCTGGAGTTCTGGCATGCCCCCCAGGGGGTCGAGAAATAGATAACAGAAAAAGAAAAGATAACGAAAAATAGTGAGACGTCCGTAGCTTCCGGGATTCGCCGGATCTGTCGCGCGAGGATCGATCGATTTAAAAATCTTCTAGACTTTCGGGCCCTTGCATCCTTAGCAAGGAGCTGTTATGGTGGATGGGTTGCCCTTTTGTTGGTCATTGAGAGGATTAACACTACGATGGATGGGTTTCCAGTTATAGGGCTATTCCAAGGCGTTTCCCTAGGGATGATCAGGCACCCCCGCGATTGTAAGCGCTCACTAGCTGCCCGTATCGCCTATCATCAAGAGTGCAGCCTTTCCGGATTCGGGATCCGGGCTTATTCTGAACGATTTTTTCGCAATCCTGGCGCTTGGGAAATCATAATGCCCTTGTGCAGAATCTCGGTTCTATGCTACATGTGAATGAGGCTGATGTGAAGCGTCTCCTCCCCTTCTCCAAGGCAATCGAGTTGGTGAGGGAGGCGTACGTGAGGCTCGCCCGGGGAGAGGCGGTCAATCCTCCACGGGTCCTGTTGTTGGTTCCGGGTGGTGCGTCGATGTTCTTCATGCCTGGGCACGTGTATGGTCAGGGAAGCGTTGCTGTCAAGGTGGCGCGTGTAAATGCAGGGAATCCGAAGGTCGGTCTGCCAACGGTCCTGTTGACGATCTACGCGTACGATGCGAGTACTGGGGTGCAAGTGGCGGAGGTCGAGGGGGAGTGGCTCACGGCTGTCAGGACCGCGGCAAGCACTGCTGTGGCCACGGATATCTTGGCCTGCAAGAACGCCAGGGTTCTGGGAGTGTTCGGAACGGGGATGGAAGCAACGACACACATTCCGATGCTTATGCTGGTCAGAGACTTTGACAGGATCCTCGTCTATTCCAGGGACAAGCGCAGACGGGAATTGTTTGCAGAGAAAATGTCTCGGGACCATGGGATCGCGGTTGTGGCGGCTGACTCTCCAGGACGCGTTGCGAGAGAGTCGGATGTGATCGTTACCGCGACAACATCTGATGCCCCCGTGTTCGACGGAAGCCTGGTCAAGCCGGGGTCCCATGTGAACGCGATTGGAAGCGCGACTCCTGAAGCCAGGGAAGTAGACACGGGGCTTGTCAACAGGTCTAGAGTGGTTGTGGACTCACGAGCGCAAGCTCTCACGACCTACGGTGACATTATCGTGCCGATTAGAGAAGGGGCGATTGGAGAATCTGAGATTGTAGAGCTTGGAGAGATCTTGATCGGGAGAACGAAGATTGTACGCCGCACCGATGATCTTACTCTGTTCAAGTCTGGCGGCCTGTCGGTTCTTGACGCAACTGTAACAGACCATATTCTCAAGCACATGTGCCCCAGCAAAGGGTCTACGAGAGCAAGCGCCCAACTTTAAGGCGTGGCTGGTCCATTGCGATTTGTTTTGTACGATTTCGCTACGCCCGGTTAGGCGACCTTAAAAGGAAAGGAAAACGGTTTGCGATCCTTCTCCGGTTTCTTTTTGTTCAGATTTGGAATCTGCGCTTCCTCCTAGCTTGGCCAAATCGTCGGGCTGCCCATAGTACGATGCTTAAGCCTCCCAGAATAGCCGTCCAGTATCCGATGGCTGTGATGACCACGAGAGCTGCGCAACCATTCGTCACACAGGCCACTTGTAGTTGGCCTTGAGCGTAGAGGTTACCCGCAACGATCCCTGAGCTCCAGAAAACGCCGAAGCCGGTAAGAGTGATGATAGCGCGTCCTCGGAGGCCTATCTTGGGAATCCTTGACGGTCTCGGAAGACTGGCGGAACGCGGATTCCTCAATTCGTCAGTCCTCTGTGCGATGTTTGGACTCCATGCGGGCAATCGGGCGAGGCGATTCGTCAGCGTTGCTCTCGGATCTAGAGTTTGCATCCGGTCGAGAACGTGTAAAACCGCGTCGGTTCCGAACTTGGCTGCAACCTGGGCGTCCAATTCAAACTCCCATCTCCTCATTGATCTTCTGACCCAGAGCAAGGACAAGAATATCGCGGGAGCCCACGCCGGGAATATGAGAACCGATCCCCAGGCTCTGCCAATAAATTCTGGGAGCAGAAGGAGCAGAGGCACGAAAGCGCCTAGGACGGCGAGACTCATCAGTCCGAGCAACCTGCTCATCTTCCCAGAGTTATAGGCCTTGATTCTAACCATGTGCAACGCTATGACAAGTCTCCACTCGTCAAGGGACAGTTTTCCCTTCAAAAATTCTGGGAGCATCAAGTCCGCCTCGGGAACACCGAGCCCTCCCAGCCAAAGCTCTCGTGACATTACTGGTCTTGAGATCAGCCAGCCGACACCACTACGATCAAACCTTCCCCAGAAAATCTGCCTATACCAGAACTGGGATTCCAGCTGGATAGCTAGTTCTCTCGTTGCCTGTAGAAGCGAACCGTCTTCCGTACTTGGACCCGACTTTATCCGCTCGTACCAGTTGAGACGGCGTAGCCTGTCCAAATCAGGATATCATAGTCGCTTTCCTTTGTAGTACACTTAGTGGAAGATTAGACTGCGAAAACATGCTGGCGGTAGGAAGACGATATCTATCCGATTTCGAACAATTGTCCAGTGGCTCATCCTTTAGGTTAGGGTAGGTAGAAGGTGAAGGGGTTTCCCCGCGATGTTACCAACGCGATGGCATCGCCGGGCGTAAAGGTGAACGGGTTCCCTGTCAGGACGCAATTAGTGCAGGATGAGCTGATGAGAATGTTGACCGATACCTGTGTGTTCGGGCCTATGTTTGGTCCCTCCCAGCCGTTCAGAAGATATTGATCGCCAGCAGCGTCCTTGACAGCATATGATGTGAACACGACCGAGGCAGTGCCGGTGTCCCGAATCGACAGGGTAACATTCGTACCCGAGACCATGTTGAAGGATTCGAAGATAAGCGACTCCCTCGTGTTCTGGCTGTTGCTGATAACGGCGTAGGCACCATACGTGACAGACGCTGACCCCGCAATGAGGATCAAGATTAGAGCCCAGAGAGGAGGTTTCCTTAGACCAGCCAAGACCAGTCTTTAGTCAAGATGTGTGCCCGTCCAATGTGAGAAATGTAACTCCGTCCAATTCCGAGAAGTTACAATGCGCGGGCTTATTCTCATGATTGCTTCGTCAAGTCATCTACGTGACCGGGCTTATAGTGTGAAACGCGCGGGCGCAAGTGACGCAAGTCTATCGGTGCGTTGGAAAAATTGTGTGGTCACCTATGATTAAGTCCACAGTCCGCCTATGCTCCCGCAGACTCAATTGTTGGCGTGCACGCCGCTGAGAATCTAGAAGGCAAGCAATAATGGAGACCGGGTTAGGGTCCTGTGAGAATTATGCAGTTGTCGTGGTTTACTAGGACTGTGTGTTCTGACTGTGCGACTGGGTTGCCTGTCTGTTCTACTAGGACTGGGTAGGCGCTGACGCATTTGTGTTTTATCAGATCGTATAGCGCTTTCTTTGCGGTTTCTCTCTCGAACATCTTGTCTAGCCATCTAGACGCGAAGGGCAGTGTCGAGAAGTTTGACTGGATATACGCGAGTACTTTCTTTGAATCCTCAGATGTCGCTCCTTTCGGCTTCACGTATCTGTAGATGTAGGCGCTGGACCCGTTCACCACAGCCCCCGCCGCCTTCGCCAGCGTCGTAAACGGCTCAATAGCGTAGACTTCGCCCTCCTCAATCTTGGTCCCGTTCATCCCGCCAACGTTCGGGACGGACTTTCCGGCGTGTATCGTATATCGTTCGATCTTGTGACCTGTAAGGTTGCTTATCGGCCGGAGCCCATACTTCTGGATGGTCGACTGGACGACCCGTCCAATCTCCGACAACTTGACCCCTGGTCTGAACGTCCGAATCGCATTCCCCAACGCCTCATCAGCCGCCTGGACCAACGGCTCAAGCCTAGGCTCGAAGCAGACGGTGACAGAAGTGTCGGTAACATAGCCATCGACCTGGACCCCGAAATCAATCTTAACTAGACAACCAGTAGGTATCGTCAAAGTATCGCCCGGGGGCGAGGTATAGTGAGCCGCAACCTCGTTGATGCCAACATTGACCGGGAAGGCTGGCTTGCCACCTTGGTCCCGCATTTTCTGTTCGAGCTCGTCACAAATTCTGAGAGCTTGGACCCCTGGTTTGACCATCACCGGGACCTCCTTTCTCAGCCGGGCTACGATCTCACCTGATTTCCTGAAAGAGCCCAAAGCCTGAGTGTCGAACAATCCGGGTTAGCCGCCTAAGATAGTCTCCTTTGTGAGTTTCGTCGGTTGGAGTTAAACTATGATTTGTCCGTAGCCCGGGGACCCATGGGAAGTTCCCGTTGAAGTGCCTAGTCGCCCGCCAACGAATTGGATAGACGACAGTCTGGATTCCGATAACTGCTGTCAGCATCTCTCGCGAACAACGGGACCAGGGTCAATCGGAGCCAGTGGCAGAGGATAGTCTGCCGGTGCCATGTATTCGAGCGTTTCTCAGCTAAAGGATTGTTTACTAAAAATTTCTACAGAAAAAGATTGATTTGCGACAAGCGGCTAAGTAGACAATGCGAACTGCTATGGCAGCAGATGAAGAAACGTATTCCGTGATGTTCTCATCCCTCAAGCATCCGTTGAGGAGAAAAATCCTCCGAATTCTAGCCGCCGGGCCGAAGACCTTCACCGAGGTCCTCCAGCAACTAGATGTCGACAGTGCCCACTTCAGCTATCACCTAGAAAGCCTCGGCGGACTCATTAGAAAGGACGAAGAGGGAAAATACCACCTCTCAAATCTGGGGAGGGCCGCCTCTTCCCTCATGGCACGTGTCGAGGAGCCCCCTAAGTTAGTGACTCCCGCAATCATTGGTTCGCCTAAGCGTCTCAGAGTATTACAATTCTCGTTTCTGATTCTCCTAATCCTGGGAGCTGGGTTTCTTGTCACCGGGGTTCTCGCGGCTCCGAGCACGAATTACAGGCAGATGTATGTCCAGCTGAGTGTAGACACCGACTCCTGGACCTTTCAGCCTTACAAGATATCCGGCGCTCAGAGCTTCCTCTACCGCGGAGACGGTATCTATGGAGTGGAGGTCGACCTTAATTTCCGTGACGCCTTCGCCTCATTTCCGCTAGTCGTGAGGCTCTCGACACCCACCGGAGGAAACCAGACTAACCAAGATATTTGGGACGAGTCATGGTACGAATGGACCCCACTATCCTATTCTGGACTGCCGGACACTCACGAGAGGCTCTCGCTCATTCTTTCCGCGTCCGGGAGCACGGCGAGCATTATTTCTCAGACTTCCTGGGACCAGGTCCACCCGTCGCCTGGAAAAATCATAGGGGAGTTCCGGCCTACAGGGGCTTTGCTGCTCATAAAAGTCGCGTCGGAAATAGGAAACCGAAACGTCACCCTGGCAGGTTTCCGCGCCTTTCAAGCCAAATCCTTCTACTTTCCGAACTCGGAAGCTGCTACTAAGAACGTTCAACTCGTTTCGGGACTGGCATTAGCGATTCCGAGCATGGCATTCCTTCTATCATCCAGAACGGTCTGGAACAGGAAACAGAATGAATAGTCTAGGGATCTTCGATAGTGTGTTAGGATTAAGCTTCTTGTAAAACTAGCCGACAAAGCGGCATACTGGAGAAGCAAGGTGGACCTTGTTCCCTCCCGCTTTGAATGTCTCGTCCAATTTTGATCCGATGCAGCGGATTGCTTGTCCACTTTGCCTATCGAGGCCCTTCAGGTCTAATGTCAGCATGACCTAGACGCCATCCGCTTGTCTGGGTCTGTTGCCCTGATTCTTAGTGTCTTGGGGTTCTATCGTTGCGTTTGCGTGTGCGGGGGTATCACACGGGTAGCCTCGATCTTGATTAGGACCCGTTTCTCTCCCGGACTCCGACGCGGGTACTTGTCCATGCCAAAGTACTTCTTCGCCATCCGGTCAACATGCGCCTCCGCGCCGTTGAAAGTAACCTCCTTGACACGGCCACGAACTACTGCAACATTGAAAGGGTCAGAAGGGTCAATAACCGTCAGAGCGACCTTCGGATTCCTACGCACATTCCTACTCTTCTGGCTTCCCTCAAAAGTGTTGACCAAGACAAGGTCCCCCTCGTGGTAGACCCAGGTCTGAGTGACCTGCGGAGAACCGTCCGGCATAATAGTAGCCACATTCGCGTAAGTCTTGCCTTCAATGAGTTTCTTGACTGAATCTGGCAATTGTTTCATGAGCTAGGCGACCACCTCTCAGCTCGAAGAGGCCGTTCATAGAGCCTTCTCTCCTATTTTGGGCACGCGATCACACAGTTCATTGACTTCCAAAGAGCGTCTCGATGCTGACCAGTTGCTCCGTCCGCCTTCTAGCCAGCCATGCTTCCTGTGCCTCCCAGGCTTTCCTTGAATTCGTACGACTCCGGTCTGCCAAAGCTCCTCGCAACCATCGCTCCAAGACGAGAAACGCTAGAGAAGCGAGGAGCAGTGATGCAGGGATCGTAGGGTCAGTCCCGAGCAGACTTGCGGTCGATAAACTAGCAAGGCCCAAGATTATGAATGCTATTTCAAAGATTAACATTGGACGCGACTCTCCGGGACTCGGCCCGTAACTGGAGGGTGGTC
>WNGP01002796.1_pt1 | contig 14628 bp, 12 predicted proteins | sample 5407671 | NCBI WGS metagenome assembly WNGP01 (sample SAMN13153381, study PRJNA577476) | soil metagenome | isolation source: 40 cm soil or saprolite under Garry oak tree replicate 2 | place: USA:California | collected 2016-06-15 | reverse complement strand
GCGGCACTGCTTGTGACGGCGGCGAAGGGCGGCGAGGGGCGGCGAGGGGCGGCAATGGCACGAATCGTAACGACCGCTGTGGCAGGCGTGGATCCGAGCTGTATGGGGTTGGGTCCGATCCCGGCGACGAAGAAAGCTCTTAAGCGCGCGGGACTCACCATCGATCAGATCGGTCTCGTCGAGCTGAATGAAGCGTTCGCGGCGCAGGCGATTGCCTGCATCCGGGAACTGAAGCTCGATCCCGACAAGGTCAACATCTACGGCGGCGGTATTTCGCTCGGTCATCCGCTCGGTTGCACCGGTGCCAAACTGCTGACCACGCTTGTCCACGCCCTATCACGCCGCAACACGCAGTTCGGTCTCGTGACCATGTGCATCGGCGTCGGCCAGGGCATCGCGATGATCGTGGAGCGGGTCTGATGGCGGCGTACGAGCGCATCCTCGTCGAGATCAGCGACCACATCGGGAACGTCATGCTGAACCGGCCCGACAAGGCCAATGCCTTCGATCCGGACATGTGCGAGGACCTGCTCGAAGCCCTGCGGATGCTGGCAGCCGCCGATCAGGTGCGCGTCATTGTCATCACGGGCGCGGGCCGCGCTTTCTGCGCGGGAGCCGACCTCGGCGTCCTCGGGACCCAGGGCGATCAGCTCGTGCGCGCCGGCAAGGACACCGCGCTCACGATCCGCAACGCACCGAAGCCGGTGCTCGCCGCGGTCAACGGGGCGGCCGCCGGCGGCGGCGCCAATCTGGCGCTCGCCTGCGATTACCGGCTGGCGTCGGATCAAGCATCGATTGGGCAGGTCTTTCACAAGCTGGGACTGGGGCCGGATTGGGGTGGCAGCTACTTCCTGCCCCGCCTGACAAGCATCTCGAAGGCGCTGGAGTTGGTGTGGAGCGCGCGCATGGTCCCGGCGGCGGAAGCGGCGCAGCTCGGTCTGTTCGATCGCGTCGTTCCGCACCAGTCCCTCGCCCCCGAAACCGAGGCCCTCGCCAAGCGGTGGGCGGCGATGGCGCCACTCGCGGTGCGCAAGGCGAAGGCCGCGCTGTACCGCTCGCTCCACAGCACGCTGGAAGAAATGCTCGACGTTGAAATCGCCGATCAAGAGGTTCTGTTCGCCACCCCCGAAGCACGCCAACTCATAAGGAATCGCTGATGGTCCGTAAACTTTACAACTTCGACGACTGGATCGACTACTTCCGGTACTGGCAGGACTCGATTGGTCTCCCCCAAGGTGATCTACGCAAGTACGGGTTCGAAGCGAAGTTCGGCGAGCCCGAAGTGTCGCACATCGAGTTCGGGCACTACAAAGGCCAGCGCAAATGGCCGACCGTGATGCACATCCCCGATCAGCGCATCCGCGACGCCCTCCTCAATCTGATCGTGTATCAGGGCGACACCGAATTCGCGTCGGTGGAGCAGCAGCGCAACCTGCTGCAGCACGCACCCTCCGACTACGATCTGCTGTCGCTGCAGCGCGTCATGACCGAGGAAATGCGCCACGGCTGGCAGATGTCCTATCTGCTCTGCACCCATTTCGGCGACGAGGGCAAGCGCGAGGCGGCCAAGCTGCTCGAGCGGCGTGCCGACGAAGGGGAACGGCTCCTCGGCTCGTTCAACGAGATCGTCGATAACTGGCTCGATTTCTTCACCTACACACAGTTCATCGATCGCGACGGCAAGTTCCAGCTGAAGATGCTGTCCGTCTCTGCGTTCGATCCCCTCTCGCGTTCCATGGGGCCGATGCTGAAGGAAGAGTCCTATCATCTCGGGACTGGCAACAATGGACTGCTGCGGATCGTGAAGGCCGGCAAGATGCCGCCGGAGGTGATCCAGCGCTTCTTCTATAAGTGGATCCCCACGGCGTTCGACCTCTTCGGCACCGACAATTCCTCGTCCGCGCACTGGGCGTACGTGTGGGGACTCAAGGGGCGGTATGACGAACGGGAAAGCCCCACCAACGGCGCGGAACCGGACAAGAGCAAGCTGAACGAGCTGGCGCGGAATCTGTATCGCCAGGAGATCGTGAAGCTCGTCGAGCGGCTGAACATGTTCATCCCCGAGCGCGAACGGCAGCTCAAGGTCCCCGACCTGAAGTTCAACCGCCGGATCGGGATGTACGCGCATCAGCACTTCACGGTGGACGGACAGGCCCTCGATGCGGCCAAGTATCCGGCCTATCTCGAATCGGTGCTCCCGCGGCCCGAAGACATCGCGCGCGTGCACGATATCGAGAGGGAGCCGAACTGGATCGAGCCGAAGAAAGCCGATAGCCTGCAGCAGTGAAGCCTCTGGTGATTGCCCACCGGGGCGCCTCCAGCATTGCGCTGGAGAATTCCCTGGCCGCGTTCCGTGCGGCCGCCGGCCAGGGAGCCGACGGCGTGGAGCTCGATGTCCACGCCACGATCGACGGCGAGATCGTCGTCCATCACGATCCGTCGGTCCTCGGTCTGCCGATTGCGCAGGCGCGCTGGCGCGACCTCGCCGCCGTGCCCCTCGCGAACGGCGAACCCATCCCCACGCTCGCCCAGGCGCTCGACGTCCTTGGTAAGCTCAACGTGTTCGTCGAGGTGAAAGTCCTGGATCCGCGCTGGGACGACAAGTTCCTGGCGATTCTCGATCGCGGCCCGAACCCGAGCGGCTATGCCGTGCACAGCTTTGCGTTCCACGTCGTGCGGCGGCTCGGTGAGAAACGGCCCTCGCTCCCGCGTGGCGTTCTCTCCGAGGTCCCGACCAAGAATCCGAAGCAGACACTCGACGATGCGTCGGCGCAAACGCTCTGGCAGGAGCGCTCGACGCTGGACGAGGCATTCGTGAAGGTGGTGCACGGGCTCGGCGCCGGCATTATTGCCTGGACTGTCGATGATCCGGGCGACATGGAGCACCTGGTCCGGTGGGGCGTCGATGGTATCTGTACCAACCACCCCGAGCGCGCCCGCCCGATCGTGGACGCGTCCCGCGCCGCATGAAACGGGTCGCCGTCATCGGGGCGGGCACGATGGGCCACGGCATCGCGTACATCGCGGCGCTCGCGGGATGCAAGGTCCGGCTCACCGACGCACAACCCGATGCCTTGCCGCTGGCCATGAGCAAGATCGAGAGCTTGCTCGAAGGTGGCTTGAAGCGCGGCAAAATCACCGAGCAGAAGCGAAATCAGGTCCACGAACGGCTGCGCGCCGAGCCGCAGCTCGGCGCCGCGGTTGCCACCGCCGACATCGTCATCGAGGCGATCGTCGAAGACCTTGCGATCAAACAGCGGCTCTTTGCGGACGTGGAGCGGGCGGCGCCACCAGGAGCCCTGCTCGCCACGAACACCTCTTCCTTATCGATTGGGCAGATCGCCGCCACGATGACACACCCGGCGCGCCTGGTCGGGATGCATTTCTTCAATCCGGTTTACGTCATGAAGCTGGTCGAGGTGGTCACCCACGGGCGCCACAGCCGACCCGCGGCCGAGCGCGCCGTCGAGTTCGCGCGCCGGCTCGGCAAGGAGCCGATCGTCGTGCGCGACTCGCCCGGCTTTGCGTCGAGCCGGCTCGGCGTGGTGATCGGGCTCGAAGCGATGCGCATGCTCGAGCAGGACGTCGCGAGTGCGGAAGATATCGACAAGGCGATGGAGCTCGGCTACAACCACCCGATGGGGCCGCTCAAGCTCACCGATCTCGTGGGCCTCGATGTGCGGCTCGCGATCGCCGAGTACCTGCACGCCACGCTTGGGAAACCGCAATACGAGCCGCCGAAGATTCTGAAAGAGAAGGTGAAGAAGGGCGAGCTGGGGAAGAAAACGGGAAAGGGGTTCTACACCTGGAGCGATTAACCCGCATCACCGACGTCCACATCCATATCCAGCCTTGGCGCCAGCTCAAGCCGAAAGTCCAGGAGGCGATGCGCAAGGGGAAGGAAGACCATTGGGAGGTCCTGATCTCCTTGATGGACGATCCGCGCGCTCTGCTCGATGTGATGGACAAGTCCGGCGTCTGGCGCGTCGGCCTGGTCAACTATCCCAGTCCCGACATCATGGGCTTCGACGATTCGACGAACGCCTTCGCCGCGAAATACGCGCAAGCGAACCCCGAGCGGCTGCTGCCGTACGGCGGCGTGCACGCCCGCTTCACGCGCGATCCGGCGGGCGACGTCGATCGGTTGATCGATATGGGAATCCGGCTGCTCAAGGTGCATCCGCCGCACCAGGCCTTCCCCGCGAATGCGTACACCGATGGCCTCACGGCGCTGGGCAAGATTTACCAGCGCTGCGAGGAGCGCGGCCTGCCGGTCATGATCCACACCGGCACCTCGATTTTTCCCGGCGCGCGGTCAAAGTATGGCAATCCGATGGAGCTGGACGACGTGGCCATTGATTTTCCCGACCTCCGGCTCGTGATGGCCCACGGTGGACGGCCGTTGTACATGGAGGAAGCGTTTTTCATCCTGCGACGTCATGGGAAAGTCAGACTCGACGTATCGGGCATTCCGCCCTCCAAGCTGCTGGAGTACTTTCCCCGCCTGACGGAGCTCACCGACCGCGTGCTCTGGGGCACTGATTGGCCCAGCCCGGGCGTGAAAGACCTCCGACAAAACATCGATCAGTTCCTGGCCCTGCCGCTTACGAAAGAGCAGCAACAGGCTATCCTCGAAACCAACGCGCTTGCGCTTTTTCCCGTGGAGCCCTGAAACCATGCGCAACTTGTTCGTCCTGGTATTGCTTCTTCCTGCAACCTTGCGGGCGCAGACGCCCGCGGGCCGGATCGCGTTCGAGCAGTTCACGCTTCCCAATGGTCTTCGCGTCATCTATTCCGAGGACCACTCGACGCCGATCGTCACCGTCGATGTGTGGTACGAAGTCGGCTCGCGCAACGAGCGGCCCGGCCGCTCCGGTTTCGCGCACCTCTTCGAGCACATGATGTTCGAAGGATCGGCCCATGTGAAGAAATCCGAGCACGGCCAGCTGGTGGAGCGCGCCGGCGGCATCTACAACGGCAGCACCGCCGAGGACCGCACCAACTACTTCGAGACGGTGCCGTCGAATCGTCTGAACCTCGCGCTGTGGCTCGAAGCCGATCGCATGCGGTCGCTCGCCATCACAGAGGAGAACTTCGAGAATCAGCGCCAGGCGGTGAAGGAAGAGCGGCGCCTGCGCGTGGATAATCAGCCGTATGCGGCGGCGTTCTCCGACGGCCTGACCTGGCCGTTCGACAGCACGACCTGCTTCCCGTACGCGCACACGGTGATCGGCTCGATGGCCGATCTCGATGCGGCGAAGCTCCCCGACGTACAGGCGTTCTTCGATACCTACTACGCCCCGAACAACGCGACGCTGGTCGTGGTCGGTGATTTTGCGCCGGCGGAGCTGCGGCGCCTGGTCAATCAGGACTTCGCCGGCGTGCCCAGTCACGCCGAGCCGGAGCCACCCCGCTGCGACGCCACCACGGCCAAAGGTCCGGCGCGGCGCGAAGTGCATGACGCCCAAGCGAATCTCGACCTCGTCATGCGGCTGTATCGCATCCCTGAGCACCGCAACGCCGATACCCCGGCCCTCGAGATCCTCAACATCATCGTCGGTCAGGGCGAGAGCTCGCGGCTGAATGTCTCGGTCGTGCGCCGCGAGAAGGCAGCGGTGGGCGCCGGCTCGCTCCTGAATCCGTTCGGGTCGCGCAACGGCCCCGGCGTCTGGGCGGCGTACGGCATCGTCAATCAGGGCGTACCGGCGGATCGGCTCGACAGCCTGCTGAGCATCCAGCTCGACAGCATCCGCGCGAACGGCATCACGCCGGCGGAGCTCGACAAGGCCAAGAACGCGCTCCGGGCGGGATTCATCGACAACCGCGAGACGACGTTGGGAAAGGCAGAGGAGCTGCACCACTATCTCACGTTCCATCCGTCGCTCGACGAGATCAACACCGATCTCGATCACTTGCTCGCCGTGACGAGCGATGACGTGAAGCGCGTCGCCAATCTCTATCTCGCCCCGAAAAATCTGACCCTGCTGATCGTCCGTGCGGGTGCCGCGCCGTCGTCCGGGGGTGGCCAATGAAGGCGGTTTGGCGGTTTGGCGGTTGTGCGGTTGGAACGGTTCTGACGGTGTTGCTAACCGCCGAACCGCTAAACCGCCTAACTGCCCAGGAGCCCTTCCCGGCGCGCCCCCCGGCTGCCGCGCGACTCCGTCCGGTCCGGTTCCCGCCATTCCAAGAGGTGGCGCTGCCGAACGGAATGACGCTACTCCTGGTCGAGAACCACGAACAGCCGACGCTCTCCCTCAGTCTGAGCTTCCCCGCCGGGAACGTCTACGATCCGGCCGGGAAAGAAGGCGTCGCGGCGCTCGTCGCGGAGCTGTTGACCAAAGGCACACCTACGCGCGACGCCGAGCAGATCTCGGCGACGATTGAAGGCGTGGGCGGCAGTATCGGCGCGAGCGCGGGCGACGATTTCCTCACGGTCTCGACCGACGTGTTGAGCGATCACGCCGATCTTGCATTTTCGTTGCTCGGTGAGGTCACGCGGGGTGCAACGTATCCCGAGAAGGAGCTCGAGCTCGCGCGCACGCGGTTCCTGTCGTCGCTCGCGGTGGAGTTGTCCCAAGCCGGCAACGTTGCCACGCGTGTCTTTCAAAAAGAGATCTTCGGCAGCAATCCGTACGGCCGGAATACGAGCGCGGCCGCCTACAAGGCGATTACGCGCGACGACGTCGCGGGGTTCGCGGGCCGGCGGTTGCGTCCAGGCGGCTCGCTGCTCGTCGTCGCGGGCGACATCACGCTGGAGCGGGCGCGCGCCCTCGCCGCGCAGGCGTTCGGCAGTTGGCGCGGCGCCGCCGCGCCGGCCGCCGTCTTTCGGACCGCCCCGACGAAGCGCGCCACCGGCATTCTGCTGGTCAACAGGCCAGGATCGGTCCAGGCGAACATCGTGATCGGGAATACGACGTTCCTCCCGACCGACACGACCTACTACCCCGCGCGGGTCGCGCTCCACGTCCTGGGTGGCGGCTCGGACTCGCGGCTGTTCACCATCCTGCGCGAGCAAAAGAGCTGGACGTACGGCTCGTATGCTTCGCTGCGACGCAACCGCGGGCTCGGGTACTGGCAGGCGACCTTTGAGGGCCGCACCGAAATCAGCGACAGCGCGCTCGTCGAGCTGCTCCATCAGATCGACCGGATTCGCACGGAAACGATCCCGGACAGCGAGCTCGGTGGCGCCAAGGGATTCCTCGTCGGCTCGTTCCCGTTGACGATCGAGACACCGCGTCAGATCGCGCAGGTCGTCACGTCGGCCCGGCTGCTCGGCCTCGGCGCCGATTACCTGCAGCGCTATCGCGAACGCCTGGCGGCGGTGACCGCGCCGCGCGCGCGCACGGCGGCGCAGCGCGTGATTCATCGCGATGCCCTGCGCATCGTGGTCGTCGGCGATGCCAAGGCGCTGTATGACAAGCTCAAGGGGATCGCGCCCGTCCGGCTGGTAGACATCGAAGGCAAGGCGATGGATCCCGCCGAGCTGACTCCGACCGGCGGACCGGTCGCGTTCGATCGCGGTCAGATCGTGGCGCGCAGCGACAGTTTCCAGGCGCTGGTGCAAGGCAACGCGTTGGGGGGTCAGACCGCGAAGGCTGTCGTCAGCAGTGACTCGATCGTCTATACCGAATCGACAGTGATTGGCTCGTTCGTCCAGCAGCAGTCGACGGTCGTGCTGAACGGCGACCTGTCAATGCGTCGTACCGATCAGACCAGCACGGTCCAGGGTCAGCACACGGAGATCCATCTCGCTTATACGGGCGGGCGCGTGAAAGGCACGAGCCAGACGCCGCAGCCCGGCGGTCCGAAGACGATCACGGTCGACACGACGGTGGCCGCCGGCACGATCGACGACAACGCGCTCGCCGTCCTGTTGCCTGCCCTGCCGCTCGAGCAAGGCAAGACGTTCAACCTGAACGTGTTCTCGTCCGGCGAAGGCGTGACCAAGGTCGTCAGCGTCAGGGTCGCCGCCGTCGAGAACGTCGCTGTGCCCGCGGGGACGTTCCCGGCGTACCGACTCGAGCTGTCCGGGATGCAGCTGCCGCTCGTGATGCATGTCAGCCAGCAAGCGCCGCGGCGGGTCGTGCGTGTCGCGCCGACCGGAGCGCCGCTGGTGTTCGAACTCGTGAAATAACAGGAGATCACTCATGCGACATCTGTCCACCGCCTTCGCGCTGCTGGTGTTCGCCGCCGGCGCCGGTTGCGCTTCAGCGGGTGCACGGACGACGACCGCGGCGGCGGGGGCGGCGGGGGCGGCGGGGGCGGCGCCCCAACAGGCGGCTGCTCCGACGCCGGCAGCGAGTCAGGATACGGCGGCCGGCATCGGGCCCCAGTATCCGTCCACCTATCAGCGGCATCCGAACCCGCCGGTCCTGATCCGCAACGCCACGATCCTGACGGCGGCGGGACAGGAGATTCAGCGCGGGTCGATTCTCTTCAAGGACGGCCGCATCGTCGCCGTCGGCACGAACGTCCAGGCGCCGAGTGATGCGACGGTGGTGGACGGCACCGGCAAGTGGGTGACGCCCGGCGTCATCGACACGCATTCGCACATCGGCGTGTACGCCGCGCCCGGCACGTTCGCGGAATCGGACGGCAACGAAGCGACGCGGCCCGTCACGGCCGAGGTCTGGGCGGAGCATTCGTTTTGGCCGCAGGATCCGCAGATCCCGCTCGCGATCGCGGGCGGCGTGACGACGATTCAGGCGTTGCCGGGATCGGCGAATCTCATCGGCGGGCGCAGCGCGGTGCTGAAGCTCGTCCCGGCGCGGTCGGTGCAGGAGATGAAGTTCCCCGGCGCGCACTACGGGCTGAAGATGGCGTGCGGCGAGAATCCCAAGCGCGTGTACGGCCAGCGCGGCGGTCCCTCGACGCGCATGGGCAACATGGCGGGCTATCGCGAGGCATTCATCGCGGCGCAGGCGTACCGCCGCAAATGGGACAAGTGGAACAAGGATCACCAGGGCGATCCACCGGAGCGCAATCTCCGTAACGAGTCACTCGCCGAAGTGCTGCGCGGCAACATCTACGTGCAGAACCACTGCTATCGCGCGGACGAGATGATGCAGATGCTCGATCTGGCGCACGAATTCGGCTTCAAGATCCGCTCGTTCCACCATGCGGTGGAGGCATACAAGATCGCCGACGTGCTGGCGCGTGAAGGCACCGCGGTCTCGATCTGGTCGGACTGGTGGGGCTTCAAAGAAGAAGCAATGGACGGGATCTACGAGAACGCCGCGCTGGTGCAGCAGGCGGGCGGCCGCGTCGTGATCCACTCCGACGACGCGTCAGGGATTCAGCGTCTCAATCAGGAAGCGGCGAAAGCGATGTACCACGGCCGGCGCGCCGGGATTCCCATCACCCGCGATCAGGCCGTTCGCTGGTTCACCGCGAACCCGGCGTGGGTGCTCGGCCTCGATTCGCTCGTCGGCACGCTCGAGCCCGGGAAGATGGCAGACGTCGTGCTCTGGTCGGCCGATCCGTTGTCGGTGTATGCCCGCGCGCTGCAGGTCTACAACGATGGTTGGCTGGTCTACGACCGCAACGATCCAGCACATCAGCCGAAAACCGACTTCTCCCTGGGGCAGCCATGATTGCCTTCCTGCTCGCCCAGACGATCGCAATCACCGGTGGCACGGTGTATCCGGTGTCGGGGCCAAAGATTGAAAATGCCACGGTCCTGATTCGCGACGGTCGGATTGCCGCCGTCGGAGTGAATGTCGCCGTGCCCGCCGGCGCGACGCGCATCGACGCGTCGGGGAAATGGGTGACGCCGGGATTGATCGACGGCGCCGGCCAGATGGGACTCCGGGAGATTGAAGTCGTCCAGGGCACCAACGAGTACACGCAGCGCGGCAATGATGTCGCGGCTGGCTTTAACGTCCTCGAGGGCATCAATCCCGCGTCCACGCTCATCGCGGTGAACCGGATGGAAGGTGTGACTACCACGCTGGCCGTTCCCGGATCCTTGGGTGTCCCGCCGAGCGCCGGTTTGATCTGGGGCCAGGCGGCGCTCATCGATCTCGACGGGGCGACGATCGAAACGATGCAGATCAAATCGCCCGCCGCGATGGTCGCCAACTTGAGCGAGTCAGCGAAGGAAGCCGGCGGAGGGTCGCGCGCGGCAGTCGCCCAACGGCTGCGCCGCGTGTTGAACGACGCGCGCGAGTACGCTACCCGGCGCGCTGATTACCGGCGGAGACAGATTCAGGATCTCGGCGCGAGCGCAGCGGACTTAGAGGCGTTGCAGCCGGTCCTGCGGGGCGCGATGCCCCTGATCGTGATGGCGAATCGCCGCAGCGACATCGAAACCGCGCTGCGGATCGCGAAGGAGTACAAGCTCAGGCTGATTCTCGCGGGCGCGGCCGAGGGGTGGATGATTCCCGACGAGATTGCAGCGGCCGGCGTGCCGGTGCTCGTCGAGCCGATGGACAACATCCCGAGCTTCGACGCCCTCGGCATTCGCTACGAAAACGCGCCGTTGCTCGCGAAGGGCGGCGTGAAGGTCGCGCTGATGGAGACCACGACCGAAAACACGCGGGACTTGCGGCAGCAGGCGGGCAATGCGGTGGCGAGCGGGATGACGTGGGAGCAGGCGTTGCGGGCGGTGACGCTAACCCCTGCCGAGATCCTTGGTGTGGCGGATCGGTACGGATCGCTCGAGGCTGGAAAAGTCGCCAACGTCGTCGTTTGGACCGGGGATCCGTTCGACTTCGCGACTGGCATCGAGCACGTATTCATACGCGGTAGAGACATCCCGTTGCGCAGCAGACAGACGGAGCTCCTCGAGCGCTACAAGACACTTCCTCCGAAGTACTAGACGAAACAAAGGGGCGGCGATCACTCTCGCCGCCCCTTCGCCGCCGCTTCACCTCGCCGCCGTTAGTTTTTCGCCGCCGCCTTTGCGGCCGCCGCTTTCACTGCAGCCGGATACACGCTCACCTGAAACCGCTGCTTGTTCTTGTGCTCGAATTTCACGTGACCGTCGATGGTCGTGAACAGCGTGTCGTTCGAGGCGCGCCGCACGTTCTTCCCAGGATGGAACTTGGTGCCGCGCTGAATCACGATGATCGTGCCGGCTCGGACGAATTCCCCGCCGAACCGTTTCACGCCGAGGTATTTCGGATTCGAGTCGCGCCCGTTGCGCGAGGAGCCGACGCCCTTCTTATGAGCCATGCGATCCTCAGCCGACCTTCACGTCGGCGATCTTGATTTCGGTAAAATCCTGCCGGTGCCCAGCGTGGCGCCGATACCCGGTCCGGCGCGCGAACCGGAAAATGCGGATCTTCTTGTCCTTGCCGTGCCGCACGACCTCGGCGGTGACCTTGGCACCCTTGATGTGCGGCTTGCCGCTCTGCACTTCCTTCCCGTCGCTCGCGATCAGGACGTGGTCGAACGAGACTTCGTCCCCCGGCTTCGCATCGAGCAGCGGGACCTTGATCGTGACTCCCGGCTCGGCGCGGAACTGACGGCCGCCGGTGGTGAAAATCGCGTAACTCATAGGGCGCGGAACCTAAACAATGACAATCGGTTGGTCAAGGTCGTGGATGTAGGGGCGCAGCATGCTGCGCCCCTACTCATCACGCCACAGCGTACTGCTCGGTCACGTCGCGGCCCGCCGGCCGAGCCATCATCCTGAACTCATCCAGCCGCATCATCGGGTCATCCCGCACCTCGAGTTCGAGCCCCGTTTGCTTCTCGAGTTGCCGCAGGAAGTTAGGCTCCTGCTCCACGAGATAGAGCGCGACCTCGGGATGCAGCCGCACCGAAAGCTGGCGCTCCTTGTGATCGGCGCCCGCCCGCTTGAGGGACCGCTCCATCCGCCGAACCACGACCTCGGGACGGAACACGCGACCGGTCCCCGTACACGTCGGGCACTCCGTGGTCATCGACTGCCACAGCGATGGCCGGACGCGCTGCCGGGTCATCTCGATCAGCCCCAACTCGGACACCGCAAAGGCACGGGTACGTGCCCGGTCGCGGCTGAGGTGCGTGCGCAACTCCTGAAGCACCTTGTCGCGGTTGGAGCGCGTCTCCATGTCGATGAAATCGACGACGATGATCCCGCCGATGTCGCGCAGCCGGAGCTGGCGCGCCACTTCCCGCGCCGCCTCGATGTTCGTGCGCAGGATCGTGCTCTCGGGGTCGCGCTTGCCGGTGTAACGCCCGGTGTTCACGTCGATCGAGATCAGCGCCTCGGTCGGCTGAATGATGAGGTAACCGCCGGTCGGCAAGTCGACGCGCTGCTTGAAGAGGTTACGGATCTCCGCCTCGACGTCGTATTCGTCGAAGAGCGGAGTCTCGGCGGTGTACAGCTTGACCCTGGGCAACAGCTCGGGGTCGATCTGCTTCAAGTACTGCTCGACTTCGTTGTAGAGGAGCTTGGAGTCGACGAGGAGCAGGTCGACGTTGTCGGACAGCAGGTCGCGCACGATACCCCGCGTCAGGCTCGTCTCGCGCTGCAGCAACGCCGGCGCTCGGCCCGACGCCTGCTTCCGCTTGATCTTCTTCCACAGCCCGAGGAGGTGCTCGATCTCCCGCTTGCAGCTCGCTTCAGTCAGGTCGTCGGCGACAGTGCGGATGATCCAGCCGCCCGAGTCGGCCGGGACGAGCTTCGTGACCATCTCGCGCAGCTTGGCGCGCTGATCGCGAGCTTCGATCTTGCGCGAGACGCCGACCTTAGAGGCGAACGGCATGTAGACGAGGAACCGGCCGGCGAGCGAGACCTGCGCGGTGACGCGCGGGCCCTTGGTACCGATGGCTTCTTTGATGACCTGCACGAGCTTGGTCTGCCCGCGCTTCAACTCGTCGGCGATGTTGGGTGGCGGGCGCCGGCGGGAGCGCTCCCTCGGGGGGCCGGGCGGGCCGGGGGGGCCGCGTCGCTTCGCTACCGGCTGGCCGCCGCCGTTGCCACTCCCTCCCCCGTTCCCGTTGCCGTTGCCGTTTTCCTCGTCGGCGTCGTCGGGCTCACGGTCTTCGGGGTCTTCGTCCTCTTCCGCTTCGATTAGATCGGAGGCGTGGAGAAAGGCACTCTTTTCGGCGCCGATGTCGACGAACGCTGCCTGAATGCCGGGCAGGACCGCTTCGACCTTGCCGACATAGATGTCGCCGACCGAGCGGCGGGAGTCGGGACGATCGACCAGGAGTTCAACAAGACGGTCGTCCTCGAGAATGGCCACGCGGGTCTCCCGCGGGCTTCCAGAGATCAGGATCTCGCGCTTCAAAGCAGTTACCCTCGCGTCCCGGCGGGAAGCAGCCGCCCCCCGGGAGCCTGTGGTTTTCCCAGCAATAGTCCAACTCGCCCGGCCTATTTGGCGTGGGCAGTGCGATGAGTCGATTGGAAAGGCGGCTGAGAGACGCCAGAGACCAATACATGGAGGTAAAGCTAGGATGAGGTGATACTTAGGTCAATCGATCAAACCGCCCAACAACTGCCGGGCGATGACGACCCGCTGAATCTCGCTGGTTCCCTCCCCGATCTCGCAGATCTTGGCGTCCCGCATCATCCGCTCGACCGGGTATTCGGTCGTGTAACCGTAGCCGCCGTGGAGCTGGACCGCCTTGGTCGTCGCGCGCATGCAGAGCTCGGAGGCGTAGAGCTTGGCCATCGCCGCTTCCTTTTTGAACGGATGGCCATGCTGCTTGAGCCAGGCTGCGTGGTAGACGAGCTGCTTGGCGGCTTCGATCTCGGTTGCCATGTCGGCGAGGGCGAAGTGCACGCCCTGGAAGCTCGCGATCGGCCGGCCGAACTGCTTGCGCGTGGAGGTATACGTCAGGCACTCCTCCAACGCGCCCTCAGCGAGTCCGAGCGACAGGGCGGCGATTCCGATCCGCCCGCCGTCGAGCGTATGAAGGAACTGGCGGAAGCCGTTGTTTACCGGTCCGAGAACATTTTCCTTGGGAACGATCGCGTCCTGGAAGATCAGCTCACGCGTGTCGGACGCTCTCCAGCCGAGCTTGTCTTCCTTCTTCCCTGAGAGAACGCCGCGGTTTTTCGGCAGCTCGGCCGAGTGACCGATCCCCACGCGTTTCGTCTCTTGTAGATCACAGCTGTCCTTCGTGACGATAAACGCCGTGATGCCATGGGTGCGTTTCGCATTTGGGTCGGTGCGCGCCGTCACACAGAAGATCTCGCCCACGCCGGCGTGCGTGATGAAGATCTTCGAGCCGTTCAGGACGTAGTGGTCGCCCCGGTCCACGGCGGTCGTCTTGGTGCCGCCCGCATCCGATCCGGCCCCGGGCTCGGTCAGACCAAACCCGCCGAGCACCTTGCCCGCCGCGAGAAACGGCACGAAGCGCCGCTTCTGCTCGTCGGTGCCGAAATCCATGATCGGCGACGTGCCGAGGGTGGTGTGCGCGCTGACGGTGATGGCGTGACTCGCATCCACCTTGGCCAGCTCGTGGATGACGGTGATGTACGACAAGTAATCCATCCCGGAGCCGCCGAGTTCTTCGGGCCACGGGATCCCGAACAGCCCCAGCTCCGCCATCTGCTTGATGTTGTCCCAGGGGAAGCGGCTGTCGAGATCGTATTGGCGGGCGGTGGGTTTGACGACGTTGCGGGCGAAATCCCGGACCATCTCGCGGACCTGGAGATGGTGGTCGGAGAAGTAGAGGGCGTCGTGCATG
>WNGP01002794.1_pt1 | contig 14628 bp, 10 predicted proteins | sample 5407671 | NCBI WGS metagenome assembly WNGP01 (sample SAMN13153381, study PRJNA577476) | soil metagenome | isolation source: 40 cm soil or saprolite under Garry oak tree replicate 2 | place: USA:California | collected 2016-06-15 | reverse complement strand
GGGCACGTGGATTTCTCGAAGCTCGAGGTGCTGGTCCTCGACGAGGCCGACCGGATGCTGGACATGGGGTTCGCCCCCGACGTCCGCCGCATCCTCGACGCCCTGCCGGCCGCGCGGCAGACCCTGCTCTTTTCCGCGACCATTTCGGCGGACGTGGACCGGCTGGCACAGCGCGCGCTACAGCGCCACGCGTCGGTCGAGATCGGGCGCCGCGCGGCGCCCGCCGACGGGGTGGAGCACGTGCTCGTGGCCGTGGACAAGCTGCAAAAGCGGGGGGCGCTTGCCCGCATCCTGCTCGCGAAGCCCGCGGGGCAGACGCTCGTGTTCACCCGTACCAAGTACGGCGCCGACAAACTGGTCACATTCCTGCGGCGGGAAGGCATCACCGCCCACGCGATCCATGGCGACAAGGCGCAGAGCACCCGCCAGCGCACGCTCGATCAGTTCCGGAGCGGGGACGTCGACATCCTGGTGGCGACCGAGATCGCGGCCCGCGGCATCGACGTGGACGGGATTCGCATGGTCGTGAACTACGACGTGCCGACCGACCCGGAGCTGTACGTGCACCGGGTGGGGCGGACGGCGCGGGCGGGGCAGCGGGGCCTCGCGCTCACGCTGATGTCGCCCGACGAGTGGATACTCGTCGCCGACATCGAGAAGCTCGTGGGCCAGGTGTTCCCGCGGGAAGTGATTCCGGGGTTCGAGCCCGCCACGGCGCCGTTCCAGCCGCGGCTCCAGCGGGCCCAGGCGCCGAAGCCGGCGCGATCCGTCCGGATGCGCGCCGGCCGGGTGCGGCGCTCCTAGAGGCTCTTCACGAAGTCCTGCACGGGGATCGCGGCCAGCGTCAGCAGGCGCACGCTGCCGCGCGCCCCCAGCGTGGCCGACACGCGCGCGATCGTCGCGTTGTCCGGCGCTTCCACCACGTTGACGAAGTCGTACGGCCCGAGGGTCGCGTACTGGGCCGTCACCTTCGCGCCCAGCTTCTCGATCTCCTTGTTGACCTCCTGCAAACGCCCCGGATGCTCCTTCAGCGTCTTGGCGCCCTCGTCCGTCAGGTTCGAGAGCATGATGTACGTGGACATCGCGTTAGCCTCGCTGTTCGATCGGTACGTAGTCGCGCGCGCCGGCCCCGACGTAGATCTGCCGGGGTCGGGCGATCCGCTGCTCCTTGTCGAGCAGCATCTCCTGCCACTGCGCCAGCCACCCCGGGGTGCGCCCGATGGCGAACAGCACGGGGAACATGTCCACGGGGATCTGCATCGCTTCGTAAATGATCCCTGAATAGAAGTCCACGTTCGGGAACAGCTTCCGGCTCACGAAGTACTCGTCCTGCAGCGCGATGCGCTCGAGCTCGACGGCGATGTCGATCAACGGGTTCTTGCCTGTGACGTCGAACACCTCCGCCGCGATGCGCTTAATGATCGTGGCCCGCGGATCGTAGTTCTTGTAGATGCGGTGTCCGAAGCCCATCAATCGCAGCTCGCCGCGCTTCACGCGCTCGATGTAGGCGGGAATGCGGTCCTTCGACCCGATCTCCCGGAGCATCTTGAGTACTTCCTCGTTGGCGCCCCCGTGCAGCGGCCCGTACAGGGCGGCGGCGGCCGACGCCATGCATGAATACGGATCCGCATGCGAGGAGCCCGTCGTCCGCATCGCGCTGGTCGAGCAGTTCTGCTCGTGGTCCGCGTGGAGGATGAACAGCACGTCGAGCGCCCGCTGCAGCGTGGGGTTCGCGACGTATTTCACCTCCGTCGTCCGGAACATCATGTTGAGGAAGTTGCCGGTGTAGCTCAGGTCGTTGTCCGGGTAGGCGTACGGCATGCCGACCGAGTGCCGGTGCGCGAACGCCGCCAGCGTAGGCACCTTGGCGATGAGCCGGATGATCTGGATGTGGCGCGAGCCTTCGTCCTGGATCTGCTTCGCCTCCGCGTAAAAGGTCGAGAGCGCGGCCACGGTGCTCACCAGCACGCCCATCGGGTGGGCGTCGTGGTGGAAGCCGTCGATGAACTTCTTGATGTTCTCGTGGATGAACGTGTGGTGCGTGATCTCGAGCACCCACGCGTCCAGCTCGGCGGCCGACGGCAGCTCGCCGTGCAGCAGCAGGTACCCGGTCTCGAGGAACGAGCTCTTCTCAGCGAGCTGCTCGATGGGGTAGCCGCGATAGCGCAGGATGCCGCGTGCCCCGTCGATGTAGCTCACGGCGCTCCGGCACGACGCCGTGTTGATGTAGCCCGGGTCGTAAGCGAGGAGCCCCACGTCGTCCTCTCCCACCTTGATCTGCCGCAGGTCCACCGCGCGCACCGCGCCGTCCTGCACGGGGATCTCGTACTGCTTCCCCGTGCGATTGTCGGTGATGCTGAGACTGTCCTTCGGCACGCGATGGTCCTGGGAGTGGCTGGGGAAAGATAACGCCTTTATCTTGGCCTCTATGACCCAACCGCCGCCGCCGCGCCGCGAGAGTCTCTACCCCACGCGCTCGAGCGCCGGGGCGCTGCTCGGCCAGCAGCTCGTGGCGCGGGGGTACACGTCGAGTATCCTGCTCGGCATCACGCCCGAGGGCGTGGAGATCGCCGCCAACGCGGCCAAGGCGATGGGCACCCAGTTCGACGTGCTGGTCGCGTCCTTCATTCGCCTGGGCTCGAACCTCGCGCCCATCGGAGCGATCGCTGAATCCGCGCCGTCGGAGATGGACCCCGACTTCCTGCCTGGCGGCAACCTCCTGAGCAAGCTCGAGGCGGCGATCGACGAGTCGCGCGCGCGCGTCAGTCAGGACCTCGTCCTGTACCGCACGCTGCGACCGGTCAGAAACCTCAAGGGAAGGATCGCGGTGATCGTGGACGGGCACGTCATCTGGCCCTGGAGGGTGCTGGCGGCGGCGAAGGCGGCGGAGCAGCTGGGCGCGACCAAGGCCGTGATCGCTACCCCGGTCGCGACTCAACCGGCGACGGAGCGCATCTACGCCCGCCGCTACGAGCTGGTGTGCCCGAGCATCGTCATGGATGCCGCCGGGCATCCGTCGCCGTACGGCGATATGGCGGGGGACACCCCGGAGCGGCTGCGATCGATCATGATCGCGCATCAGGCGGCGTAGCCACCTACCCGTCTACCCGTCTACCCGTCTACCCGCCTAGCCCTCTAGCTCTACCATCCCCCGCTCCAGCCAGCGGTGGTCGCCCTGCAGCACGTGCTGAGCGACGCGATACCCCTTCGTGTCTTCGTTGCGCCACAGCTCGCGGAACTTGGCCTGGATCCTGCCTCGAGCTTGGCGGCAGAACAGGTCCGCGAGCTCTATGGCGTGCCGGCCCGCCGCCGGGTCGCGCCGCATGACCGCATGGGCGCGGGCGCACGTCGCGGCCATCGCGAACAGCTCGGCGCCCACGTCCACCAGTCGGAACAGCACCGACTGACGCTGCTCGAGCTTCGGGCCGAACCGCACCATCGCGTGGAACACGCCACGCGCCAGCCGCCGCGCCCCGCGATCCACGTACCGCACGTGGGGCGCCAGCGGCCCGAGCCTCGCATGCTTGGGCCAGAAGCTCCAGCCCAGCCAGCGGGAAGGATACCACCAGCTGTAGAAGGCGCCTGCGCGGACGAGGCCCGCCAGCCGTTGGCCGATGGACTTGCCCGGGAGCACGACGTCGCCCGCGATCTGGAGGTGCTTGTCCACCGCCTCGCGCGCGATGAAGAGATGCATGATCTCGCTCGAGCCCTCGAAGATCAGGTTGATGCGGAAGTCGCGCATGATGCGCTCGATCGGGACCGGGCGCTCGCCCCGGGCGCGCAGCGAATCGGCGGTTTCGTAGCCCCGGCCTCCCCGGATTTGCACGGTGTCGTCGATGATCCGCCACCCGGCCTCGGAGTTGTACAGCTTGGCAATCGCCGCCTCGAGCCGGATGTCGTAGCCGCCGCGGTCGGCCATAGCGCCGCACAGCTCGGCCACCGCCTCCATCCCCAGAGTGTTCGCGGCCATCGCGCCGATCTTTTGCGCGATCGCGTCGTGCTTGCCGATGGGACGTCCCCACTGCACCCGCTCGTTCGCCCAGGTCCGTGAGATCTCGAGACAGCGCTTGCCCACCGCCACCGCGGAGATGGGCAGGGTGAGACGGCCGGTGTTGAGCGTGATCAGCGCGAGCTTCAGCCCCTTTCCGACGCCCCACAGCACGTTTTCCTTCGGCACCCTCACGTTCGTGAACCGCATCACGCCGTTGTAGAGCGCCTTGAGGCCCATGAAGTGACAGCGGTGCGTGACCTCGACGCCCGGCCACGCGGTTTCGACGATGAAGGCGGTGATCTGCCGCTTCTCCCGGCCGTTCACCATCAGCGACGGGGTGCGCGCCATCACGGCGAGCAGCTCGGCCTTGGTGCCGTTGGTGCACCACAGCTTCTCGCCGTTCAGGATCCAGGCCTCGCCGTCTTCGCTTGGCACCGCGGTGGTCTCGAGGGCCGCCGGGTCGGAGCCGACCCCTGCCTCCGTGAGGGCGAACGCTGAGATCGCGCCCTTCGCGAGGCGAGGGAAGTACTTCTTCTTCTGGGCTTCGGAGCCGAACATCTTGAGCGGCTGGGGGACGCCGATCGACTGGTGGGCGGAGAGGAGGGCCGTGAGCGAGCCGTCCACGCTCGACACGAGCTCGATCGCCCGCATGTACGAGAGCTGCGAGAGGCCGAGCCCGCCATACTCGCGGGGAATCTTGATGCCGAAGGCGCCGAGGCTGCGGAGCCCCTCGATGATGTGGTCGGGGATCTCGCCTTCGCGGTCGATCCGGTCCGAGTCCACGTCACGCAGCAGTCGCGCGAGGCTGGTCAGGAAGGGCTGCGCCCGGCGCTCCTCGTCCGCGTCCTGCTCCGGATAGGGATGGACCAGGTCCATGCGCAGGGTCCCGAGGAACAGCTCGCGCACGAAACTCGGCGCCACCCACTCCTTCTCGCGGGCGGCTTCCGCGACTTCGCGTGCTTCGTCGGCTGAGACTTTGCGTTCGGGTGCTGTGGCGGTGGTGGCCATCGGCGCGCTCCCTTTTCGGGCTCCGCTGCAAGTTAAGCGGCTTGACAGCCTCGCGCTGACGGGGAGATTCGCCTCCCGATCCATCAGGAGTAGCGCAATGCGTCCGGTCTCGTGGTGCCTCGCCGCCGCTCTGTTGCCCCCGACCCTCGTCGCCCAGGGGGCCGCGCCGGGCCCATCCCCCGCGGTCCTCGTCAAGGCGGGCCGTCTGATTGACGGCCGGTCCGAGACGCCGCAGCTGGGCGCCGGGATCCTGATCGAGGGCGATCGGATCAAGTGGGTGGGGCCGCTCGCGCAGCTTCCCGGTGATGCGCGCGGCGCCAAGGTGGTCGATCTCTCCACGCTCACGGTGCTCCCCGGGCTGATCGATACCCACACGCACCTGTTGCTCCAGGGCGACCCCACCGCGGCCTCCTACGATCAGCAGCTGCTCTACCAGTCCATCCCCTATCGGGCCATTCTCGGCGCCCGCAACGCGAAGCTCGCCCTCGAGCACGGCTTCACCGCGCTGCGCGATCTGGAGACCGAAGGCGCCATGTACGCGGACGTGGACATCAAACGCGCGATCGCGGGCGGCGAGGTTCCGGGGCCGCGGATTTTCGCCTCGACGCGCGCCATGGCCCCGACCGGGATGTACCCGATCGTCTCGACCAACTGGGAGCTCGAGCTGCCGCACGGCGTGCAGCCGGTGGACGGCGTAGACGGCGCCCGGCTCGCGGTGCGCGAGCAGGTGGCCCACGGCGCCGACTGGATCAAGTTCTACGCCGACCGCCGGTACTACTTCGGCCCCCCCCCCGACAGCGTGCTCCACAGCTGGGTGAACTTCACCGACGATGAGGCGCGGGCCATCGTGGACGAGGCTCACCGCCTGGGGCGCCGCGTCGCCGCGCACGCCATCGGCGCCGACGGCATCGCCGCGGCGCTGCGGGCCGGCGTGAATTCCATCGAGCATGGGGACGGCCTCACGGACTCGCTCATCGACGTGCTCGTCGCGCGAGGCGTGTACTGGGTGCCGACCGTGACCGTCTCGCGCTACGTCGCCGGGCCGCGGGGCGGGCCCTGGGCCGCCATGGCCGAGCACCAGCGTCGCGCCTTCGCACGGGCGCTCCGGAAGGGCGTGAAGATCGTCTTCGGCACCGACATCGGGGGCTTTCCGTGGACCGAGCTCAACGAAGCGAAGGAATTCGCGTACTACGTGCAGTATGGGATGACTCCGATGCAGGCGATCAAGACCGCCACTTCCCTCGCCGCGGAGCTGTTGGGCCAGCCCGACCTGGGCGCGATTGCGCCGGGTGGATACGCGGACCTCATCGCCGTGGCGGGCGATCCTTTGAAGGACATCACGGAACTGGAGCGCGTGTCGTTCGTTATGAAGGGGGGGGTCACTTATCTTTCGCGATAGTGCGGCGCGCGCTCTGGACTAGTCTCGCATGCTGTCTCGGCGCCGCCGGCGCCGCCTGGGGGCAGGGCCTGGCTCCCGTCGGCACCGGCGGCGTCGCGGCGTTGGCGAGCGCGCTCGAGCAGCTGAGGAGTGACAAGCGCGTCCTCGTCATCGCCGCGCACCCCGACGACGAAGACAATCCGTTCCTTGCGTGGTTGGGACGCGGCGCGGGCGCGCACGCCGCCTACCTGTCGCTCACCCGGGGTGAGGGGGGGCAGAACCTGATTGGCCCCGAGCTCGGCCCCGAGCTCGGCGTCATTCGCACCGAGGAATTGCTCTCCGCACGGCGCATCGACGGCACCGGTCAGTTCTTCGCCCGAGCCTACGACTTCGGGTTCTCCAAGTCGGCCGACGAGTCCTTCCGTTTCTGGCCGCGCGACTCGCTGCTCCGCGACGTCCTCGACGTCATGCGGCGCTTCCGGCCCCAGATTGTCGTCGCCATTTTTTCGGGAACCCCGCGCGACGGACACGGACAGCACCAGGTCTCGGCGCTCGTCGCGCGGCAGGCGTTCGAGATCCTCAAGGACTCGAGCGGGGGGCCGGTCAAGTTGTATCGGTCCACCGGCTTCCTCGACACGGCGGCGACGACGGTCCGCATCCCCTCCGGCGTGCTCGACCCGATCCTCGGCCAGTCGTACCTCCAGATCGGCGCCGCGGCGCGCAGCCGCCACCGCTCCCAGGACCAGGGGCAGCTGCAGCGGGTCGGACCGGCCACCATCCGACTCTCGTTCGTCGAGGGGCGCGTACCCGCCGGGACGTCGCTCTTCGCCGGCGTGGACACCGTGCTGCACGGCCGGGAACGCTACGTCGCCCTCGTCGATTCGGCGCGCGCCGCGCTCAGCCCCTACCGGCCGGGCGCCATCGTCCCCTACCTGGTCCGCGCCCTCGACGCCGCGGGCGACGAAGCGCGCGAAGCGCTTGAGGAAACGCTGGCGCGGGCGGCGGGAGTCACGTTTGACGGCACCGCTGACGACGGGATCCTCACACCGGGCGAGCGCGTCCAGGTGGAGGCGACGGTATGGAACGCGAGTGACGCCAGTGTACGCGTGGACTCGATCACGCTCGCGGCGCCGAGCGGCTGGGCCGCGCAGCTGCTCGATGCTGCCGGCGCCACCGTCGGCCCCGATTCGGTCGCGACGAAGCGGTTCGTCCTCACCGTGGCGCCGAACGCGTCGCGCTCCGAGCCGTACTTCCTGCGGCGGCCCCTCATCGGGGCGCTGTACGACTGGACGGGCGTGTCTCCTGAGGTGCGGGGTACGCCGTTCGAGCCACCGCCCGTCTCGGTGCGGGCGTGGGTGAGGGTCGGCGGCCGAACGCTCGCGCTCACGCGGGAGGTCGTGTACCGCTACCGCGATCAGGGTGTGGGCGAGGTGCGCCGTCCGCTCTTCGTCACGCAGGACTTCGACGTCCAGGTGACACCCGAGCTGGTCGTGTGGCCAGTGGACGGGGCAGAAAATGGGTCTCGCCGCTTCACCGTGACGCTCACGAACCGCAGACGGGGCCCGAGTCGCGCGCAGGTCGTGGTCACCGTGCCGCGAGGGTGGTCGGGCGTGCCCCCGGAGACGTTGGCGTTCGACCGGGAAGACGAGACGAAGAGTCTGAGCTTCGCGGTGCAGCCGCCGCCTCACGCCGCCGCCGGGGTGTACGGGATCGCCGCCGCCGCCGTGGGGCCGGAGGGACGCGAGTCCCGCGGCTGGCTCGGGATCATCGACTATCCGCACATCCGCCCCCGTCCGATCGCGCATCCCTCAACCGCCGAGATCCGCCTGGCACGGATCGCCCTCCCGCCGCTCACGCACGTGGGCTACGTGCGCGGCGCGGCGGACCGCGTGCCCGAGGCGCTGGCCGGCGTGGGGGTGCCTGTCGAGATCATCCCGGCCGACTCGCTCGAGCGCGGCGACCTGTCGCGCTACAACGCGATCGTGATCGGCAGCCGTGCTTACGAGGTGGACCCGGCGCTCGTCAAGAACAACGGGCGCCTCCTGGACTACGCCCGGAGCGGCGGGCTCGTGATCGTGCAGTACCAGCAGTATCCGTTCATCGACGGCCACTTCGCGCCCTATCCGATCACGATCGCGCGCCCGCACGACCGTGTCACCGATGAGTCGGCGCCCGTCACGCTGCTCGATTCGTCCAACGCCCTGTTCCACCACCCGAACGAAATCGGGCGGGAGGACTGGACCGGCTGGATCCAGGACCGCGGTCTGTACTTCGCGCACACCTGGGACTCGAGCTACGTGGCTCTGCTCGAGATGCACGACCCGGGCGAGCCGCCGCTGCGCGGCGGGCTGCTCGTGGCGCGCGTCGGGACGGGGACGTACGTGTACACGGGGCTCGCGTTCTTCCGGCAACTGCCTGCCGGCGTCCCTGGCGCGTATCGGGTCTTTGCCAACCTGTTGGCGCTCGGCAAGCGGTAGAATGCGGAACGCGGAACGCGGAACGGGTCAAACGCGGAACGCGGAATGCCGAACGCGGAACAGACCGTGCGACCGTCCAGTCGAGGGGCTGGCACCGAGGATCGGACCTTCGCTTTCTGTTCCGCGTTCCGCGTTCCGCGTTCCGCGTTTGCTCGCCGGCGTCGTGCTGCTCGCTTCGCTCTCAAGCGCTTGTCGGGGCGACGGCAGGACGCCCCTGGTCGTCTACAGCCCCCACGGCCGCGACCTGCTCACCCTGTTTGCGCACCGCTTCGAGCAACTTCACCCCGAGGTCGTGGTGCACTGGCTCGACATGGGGTCGCAGGAGGTACACGACCGGCTGCGGTCCGAGCGGGCGAATCCCCAGGCCGACGTGTGGTTCGGGGGGCCGGGGACGATCTTCGCGCGCGCCGCGCGGGACTCCCTGTTGCAGCCGTTCCGCCCGGCGTGGGCGGACGCGATCGCTCCGCATGGGCGTGGCCCCGGGGACGCGTACTTCGCCGCGTACCTCACGCCCGCGGTGATCGTCTACGCCGCCGAGGCGCTCACGGCCGAGCGGGCGCCCCAGGACTGGGACGACCTGCTCGACCCGCGGTGGAAGGGGATGATCCTCATCCGGGATCCGCTGGCGAGCGGGACGATGCGCGCCGTCTGGGGCATGATCATCGAGCGGGGCCTCAAGGCGACGCGAGACACGGCCGCCGGTTTCCAGTGGCTCCGGTGGCTGGACGCGCAGACCAAGGAGTATGTGCTCAACGGGCAGCTGCTCGATCAGAAGATCGTGCGTCAGGAGGGGCTGGTGACCATCTGGGATCTGCCCGACATCCTCCTGAACAAGCGAGACGGTCTGCCGCTCGGCGTCGTGTTTGCTAAGAGCGGCACGCCGGTGATCGAAGACGCGATCGCCATCGTTCGAGGCACCCGCCATCGGGCGGCAGCCGCGGCGTTCGTCGAATGGGTCGGAAGCGGCGAGGCGCAGCTGCTCGCCGCGCGCGACGTGTACCGCCTGCCCGCTCGCCGCGATCTTCCGGTCGACTCGCTCCCCGCGTGGGTACGCGAGGTCAATGGCGCCATGAAAGTGGCGGACGTCGACTGGGATCTCCTGGCGGCGCAAGGGGACGCGTGGATGCGCCACTGGGACGAGACCGTGCGGGGGAAGGGGGAAGGGGGAAGGGGGAGGAGTCGGTGACACCGTTCCTTACGGTAGAGGCCGTGACGAAGCGCTTCGGCAGCGTGGTCGCGGCGGATGGCGTGTCGCTTGCGATTGCGCCGGGCGAGATCCTGGCGCTCCTGGGTCCGAGCGGGAGCGGGAAGACCACCATGCTGCGGCTGCTCGCGGGCTTCGAGACCCCCGAGACCGGCCGCATCGTGGTGGAGGGAGAGGACGTGACGGGCGTGCTGCCGGCGCGGCGGCGCTTCGGCATGGTGTTTCAGCACTACGCGCTGTTCCCGCACCTCGACGTCGGCGAGAACGTTGCGTTTGGACTGAAAAGCGGCGGGATGCGGGATGCGGGAAGCGTGATGCGGAAGGTCGAGGAGGTGCTCACGCTCGTCGATCTCGCGGGCTTCGCGCGGCGCAAGGTGCAGGAGCTGTCGGGGGGCCAACAGCAGCGGGTGGCGCTGGCGCGAGCGCTCGCTCCCGAGCCGCGCGTCCTGCTGCTCGACGAGCCGCTCTCGAACCTCGATCCCGCGTTGCGCGAGCGCACGCGCCGCGAGCTGCGCCAGGTGATCGACCGCGTGCGGATCACCACGGTGTTCGTCACGCACGAGCAGGAGGAGGCGTTCGACCTGGGCGACCGCATCGCCGTGCTCCACGACGGCCGATTGGAGCAGATCGGCGCGGCCGACGACCTGTACGAACGGCCCGCCAGCCTCTTCGTCGCCACGTTCGTGGGCCGAGCGAACGTGCTGCGCGGCGCCCCCGCGCGCGGGCTCGGTGCGCGCGATGGCGACGTCGCGGTCGTCCGCCCGGAGCGCCTCGAGTTCGCCGACGCAGGGCTTCCTGGGATCGTGCGGGAGCGTCGCTACACCGGACCCGCGGCGTTCTTCACCATCGAGGGGGAGCAGGGAGAGCGGCTCGAAGTACTGGCGGAGCCGGGCGCCGCGCGCGTGGGGGAGCACGTGCACGTGCGGGCCACCCAGCTCCTGTCGTTCCCTGACGGACCAGCGGGTGTGGCCCGATGACGCCTCGCCTCTCCCGGTCGAGCGCCGCCGGGCTCGGCGTCACGCTGCTGCTCGCCTGGCTGGTGCTCTACCCGGTGCTGATCGTCGCTGGCCAGGCGGCGGACCGGGCCGCGATCGCGGCGTTCGTGCAGCGGCCGGTGGAGTGGCAGGCCTTGTGGGCGAGCGTCTGGATCTCCGTGGCCAGCGTGGCACTCGCGGCGGCGATCGGCGTCCCGCTCGCGTTTCTGTTCGAGCGCTTCGAGTTTCCGGGTCGGCAGGCGCTGGGCGCGCTGGTCGCGCTGCCCGCGGTGCTCCCGCCGCTCGTAGGCGTGATCGCCTTCCTGTTCCTCTACGGGGAGTCGGGCTTTGTGGCGCGCGCCGTTCAGCATCTGCTCCGGCTCGACCACGCACCGTGGCGGCTTCAAGGTGCCGGCGCCATTCTGCTGGTGCACGCGTACTCGCTGTACGTGTACTTCTACCTGCTCACCCGCGCGGGGCTGGCGAAGCTCGACGCCTCGATGCTGGAGGCCGCGCAGGCGCTCGGCGCCGGTCGCTGGGTGACCCTGTCGCGCGTCACGCTGCCCCTGCTCAAGGCATCGCTCGCGGGGGCCGCGCTGCTCGCGTTCATGACGGCGCTCGGCTCCTTCAGCGCGCCGTACGTGTTCGGCGGCGGCTTCCGGGTGATGCCGACGCAGATCGTGGCGTCGAAGCTCAACGGCGACGTCGCCCTGGCGATGGTGGAGACGGTGGCGCTCGCCCTGGTCGCCCTCGCCGGGCTCGCGCTGCTGCGGCGCGTCGAAGGTGAGGACGTGCTGGTCCCCTTGGGCAAAGGGACGGCTCCCCGCCGCCGCGTGCTCCGCTCCGCGGGCTCGCGCAGCCTCGCCGCGGCGGCGGGGTGGCTCTTGGCGGCGCTGCTGCTCCTCCCCCATCTCACGCTGGCGCTCGTCTCCCTGGTGCCGTACGCGACGTGGACGACGCAGACCCTCCCGCCCGTGCTCAGCTTGGTGAATTACCGTCGCCTGTTCGCTGAAGCCGACCGCCTGCGGCCGCTCCTCAACTCCCTGTGGATGGCCGCCGCGAGCACGGCCGGCGCGGTGGCGCTCGCCGTCGCCTCCGGGTGGCTCGTGGTGCGGCGCCGCGTCGCCACGAGGGCGTCGATCGAAGGGCTCCTGGTGCTGCCCTGGGCCCTCCCCGGCACGGTGTTCGCGATCGCGCTGGCGACGACGTTCGCCGTGTCCCGCCCCCTCGCCCTGCGCTGGGTGCTGGTCGGGACGTCCCTGATCCTGCCGCTCGCCTACCTGGTGCGGAACCTCCCGATCACGGGACGCGCGCTGCTCGCGGGCTACCGCCAGCTGGATCCGGCGCTCGACGAGGCGGCGGCGAGCCTGGGCGCGGGGCGGTGGGCGACGCTGTCGCGTGTGACGCTGCCGCTGCTCCAACCCGCACTCGCCGCGGGCGCGACGCTCGCGTTCGTCACCGCCCTGGGTGACTTCGTCACGTCGATTGTGCTGTACACGTACGACACCCGGCCGATCTCGATGGAGATTCTCTCCAGCCTGCGGTTGAACGAGCTCGGGCTCGCCGCGGCGTTCGGCGTCGTGCTGATGGCGACGAGCGCCCTGGTCTTGGGGCTGGGAGCGCGCCGATGAAACGTCTGTCGACCCTGATGGCGGTGGCGTTCGTCGACATGATCGGCCTGATGATGGTCATCCCGCTGTTGCCGCTGTACGCGCAGCGGCTCCATGCCGACCCCGCGACGATCGGGTTCCTTTCGGCGTCGTTCCCGATCGCACAGCTCGCATCGTCGCCTGTGTGGGGGCGCGTGTCGGACCGGTACGGCCGGCGCCCCGCCATTCTCGTCGGGCTCTCGGCCTCCGCTGTGGCCTATGTGATCTTCGGCTTCGCGGACACGTTGTGGCTGCTGTTCGTCTCGCGGTTCGTGCAGGGATTGGGTGGCGGGACGACCGGGGTCGCACAGGCGTACGTGGCCGACACGATGGCGCCGAACGAGCGCGCTAAAGCCCTGGGATGGCTCTCGGCGGCCACGAGCCTCGGTGTCATCGTCGGTCCCGCGTTGGGCTCGTTCGCCGCGCGATGGGGAGAAACCGCGCCGGGGCTCATCGCCGCGGTGCTGTGCGCGATCAACGTCTTCTTCGCCTGGAAATGGCTCCCCGAGTCGCGCGTCATCCCGCAGCACGTGCAGACCGCCAGCGGTCGGCACCTGCCTCCCCCCGAGCCCCGGCCCGTGCGCGACGCAATGTGGGAGGTGATCCGCCACCCCCGCCGCCCCGTGGCGCAGCTCATCTGGATCTACGCAGTGGCGATGCTCGCGTACAACTCCACACCCCCCGTCTTCGCGCTCTACCTCTCGTGGCGGTTCGGCATCACCGAGCGCAACATCGGCTACTTCTTCCTCGTGTTCGGCGGTGTGGGAGTCCTGATGCGAGCGTTCGTGGTGGGGCCGATCAACCACCGCTTCGGTGAAGTGCGCACCATGCGGTGGGGCGCCGTGCTGTACGGCCTGGGTTACGCTCTGGTGCCGCTCGCCGCCTCGGTGCCCGCATTCCTGCTGTATCAGACGTTGCTGCCGCTGGGCACGGCGCTCCTGTTCCCCGCCAACTCGGCGCTCGTGAGCCACCGGGCGGACAGGCACGAGTTCGGCCTGATGATGGGCGTGCAGCAGGCGCTGCGCGGCGTCGCGAGCGTGCTGGGCCCCATCTGGGCCGGCTTCGCCTACCAGAGTTTCGGACCGCGCGTACCGTTTTTCGCCTGTGCGGGCGTCATCGCGTGCGCGCTGCTGCTCGCGACGCGGGTGCCGCGGGGCGAGCCCGTGCCGGCCGCGGCGTCCTGACCTCGGGCGAGGTTAGCTTTCCCCCAATGCCAACTGCCGTGCTGCTCGCCATCGTCGAGCTCGGCTTCGCGCCGCCATCGGGCGCGCGACCGCGACTCCTCGTCGTGATCACTGTTGACCAGCTGCGCCCCGACTACCTGGAGCGCTACCGACCGCAGCTGCTCGGCGGTCTGGGGTTGCTGCTGCGCGAGGGCGCCGTCTTCACGCAGGCCTTCCACGACCACGCCGTCACCGAGACGGCGCCGGGACACGCCACGATCCTGTCGGGACGCGTGCCGGCCCACACGGGAATCATTCGCAATCTCGCGGGCGTGCAGGACTCGACCGCGCCGCTCCTCGGTGTCGCGGGACCGGGAGCCTCCCCGGCGCGATTCCACGGCAGCGCCCTGTTTGATTGGCTCAAGGCGGCGCAGCCGGGAGCCCGGGCGCTCTCGGTCTCGCGCAAGGACCGGGGCGCGATCCTCCCCCTGGGGCGCGCCAAGCAGCAGGTGTACTGGTATCAGTCCGGCAGCTTCACGACGAGCCGCTACTACGCGGACTCGCTCCCGGGCTGGGTGCGCGCCTTCAACACGCAACGCCTGCCGTTCAAGCAGGCAGGCGCGACGTGGAACACGATGCTCCGCGCGGCGGACTATCCCGAGCCCGACAGCGAGTCCTACGAGCACGGGGGTCAAGACTTCACCTTCCCGCACCGCCTCCCACTCGACAGCACCAAGGCGGCGGACACGCTGATCAACGTCCCCACGATGGATTCGCTGACGCT
>WNGP01002793.1_pt1 | contig 14636 bp, 14 predicted proteins | sample 5407671 | NCBI WGS metagenome assembly WNGP01 (sample SAMN13153381, study PRJNA577476) | soil metagenome | isolation source: 40 cm soil or saprolite under Garry oak tree replicate 2 | place: USA:California | collected 2016-06-15 | reverse complement strand
GCTCATCGAGCTGATGCGGCGCCAGGCGGTGACCCACGTCGCGATGAACGGCAGCGCGGCGATCCACGACTTCGAGCTGGCCGCCTTCGGGGGGACGAGCGAAGACGTGGCCGCGGGCCTCGGCGACGGGACGTTCGGGATGGCGGAGGAGACGGGGCGAGAGATGAACGCCGCCCTGGCGCGCGGCGCGGCGAGCAACCAGGGCGCGGGACAAGCGCTGGCGGATTACTTGCGGGCGCGGAAGGAGCTGCCCGGCCGCGATGTCTCGGTGCTCGTCGCCTGCGCGCAACTGGCCGTCCCCGTGACGGTGCACGCCGCCGTCGGTGCCGAGATCATCCACCAACACCCTACCGCCGACGGCGCCACGCTCGGCGCGACCAGCCACCGCGACTTCAAGCGGCTCGCCGGCAGCCTCCCCAGCCTCGATGACGGCGGCGTCGTCCTGAACCTGGGAAGCGCCGTCGTGATGCCAGAGGTGTTCTTGAAGGCCCTCACGATCGCGCGCAACCTGCACGGCGGGAAACCGAAGAACTTCACCGCCTGCGATTGCGACATGCAGCGGCACTACCGGCCCCGGGTCAACGTGGTCGAGCGACCGACGCTTGCGGGCGGCCGAGGCATCCAGCTGACCGGGCACCACGAAATCTTGTTTCCGTTGATCACCTGGGCCGTGCTCTCGCGCCTCGATGCGCGGTAGCGTTAGGCGGCGGAACGGCCTTTGATCATGTCGCGCAGCTTGTCGGCCGTGCTCGGACTAACGAGTCGCAGCGCGAGATAGAAGAGGAATCCGATCGCAGCGAGCCACAACAGCTTCATCGCCAAGCTGACCACGAACCCGAACAACCCGAAGACCAGGTTCAGGGCGAACCACGCCACGACGGCCAGCAACGCGAAGCCTAGTATACTCCGGAACATGGTACCCTCCGTGGTGTCCGGTACGTCTCCTGCGGCGTACGCCTAAATGTCGCACAAAGTTTCGTCCTGTGAAGTGATCGTGGTGGGCGGCGGCGTGATCGGCGCCGCCTGCGCCCGCGCTGCCGCCCTCCGGGGCCTGCGGGTGGCCCTGTGCGAGCCCGGCCCCGATTCCGCCGCCGCCTCCCCTGCCTCGGCCGGCATGCTCGCCGCCCAGATCGAGTCCGCCGACGACGCGCTCCGCGCGCTAGGCGTGCGGGGCCGCGACCTTTACGAGACCCTGGCCCCCGCGCTGCTCGAGACCACCGGCCTCGACATTGGGTTCTGGCGCGCAGGGATCGCGTCGGTCGCGTTCGATGACGCCGCCACCGACCACCTGCGCGACGCCGTGGCCCAGCAGCGGCAGGCGGGGCTGCGGTGCGACTGGCTCGAGGCCGATGAGGTGAAGGAGCGATTCCCCGGCGCGGCCCCGGGGTCTCACGGAGCGCTGTTCGCGCCCGAGGACGGTGCGGTCGATCCGGCGGCGCTCACCCGTGCCCTGCTCGCCGACTGCCGCCGCCTGGGCGTCGCCGCCGTGAGCGAACGCGTCGTACGCGTCGTGACGGCCGAGAAGCAGCAGCGCGTGACGGGAGTCGCCCTGGCGGACGGAACGATCGGCGCCGAGCACGTCGTGATCGCCGCGGGCGCCTGGTCGCCCGGCATCGGGGGACTGCCGCGGCGACTGCCCGTCGAGCCGGTGCGTGGGCAGATGGCCGCGGCCCCCTGGCCCCAAGCGACGCCCCCCGCGATTCTCTACGCCGACCACGCGTACGTTCTGGCGCGGCGTGGCGAAGTGCTGATGGGCAGCACCATGGAGCATGTCGGTTTCGACGGCCGTGTCACCGACGAGGGGATCGCCCAGGTCGTAAGCGGGGCCGCGCGCCTCCTGCCCTCGCTCGCGGCCGTGCGCCCGACCCGGACGTGGGCGGGGCTGCGCCCTGTGACGCCCGACGGCTGCCCGATTGTCGGCGCCGATCCGGAAACGCGCGGGCTGTGGTTCGCCACGGGGCACGGCCGCAACGGGATCCTGCTCGCGGCGCTGACGGGGGACGTGATTGGGACGCTGCTCGCGGGCGAAGCGCCGGATCTAGACACCGCTCCGTTCTCCCCCGCGCGCGCCCATGTTTAAAACCTGCGCCTTCTGCAACGCTCCCTTCGACGGCGACGGCGGCCCCTCCGGGCTCGGCGTCGGGCGGCGGCTCGCGTTCGACGAATGGCGCGGACGGCTCTGGGTCGTGTGCTCGAAGTGCAGTCGCTGGAACCTCACGCCCCTCGACGATCGCCTCGAGCGGATCGAGGGCGTCGCCCGCGCCGCACGGGACGAACGGGGCGGGAGTCGCGTCGTCGCGGCGACCGACCAGGTCACGCTGATCCGGTGGCAGCGCTACGACTTCGTGCGGGTCGGCAAGCCGCTGCGCGTCGAGCTCGCGACCTGGCGGTACGGCGAACGGCTGCGCACGCGTCAGCGCGAGCGCATGAAGGTCGTGATCCCCCTCACCGTGGCGGCCGTCGGCCTCGGCATCGCGGCCAACGTCGCGGCCGGTGGGGGATTGGGCGTGTTCGTGTGGAACCTGCACCGCCTCGTCGATCAGGCGTACATCGGCATCGTCGGCAGGCGCAGAGTCGTGCTCACCGAGCCACCCGTGTGCGCCCATTGTGCCTCCCTGATGGAGCTGCGCGCCCGACACGTGCAGCACGCTCGCATCGTTCCCGACGCGCACGCCGAGGTCGCCGTAGTCCTGAGCTGCCCGAAGTGCCGGCGCGACGGCGCGCAGCTGACAGGCCCCGACGCGGTGCAGGTCCTCCGGCAGGGGCTCACCTACCTCAACGTCACGCGCAGCGGCCGGCGACGGGCGGAAGACGCGGCCCGCGTCGTGGACCAGATCGGCGGCCCCGATCGCCTCGTGCATGACGTCGCCCGGCGCGAGCTCACACTGCGTTCGCTGCAGCCGGAGCGCCGTCTGGCCCTGGAGATGGCGGTGGACGAGCGCGCGGAGGTCCAGGAGCTGGAGCGGCAGTGGCGCGAGGCCGAGGAGATCGCGGAGATCGCCGACGGAACCCTGAGTACGTCGGAGCAGGTCGAGGAGGAGCTGCGTCGCCTGAAACGGAAACTGGGAGATCAACCGTCCGGTTGAATTTTGGCCTACCCCAGCCTCCAGGCGGCCACTATCTTCGATGCTCCATGGCCGCGCCCCTCGTCCAGATCACGCTCCCTCCCCCGGCGTCCGAGCCTCAGCGGAAGCCGTCCTGGCTCAAGGTTAAAGCCCCCGGCGGCGCGACGTACGTCGCCGTGAAGCACATGATGCGCGACCTCAAGCTGCACACGGTGTGCGAGGAGGCGCATTGCCCCAACATCGGCGAATGCTGGGAGCACAAGGCGGCGACCTTCATGATCCTGGGCGACGTGTGCACGCGGAACTGCGCCTACTGCGCGGTGGCGCATGGCACGCCGGCGGCGCTCGACGTGGGTGAGCCCGTCCGACTCGCCGAGGCGGTGGCGCAGATGGGGCTGCGTCACGTGGTGATCACGAGCGTGGACCGGGACGACCTGCCCCACGGCGGCGCCGAGATCTTCGCCGCCTGTATCGTCGAGATCCGGCGCCGGCTCCCCGAGACGTCGATCGAGGTCTTGATCCCCGACTTCAAGGGCAACCCCACGGCGCTGCGCATCGTAGTCGACGCCAAGCCCGACATCCTGAACCATAATCTCGAGACGATCGAGCGCCTGTACCGCATCGCGCGGCCCGGCGGTCGTTATCCACGCGCGCTCGAGCTGCTGCGGCGCGCCAAGGAGCTCGACGCCGGCCTGCTCACCAAGTCGGGGATCATCTGCGGGCTGGGCGAGGATTGGGACGAGCTGCTCGGCGCGATGCGCGACGTGCGCGCCCAAGGCGTGGACATCCTCACGCTAGGCCAGTACCTGCGTCCTTCCGATCAACACCTCCCGATCGCGCGCTGGTATACCCCCGAAGAGTTCGCCGAGCTGAAGCAATTCGGTCTCGCGCTGGGGTACCGGCACGTGGAATCGGGTCCACTGGTCCGCTCGAGCTATCACGCGTGGGAGCAGGTCGAGGCTGCCAGAGCGTGACCGCACAGTCCGAGCTTCATACCACGATGTTGCGGCGCATGCTGCTCATCCGCCGCTTCGAGGAAAAGACGGCGGAGGCGTACGCGCTCGGGAAGATCGGCGGCTTCTGTCATCTCTACATCGGACAGGAGGCGGTGGCCGTCGGCAGCCTCAGCGCGCTGCGGGCGGACGACTACGCCATCTCCTCGTATCGCGAGCACGGTCAGGCGTTGGTACGCGGCATTCCGCCGGGCACCGTGATGGCGGAGCTGTTCGGCAAGGCGACGGGGTGCTCCAAGGGCAAGGGCGGGTCGATGCACCTGTTCGATGCCGGCCGGCGGTTCATGGGCGGCCACGGCATCGTGGGCGGTCACATTCCGCTCGCCGCGGGGATCGCGTTCGCGGTCAAGTATCAGGGCGGCGACCAGGTGTGCGTCTGCTTTTTCGGCGAGGCGGCCGTGAACATCGGGGCCTTCCACGAAGCGCTGAACATGGCGTCGGTCTGGAAGCTGCCGGTGATTTTCCTGTGTGAGAACAACCGCTACGGCATGGGCACCGCGTTCGAGCGCGTGGCCGCGGTGACCGACGTGGTGGAACACGCCTGCAGCTACGACATGGCGGCGGAACTGGTGGACGGGATGAACGTCCTCACCGTGTACGACGCGACGCGCCGGGCCGTCGAGCGGGCGCGCAAGGGCGGCCACCCCACGCTGCTCGAGGTGCGCACCTACCGCTACATGGGCCACTCGATGTCCGATCCGCTGCACGGCGTGTATCGGACCAAGGACGAGGTGGAAGAGCAGAAGAAGAAGGACCCGATCACGCAGCTTGCCGAGAAGTTGAAGGAAGAGAAAGTGATCGATCAGAGCGCGCTCGACGCGATCGACGCGGAGATCCACGCCGAGGTGGACGAGGCGGTGAAGTTCGCGGACGAGAGTCCGGACCCCGATCTTGCCGAGCTCTACACCGACGTGCTGGCCGACTGATGCCGACCCTGACCTACCGCGATGCCCTCAACCAGGCGCTGCGCGAGGAGATGCAGCGGGACGCGTCGGTCTTCCTGATGGGCGAGGAGGTCGGCGTCTACCAGGGTGCGTACAAGGTCAGCCGCGGGCTGCTCGAGGAATTCGGCGCCCAGCGGGTGGTGGACACACCGATCGCCGAGCTGGGATTTGCGGGGATCGGCGTGGGGGCGGCGATGGCGGGGCTGCGCCCGGTGATCGAGTTCATGACGTGGAATTTCGCCCTGCTGGCGCTCGACCAGATCGTCAACTCCGCGGCCAAGATGCTCTACATGTCGGGCGGACAGCTGCGCATGCCGATCGTGTTCCGCGGCCCGAACGGCGCCGCGCTCCAACTTTCCTCGCAGCATTCCCAGGCGTGGGACAGCTGGCTCGCCCACATCCCGGGGCTCAAGGTCGTCGCCCCCGCGACGCCCGCCGACGCCAAGGGCCTGCTCAAGTCCGCCATCCGCGATAACAACCCCGTAATCGTGCTCGAAGGCGAGATGCTCTACAACCTGAAGGGCGAGGTGCCCGACGGCGAGCATCTCGTGCCCATCGGGCGCGCGGACGTGAAGCGCGAGGGGACCGACGTGACGCTGATCTGCCATTCGAAGACCGTCGCGGTCGCGCTCAAGGCCGCCGAACAGCTCGCGGAGCAGAACGTGTCCGCCGAGGTGGTGGACCTGCGCTCGCTGCGTCCGATTGACGAGTCGGCGATTCTGGCGTCGGTCGCCAAAACCAACCGCGCGGTCGTGGTCGAGGAGGGTTGGCCGCACGCCGGCATCGGCGCGCAGGTCGTGGACATCATTCAACGCGACGCGTTCGACCACCTCGACGCCCCGGTGCAGCGCGTGACCCAGGCCGACGTCCCGATGCCTTACAACAAACACCTCGAGCGTGCCGCCAAGGCGTCGCCCGAGAAGGTCGCCGCCGCGGCGCGGCGCGTCCTTTACCTCGAGTAGCCCCTTATGGCGACCAAAGTCCACATGGAGGCCCTGTCGCCCACGATGGAGGAAGGGCGCCTCGTCAAATGGACGAAGCAGGAAGGCGACGCCGTGAAGACCGGCGACACCCTCGCCGAGGTAGAGACCGATAAGGCGGTCATGGAGCTCGTCGCTCGGGCCGACGGGCAGCTGATCAAGGTGATGGCGTCCGAGGGAAGCACGGTGCCGGTGGGGAGTGTGGTGGCGTACATCGGGGCGCCGGGCGAGAAGGTGGATGGCGCTGGGAGTCAGGAGTCAGGAACCGGCGCGGCGAAGCCCGCTCCTGCCGCTCCCGCTGCGAAAGCAGCCCCCGCCCCCTCCCCCGTCCCCCCTGCCCCGTCCCCAGCTCCGGCGGACGCCAGTCGCGTTAAGGCGTCGCCGCTCGCCAAACGCATCGCGAAAGACACGGGCGTCGATCTCGCGCGGCTTCAGGGATCTGGGCCCGGTGGACGGGTGATCAAGCGGGACCTCGAGAGTGCGGCTCCGGCCACCGCTCGCGCGGTACCCGTCCCCCTTCCCCCGTCCCCCGTCCCCATCGCGCGCACCGGGGCCCCGTATGATGACGTTCCTCTGACCCAGATCCGCAAGACGATCGCCAAGCGGCTGGCGGCCTCCCTCGGCCCCATCCCCCACTTCTTCCTGACGACCGAAGTGGACATGGAGCGCGCCGCGGAGGCTCGCAGTGCTCTTGAGGTCAAGGTCTCTTTCAACGACATCGTGATCAAGGCGGTGGCGCTCGCGCTGACCAAGCACCGCGCGTGTAACGCCTGGTTCCAGGAAGACCACATCCGCTACTGGAACGAGGTGCACGTCGGGATGGCGGTGGCGGTGGAGGATGGCTTGATCACACCCGTGATTCGCGATGCCGACCGCAAGACCTTGGTGCAGATCGGCGCCGAGTCGCGCGAGCTCGCCGAGCGGGCCCGGAATCGGCGGCTCAAGCCCGAGGAGTACACCGGCGCGACGTTCAGCGTCTCGAACCTCGGCATGTTCGACATCGACCAGTTTACGGCCGTGATTAACCCACCCGAGTCCGGCATCGTTGCGATAGGAAGCATCGTTGCAAAGGCCGTCCCCGAGGGAGATCGCGTCGTGGTCCGGCGTCGCATGCGCGTGACGATGAGCTGCGACCATCGCGTGATCGATGGCGCGACGGGCGCGCAGTTCCTGAAGACATTGAAACAGATGCTGGAAAACCCGTTGGCGATGCTGTTGTAATCGGGTGGGGGCGCCCGTAGGGGCACGGCAATGCCGTGCCCCTACACCGCCCCTACACAATCAACCCGGGACTATCTGTGGCGAACCAATTCGATGTCATCATCCTCGGCGGCGGGCCCGCCGGCTACGTCGCGGCCATCAGGGCCGCCCAGCTGGGCCTGACCGTCGCCGTCGTCGAGCGCGACAAGCTCGGCGGCGTGTGCGTGAATATCGGCTGCATCCCGACCAAGGCGCTACTGCATTCGGCGTACATCGCCCGACTATTGGGCGAGTCGAAAGAGTTCGGTGTCGAAGTCACAAACATCAAGACCGACTATGGCGTTGCCATGAAGCGCTCTCGCCGCGTCAGCGAGCAGAACTCGAAGGGCGTCGAGTTCCTGATGAAGAAGAACAAAGTCACGGTCGTGAAGGGCAGCGGCGTGCTCCAACCGGGCAAGAAGGTCAACGTCGGCGGCGACGTCTACGAAGCCAAGAAGGCGGTGGTGATTGCCACCGGCTCCCGGGTGAAAGGCATCCCCCAGATCGGCCTCGAGATCAACAAGACGACGGTCATCTCGTCGGACGAAGCGCTCCTGATGGAGAAAGTGCCCGCGTCGCTCGCGATCGTGGGGGCCGGCGCGGTGGGGATGGAGTTCGCGGACATCTTCAGCGCGTTCGGCGTGAAGATCACGCTCATCGAGGCCCTGCCCCGCATCCTACCCCTCGAAGACGCCGAGGCGTCCGACGCGCTCGCCAAAAGCTACAAGAAGCGCGGCATCGAGGTGATCGCCGGCGCTAAGGTGACCAAGGCGACCGTCGCGAAGGACAAGGTGACGTTGGACGTCGAAGCCGGCGGTGAGAAGAAGTCGGTCGCCGTGGAGGCCGTCCTGATGGCGGCGGGCCGCGCGGTGAATACCGAGAACGTCGGGCTCGCGGAGTGCGGCATCCAGGTCACCGAGCGCGGCTTCATCAAGGTGGACAAGAACCTCCAGACGACCGCCCCGGGCTACTATGCGATCGGCGACGTCGCGGGGCCGCCGATGCTGGCGCATAAGGGCTCCCGCGAGGGGGTGTTCGTCGCCGAACTGCTCGCGGGCCAGAAGCCGCATGCCATCAAGTACGACAACGTCCCGAGCGTCACGTACTGTCACCCCGAAGTCGCGAGCATCGGACTGTCGGAAGATCAATGCAAGGAACGGAAGCTCGACTACGTCGCCGGACGCTTCCCTTTCTCGGCGAACGGCCGGGCCCGGGGGACCGGCGAGACCGAGGGATTCGTGAAGATCCTGCGCGACAAGAAGTACGGCGAGATCCTCGGCGCGCACATCGTCGGCGGGCACGCCTCCGAGATCATCCACGAGCTGGCGGTGGCGCGCGAGAACGAATACACGGTGGAGGAGGTCGAGCTGGCGATCCACGCCCATCCGACGATGTCCGAGGCGGTGGCCGAAGCGGCGCTCGATTCGCTTGGCCGAGTGATCCACATCTGAGCGACGCGCCCGCGAAGGACCCGCTCGCGATCGGGCTCGGCGCGCTCGCCACGGGCGTCGGACTGGGTGGCACCACCCTCACCCTGGCGCAAGGCGTCGTGTCGGTCCTGCGCGAACGGGTGGACCCGGTGTACTGGCGCTTCGTCGGTGAGGACCCCCTGTGGACCGGCGTCGGCGCCGGTCTCGCGCTGGGTGCGTTCTTCGGCTGGGTGCGCAGCCGAGGGATCGACAACATCTGGCAGCGCGGCGTGATCGCGGTGTTGGCCGCCGTCGGCGCCCTGCTGGTCGGCTTCCTCGCGGCGTTGGCGTACGGGTTGGGTCACGTCGTCGGTCTCGTCCTGTGGGGGGGGGCGAGCCTCGCCCTCGGCATAGTGGGCAGTCAATGGGCGGTGAAGGGGAGCGCACTGTGAGCGAACGCGTGCTCGAGGTCGTGGAAGCAGGCGTCGTGCCCTACGCGGAGGCGCTGGCGTGGCAGCGCGACCTCGCGCAGGCCCGCATCGACCGGCGCCTCCCGCACGATCTCCTCCTGCTGCTCGAACATCCCCCCGTGGTCACGCTCGGCCGCAATTCGCAGGCGAGCCATCTCCTGCGCCCCGCCGGCGTGGACGTCTTCGAAGTCGAGCGCGGCGGCGACGTGACATTTCACGGCCCCGGCCAGCTGGTCGGCTACCCCATCATCGATCTCACGGGCTACAAGCAAGATCTGCACTGGTACCTGCGCACGCTCGAGCAAGCGCTGATCGGCGCGCTCGAGATCCTCGGCATTCCGGCCGGGCGGAATCCAGGCTTCACCGGCGTGTGGACGGGGGGGGGACGCAAGATCGCGAGCATCGGGATTCATGTGAAGCAATGGGTCACGTGGCACGGCTTCGCCTTGAACGTCACGACCGACCTCGCGCATTTCGACCGGATCGTGCCGTGTGGGATTCCGGGCGTGGTGATGACGTCGGTCGAGCGGGAGCTGGGGGACGGGAGCAAGGGGCGGTTGTGGGAGGAGACGCTGGCGGCGGTTCTTCTGGCATTCGAGCAAACATTCGACGTTTCAGCTCGACGCGGTAGCTTGACGCCTCAGCTCGACGAAGTTCTTTGAACGACCGCATCCCACCCGGCCAAATCCTGACGACCAAGTGGCCCGTCCTGCATTACGGCAACGTGCCACGCGTCGACACGACCAAGTGGACGTTCATGGTGTCGGGGCTCGTGGACCGGCCCTTCTCGATCACGTATGACGAGCTGCTCGCGCTGCCGCGCAAGACGATCACGTGCGACATGCACTGCGTCACGACGTGGAGCCGGCTCGACAACAGCTTCGAGGGCGTACCGGTGCAGTCGCTGCTCGAGCGCGCCGGCCTGCAGCCCGCTGCGAAGTTCTGCCTCGTGGTCGCCGAACAGGGGTTCACGACCAACCTGCCGCTCGCCGACCTCGATCGACCGGACAACCTGATCGCGCTCAAGTGGGGCGGTGAGTGGCTGACGCCGGACCACGGCTGGCCGGCGCGCCTGCTCGTGCCGCATTTGTATTTGTGGAAGAGCGCGAAGTGGGTGCGCGGCTTCGAGCTGCTCGACGAAGACATCCCCGGCTTCTGGGAGCAGAACGGCTACCACATGCGCGGGGATCCGTGGACGGAAGAGCGGTACGGTGGGCGAGGACTCACGCAGCATGAGATCAACAAGTTTCGCAACGCGAGCAAGAAACTCGGGGCCTAGCGCGAAGCCCCCAGCAGTTCGTAGAACCGCTTGAACACCTCGATCCCGTCCCACAGCTGCTTCAAGTCGAGTTTTTCGTCAGGCGCATGCAGCCGGTCGTCGGGCAAGCCGATCCCCGTCAGGATCACCGGCGCGCCGCCGGCGGCGAGGGCCGGCACGACCGGAATCGACCCCCCCGCCCGCGCTGGCACCGTCCCCCGCCCCAGCACCTCGCGGAACGCCTGGTCGAGGAGCTTGAACGCCGGGTCGTTCAGTCTGATTTGGGCCGGATCGGCGCCGTGCAGGAACTTCACCGTCGCCGTCACGTGCGTGGGCGCGAACCGCTTCACCGCCGCCGCCACCTGTCGCTGCACCGTCTTGAGTTTCTGATTGGGCACGAGTCGGAGACTGACTTTGGCGGTCGCCTCCGCGGGAATGACGGTCTTCGCCCCCTGCCCCGTGAATCCCCCGAGGATACCGTGGATTTCGAACGTCGGCAGCGCCCACAGCCGCTCCAGGACAGAATACTTCTTCAGTCCCGTCAGCCCCTTGGCCTGCACGCGCTTGGCGAGAAACTCCTTCTCCTTGAACGGTAGCCTCTTCCAAGCCGCCAGCTCGGCCTTCGAGGGACGCTTCACGGGGCCGTAGAAGCCAGGAATGTTGATCCGGCCGTCCTCCCCTTTGAGGCGGCCCAGGAGACGCGCCAACTCCTCGTGGGCGTTGGGAGCCGCCCCGCCGTACTCCCCCGAATGGAGGTCGCTCTTGGCGCTGCGGACGGTGATCTCGGCGTAGCACAGACCGCGCAGCGTCGTGTACACGGCGGGCCACCCCGGCGCGACGTACGACATGTCGGCGACGAGCGCCACATCGACCTTGGTGCGCTGCGGCTCGCGTTTCAGGAGATCGAACAGAACCTTGGACCCGAATTCTTCTTCGCCCTCGATGAGAAAGCGGAAATTGACCGGCGGGCGGCCGTTCGCATCGATCGCCTTGAGGAGGCAGAAGACCTGGCCCTTGTCGTCGGCGGCGCCGCGCGCGTACAGCCGGCCGTCGCGGACCGCGGGCTCGAACGGGGGCGTCGTCCACTCATCGAGGGGATCGGGCGGTTGCACGTCGTAGTGACCATAGAGCAGCAACGTCGGCGCACCGGGGACGCGCGGTCCGACGCCCCACACCACGGGATGCTTCTCACTGCCCAGGAAAGCCACGTCGGAGCAACCGAGACGCCGCAGCTCCGCGGCGACCCACTCCGCGGCCGCACGACAGTCGTCGTCGTGGGCCGGAAGAGTGGAAACAGACGGGATGCGAAGAAACTCGCTCAGCTCGCGCAGCAAACGGTCTCGATCCATTGGGGGCACAATGTAGGGAGGGCAGACGCGCCTAGCCAGCGCGTGAGCGAGGGGTAGATTCAGGCCCATGCGGACGACCGCATCCTACGACCTGTTCCCCGACGCGCCGAGCGAGCGGGCGATGGCGCGGGCGCGGTGGCTGGCGCGCGAAGGCCGCACCGCCGACGCCGAGTCCGCCTACCTCGGTCTGCTGTCGTCGCATCCCGATCTGAAAGTGTGCTGGGCCGAATACTTCGAGCTGCTGCGCGCCAACGGGCGCAGCGCGGCGGCCCTGGAGCTCGCGGAGCGTGCGCGCACGCAGTTCGGGGAGAGCGGCTTCGCCCTCACGCTCCAGGGCGCGGCCCTGGTCGAGCTGGGCCGGTTCCCCGATGCCCTCGCCGCCCTCGAGCGGGCCGTGGAGGCCGATCCCGATCTCGCACTCGTGTGGCACGAGCTGGGGTGGGCCGCCTACAAACTGGGCGACAAGAACCGGGCGCTTCTGGCCCTGGACCGGGCGTTCGCGCTCGAACCCCACACGGAGACGCTCAAGCTGCGCGGCCGCATCCTGCGGGACGCGGGGCGCTATCAGGCGGCTGAGGTGGCCTTCGAGGGTGCGGCCCAGGCGGCCGAGCACGCCGAGCAGCGAGCTGACGCGGAACGGGAGATCGCCGCGACACGCCGTTATGCCTTCTACGCGCCACGCAAGCCGGACGACCTGGGCCCCGGCGAGCGGTGGTTCGCGGACACGGGCTCGGTGGTGTTGGCGCCCGACGCCGGCCCCGTCCCACCGGGGGACGAAACACTCGTCGCCACCTTCGCCGAGGTCGCAGAGGACTCGGGGTGGCGCTTCGGACAAGTGATCACCGCCGACCCCTCCCTGCCGATCTGGAACGATCTTGCCGAGCGACTGGGCGCTCCGCTCGCGGGTCCCGCAGCCTTCGACGCGGCCGTGTGCCCCCTCGTCGTGGCCGCGGCGGCGCTCCCGGCCGACGGCACCTGGGCGACGCTCGCCAGGGACGTGGAGACGGCGAATGCCGGGCTCGTGTTCGTCCTCGAGCATCCCGCCGAAGACGTCGCTCCCGCAGGCGGAGGCCCGGATGTGATCGGCGTCCTCACTGACGCGGGCCAGCGCCGCATGCGCGCGCCCAACCCCGCGCACGCGTTATCCGAAGCCCAGCACCCCGCGGCCCGCCTCGCGGGCCGCAGGCTACGCCCCACTTGACCCACGCTCCGGAGAGAGCCTCGCCGCGCGCCCCCATGTCCGGCAAGGCGATCGTCGCAACGCATTTCGAAAAGGCCGCCAACCTCATCAACCTCGAGGTCTACATGCGCCGGATTCTGCTGGCGCCATTCCGCGAGGTGACGGTGGAGGTCCCGGTGCGGATGGACGACGGCCGGATCGAGGTGTTCACGGGCTATCGCATCCAGCACAACGGCGCGCGCGGCCCCTGCAAAGGCGGCATCCGTTACCATCCGGAAGCGGACCACGACGAGGTCCTGGGCCTCGCCACGATCATGACGTGGAAGACCGCGCTGATGGACATTCCGTTCGGCGGGGCGAAGGGGGGCATCACCGTCGACCCCAAGAAACTCTCAAAGCTCGAGCTCGAGCGCCTGACGCGGCGCTTCACGCAACGCATCGCGATCGTGCTGGGACCCTACCGCGACATCCCCGCACCGGACGTCAACACGAACGCCCAGGTGATGGCGTGGATCCTCGACGAGTACTCGAACCGGCAAGGGTACACGCCGGCCGTGGTCACGGGGAAGCCCATATCCCTCGGTGGTTCGCTGGGACGCGAGGAAGCGACGGGGCGCGGTGTCATGTACGTGATGGAAGAGTACGCGCGCGACTTCGGCATCCCGCTGCAGGGCGGACGGGTCGTCATTCAGGGATTCGGGAACGTCGGCAGCCATCTGGCCCGACTGCTCGACGTCGAAGCGGGCGCGAAGGTCGTCGCCGTGAGCGACGTCGAGGGCGGGATCTACAACGACAAGGGCCTCGACCTGCCGGGGCTGCTCGCGCACGTCGCGCAAAGACGTCCCGTCTCGGAGTGGAAAGGCGGCAAGCGGATCACGAACGAAGAGCTGTGGGCGGTGCCGTGCGAGTGGCTCGTGCCGGCGGCGCTGGGCGGCGTCATCACCAAGGAAGCCAACGCGAAGACCGTCGACTGTAAGGTAGTGGTCGAAGGCGCCAACGAGCCCACGACCCCGACGGCCGACGTGATCCTCGAGGAGCGCGGGATCCCGGTGCTGCCGGACTTCCTCGCCAACGCCGGCGGGGTCACGGTCAGCTATTACGAGTGGGCGCAGAATCTCCAGCAGTACCGCTGGACGCACGACCAGGTGAACAAGGAGCTCAAGGCGACGATCACCAAGGCCTACGTGGCGGTGCGGGACCTGGCGAAGGAGAAGGGCGTCGCGTTTCGCACGGCGGCGTATGGGATCGCGTTGCAACGGGTGGCGGAGGCCGAGCGCCTCCGGGGAAACTAGTCCTCGACTTTCATCCCCGGCCTCGAGTACAGCGCGCGATACGGATCCCGATCGGGCTGCGTGAACACGCGGATTTGGATGGCTCGAATCGTCTCCGCGACGTTCGCGTTGCTCTGCAGATAGATCTCGTCGAACATGTTCAAGTCCATGCGATAGAGCCGCTGGGCGATGACGACCGCATTGTTGAGCGGCGACTGCGCGAACCAGCGCCAGTCATACGTCTCGAGCGACTGTCCCACCGGCCCCGTCAACTGCGTCCGCGCCCATCCGAACAGCACCGTGCGGGTTCGCTCGAGACGATCGCCGGACGGCGTGTCGGCATAGGCAGAATCGAGGCGTCGCGCGAGCTCGGCGTAGAACACATCCAGGGTGCGCTCGTCGCGCCACCGCGCCACCGCGCGCCGCGCGTCGGTCGTGTCGCGCCGCGAGCGGAAGAA
>WNGP01007611.1_pt1 | contig 14644 bp, 13 predicted proteins | sample 5407671 | NCBI WGS metagenome assembly WNGP01 (sample SAMN13153381, study PRJNA577476) | soil metagenome | isolation source: 40 cm soil or saprolite under Garry oak tree replicate 2 | place: USA:California | collected 2016-06-15 | reverse complement strand
TAAGAGAGATATTGTCTAGCGCTATGCGCGCGATGGTTCTCGACCGGCTGAAACAGCCCCTGCAATTGCGCGACGTGCCAAAACCAAAGCCCGGCAGAGGACAACTGCGCGTGCGCGTCAACGCGTGCGCGGTTTGCCGCACCGACCTTCATGTGGTGGCTGGCGAATTGCCGGACCCGAAACTGCCATTGATTCTGGGTCACCAAGTCGTCGGCCGAGTGGAACAAATCGGCAAGGACGCACCTTCGAACTTCGCGATCGGCGATCGTGTAGGTATCCCGTGGCTTGGTTGGACGGATGGCGACTGCGCTTATTGCCGATCGGGCAGGGAAAACCTCTGCGATAATGCTCTCTTTACCGGTTACACTATTGCCGGGGGTTACGCCGACTTCACTGTTGCAGATGCTCGGTACTGTTTTCATCTCCCCGATCGGTACGATGACGTTCAGGTTGCGCCGCTGCTTTGTGCCGGACTAATCGGGTATCGATCCTATCGCAAAACGGGCGGTGCGCAGCGCCTTGGCATTTACGGCTTCGGCAACGCGGCGCATTTAATCGCGCAAATTGCGCTATACGAAGGACGCGAGCTCTTCGTGTTTACACGTCCTGGCGACAATGCAACGCAAGAAAACGCCAGACAGCTCGGCGCGGTTTGGGCTGGCGGATCCGATGAGATGCCGCCGAAAAGACTCGACGCGGCAATTATTTTCGCATCAGTTGGTCCGCTCGTTCCCGCGGCGCTGCGCGGCCTCGCGAAAGGCGGTGCTGTGGTGTGCGGCGGAATTCATATGACGGACATTCCGTCATTTCCATACGCCGACTTATGGGAAGAACGCGTCATCACCTCAGTGGCGAACCTGACCCGACGGGATGGGGACGACTTCTTCGCGATCGCGCCGCGGGTTCCGGTCCGAACGCACACTGAAACTTTCCTGTTGGAAGAGGCCAACACCGCGCTGGACCGATTTCGTGCCGGCAAGCTTAACGGCGCACCGGTTCTAGTGGTGAATCGGGCTGCGCCTTCGGAGGTAGCGGCGATGGACCTCAATTCCCGGGAATCTTCGGGTGAACCTCGCTAACGCGTGCCGACCCGCGAATGAGTGGCAAGCATAAGATTGCCCGGCGGCCGCTTCTCGTCGTCGCCGATGCAACCGGCGGCATTGCCGAGCGACTCCTCCTCGGGCGAGAGGAATGGCTTGAAACGGCTTTTGTCGATCGCTTTCATGAATGCTTCGTGCGCGGAAACGATGCCTTTTTCCAGCAAAGCCCAGATTGCGTCGTCCATAAATTGCATGCCCTGCGCTCGACCGGAAACGATTACGTCCTGAAGTTTGTGAGTTGCGCCTTCGCGGATAATTGCGGCGACGGCTGCGTTAGCGATCAGAATCTCGTTCACAGCGATGCGGCTGGGCCGATCCGATCTTTTCAGAAGCAATTGTGCTACCACGCCACGAAGTGAGTTCGCCAGCATCGCGCGCGCCTGTGGCTGTCGCTCGGCGGGGAAAGCATCCACCATGCGATCCACAGTCTTGCGGGCGTTGTTAGTGTGGAGCGTTCCGAGCACAAGAAGGCCAGTTTCGGCTGCGGTTAAGGCAAGTGAGATTGTCTCAAGGTCACGCATCTCTCCAACCAATACAATGTCGGTGTCCTGGCGCAGCGACGCCTTTAGGCCGGCAGCAAACGAAATCGAATCTGTGGGTACTTCGCGTTGGGTGATGACGCTGCGCTTAATGCCGTGCACGAATTCGATCGGCTCCTCGATTGTCACCACATGCTTGGAAAAGTTTTCATTGATGAAGTCTATCAGTGCAGCCTGCGTTGTCGTTTTGCCGGAACCGGTTGGACCGGTCACGAGCACGAGTCCGCCACGCAAGTAAGCGAAGTCCTTGACGGTTACAGGAATGCCCAGATCTTCGAGCGTCGAAATCCTTGTTGGAATCAATCGAAACGCTGCGGCGTAACCTTCCGACTGCTTGAAGTAGTTGGTTCGAAATCGCGAGTGCTCATCCATCTGGTAGGCAAAATCAAGATCGCCGCGCTGGTTAAACGCTTCCCAGTTACGCGCACCGCAAACTTCGCTCAGCATCCGCGTGGCTTCGTCGTGCGAAATCGGCTCGGCTCGGATCGGCATGATGTCGCCCTGCGCTCGGATTTTTGGGGGTTGCCCCTCAGCGATATGCAAATCCGATGCACCCTGGCGGGCGACGATTTGCAGGAATTGATCAAGATCAGGCATTGTATGTGCTCTACAATTTCAGGTGCTGCCGCACGATATGTTTTTGATCTGCTCGTGCATAGACTTCTTCTGCGCTGATCAGGTCGTTTTCGTACAGGTCTATCAATGCGTCGTCCATCAAACGCATGCCTTGTTTTTTTCCGGTCTGAATAATTCCGGGCAACAGATACGTTTTATTTTCACGAATAACGTTCGCCACAGCCGGCGTATTGGTGAGAATCTCCAACGCGAGCACGCGAGCGGTTCCATCTTTTCGCGGTATCAGTTGGTGACTGATAACGCCGCGCAGTGATTCGGCCACCATCACGCGGATGTGTTCCTGTTGCTCAGGCGGAAACACATCCAGTAGCCGGGCTAGTGTGCGCGATGCATTTGCTGTGTGCAGTGTTGCCAAAACAAGGTGCCCGGTCTCGGCCGCAGTGATGGCAAGGGAAATCGTTTCGAGGTCGCGCATCTCGCCCACCATGATCACGTCCGGATCCTCGCGGAGCGCCGCGCGAAGCGCCGTCGCGAACGACTGTGTGTGCGTGAACACTTCGCGTTGGCTCACGTGACAATTCCTTGAGCGAATAACGTATTCGATTGGGTCCTCCAACGTGATGATATGATCGTGCCGCTCCATGTTTATCTGCTGAATCATGGCGGCAAGTGTCGTTGATTTGCCGCTGCCAACCGAACCGGTGACAAGGATCAGGCCGTTCTGATAACGGGTGAGCAGCTTAAGGTACTCGGGTAACCCGAGTTGATCCATTGTGCGGACGTCCGCGTTAATGAGACGAAATACAACCTCGATGCCTAATCGCTGCCTAATCACGCTGACCCGATAACGACCGTAATCGTTTTCGTAGGCAAAATCAGAATCGCCGCGCGCGTTAAGTTCCTCTTTGTATACTTCGGGCATGAACGCCTCTGCCAGCGACACTGTTTGTTCTTTCGTCAGAATTGGCGCGTCCGGCCACATTGGTTGCAATATTCCGTGCACTCGCCAAATCGGTGGAGCGGCGACGCCAAGGTGAACGTCCGAGGCGCCCGCTTGTTGCCCGACTTGAAGATAATTATCGACGTGCGGAAGCGGATGCGATTCGATTTCAGGAGCTGAAACCTCTGACATGATTCGGAAAAACAGTCATCCATCTCATGAGGCACGTAGGGCCGATGGACAGAAGCGTATTATTTCTTGCCGCGCTGCTGTCCGCCAGAATAAAAGAACCGGTTTTTGACAAATTCCATAATCACCGGCCGGGCCAGGTTTGTCACAAGCTTCATGGCTGCCAGCGCAATGCCGGTTTCCATCAGCTTTTTGTCTTGCTTCCGCCGGCCTCTTGTATCGACATAGATTTTTTTCTTCCGCATGGGCGCTAATGCGATCAGCGCCCCGACAGCGGCCGCTGCAGAGATCCAGGAACCGGTCTGTTTTCGGAATGATTTGCGGAATTTTGCCGGCAAATCCAATTCGTATCGCAGGCCGCGCAACTCGCGGACCAGGCGTTCCCGGGAATCTGCAATCTCCAATTTCAGCTCGTTGATTGATTCAGGTTTCTCAGCCATTCGCGATCTTTCTTAAGTTCATCGACGGTGTCCCGGAACAGTGGCTTGGTGATACGGCTGCGTGCGATCAGCAACAGCACCAGCGCGATTATGAAATGCACCAGGCCAACGATCAGTGCGATCCATGGCCATGAGGTCCCTGCCAGATGTGCCAGGCCGGCAATTGCACTGACGATCAGAAAGACGTAGCCCATTACACACAGCGCCGCGGCGAAAACAATACAACCGATCAGTATCAGGATTTGCACTGCCGCCGATTTCGATTCCTTGGCAGCCAATGCTAACCGCCTCTCAAAAAAGTCCGCGACAGCACTTATCAGCGCCAGCGCGTTTCCGAGTAAACCAGAATGCCCCGCAGGATTGACAGACGGAGGGCTCTCGTTACTCATCGTCGAGAGCTTTCCAATTTAGCGCCGGAAGATCAGACCCAGCACGAATCCGATTCCGAGTGCCGTGAACACCGCTTTTGTCGGATTTTCGCGTACGTACTGCTCCGCATCTTCCTGGAACGTGCGGACGCGGCTCCTGGCATCTCCCCAAGCTTGTTCCGCTTTGCCGCGTGCTTCACCCAAAGCCTGCTCGGCTTTCCCGCGGTATTCGTCCGCGAAAGCCCCTGCGGCTGATTTCAAATCTTCCGCCGCTTTACGAGCATGTTCTCGGCTGCTCTGCAACTTGTTCTGTGCATCACCTGTGGACGATGCAGTTTGTTCTCCTGGTTTCATTTCTTCTGCCATTGGTAACCTCCAGTTAATTTCTTCGCTGCGACTATCCGCGCGCTCCATCAAATGGGCAAACGCCGACTTGTCCTAAAATCATAAACGCGTCAAACGATTGAGCCGGACTTCTCGGATCGATACAGAAAGTGTACCACTACCGGATTCTTAAACGTTTAACGCTTGGACGGCCTACCAAACTTAACGAGAAAAAGCGAAAGTCACTGTTCGCGGAAAATGATTCGCGCCTTTGTCAGGTCGTATGGCGAAAGCTCTACGGAAACTTTATCGCCCGGCACAATCCGGATAAAATGCTTGCGCATTTTGCCCGAAATATGGGCAAGGACATTGCGTTGACCAGGAAGATCGACACGGAACATCGTGCCAGGCAGCACCTGAGTCACAGTGCCTTCGGTGATGATCTGTTCTTCTTTCGCCATCGCATGGCGAATATATGCCGGAACACGTGCCTCTCAAGATTGACGACGTTTTCACCTGAATTGGTCCAGCGAGAGTGCTGGAAGATATTCGCGGAGCTCCTCGCGTTTCCACCAGGCACCGATCTGATGGCGCTCGTCCACGGTTGTGAAGCGATACCGATAAAACATCGCGCGGATGTAACGCGGCGGTTTGTCTGGGAAGGGGTTTCGGCTGAGCAGGCCGCTCACGTCACGGGAGCCCTGGAGTAACCGGAAGACGAGCGCGATGAGCCACCGATTCTCCTGCGGCGTCTCCAACGCCGCAAACCACATCTGCCAGTCCAATCTGGGCTGGTGCGGCGCACACCAACCGGGCGCGCGTTTCACGTCGCCCGGTTTCCATTTGAATTCGTAGGGCAGCCAATCGATTCCATCGGTGCTGCCTTCGAGCACGATCTCGCAGCGGTCCTTTGTCATCACACGAAATAGGCCGTAGCCGTTCACAATTCGAAACGCTTCGAGTCGTTCGTAGACATTGGCCAACGCACGTGGTGGGCGGGCCAGTGGTTTAAACGCACTGAAAATCAACCATGCATTGATTGGGAAGGTCAGAATGAAGACTGCAACTGCGCCCCATGCTCCCAATCGATCGGGTACGAACAGCGCTCCACGCTGTCCGCGGACGCCGCGGAGCGACATTCCCGTCGCCGAATCATCAATCAATAGCAAACAGAGCGCGATTGTAAGAAGATTGAAAAAGCAATAATTGCCGGTGAGCCCAATTCCCACTTGCAAAAAGATCATCAATCCAGCGGCACCAAGTCGCAGCCGGCGCGGCGCCCAAATGAAAAACGGCGCGACAATTTCGATCGCGAGGCAAAACGCTACAGAAAAGTGCTTGAACCATTCCGGACTTTTGTCCGCCAACCAGCCGAACACCGTCGGCAACGGTTGCGACCAATAATGATAATCGAGGGCGGTGAGGTTCCACCAACTCGGATCGCCGCTGGTCAGCTTCACCACCCCGGACATCAGCATCAGTTTGAACAGAAGAAGCTTGAGCAAAAACAAACCTGCGCGGGAAACCGGCGGTTCTTGTTGTCGTGATGGAGTGGCTAGTGCGGTGGCAGGCATGTCGCCTGCGGGGTGAAAATTGTTCGCAGCCGGCACGACTGCCTCTACAGAAAATCGTCTTGGCCACAATCGCCATGGCGCAAAAAAGATCGATAAGAAACCAGCCTCCAGCAAAAGCACGTCCCATTGAAAATTAAAAAAGATTTGTCCTGCGATCGTGAGTGAGAGGTACAAGACGAAAAGAGCAACGAGTGAAATAGCCGGAGCAATTCCGAAAATCAAAAGTAACGAAAACAGAACGCCGCTACCGCAAAGAAAATAAAGGAATGCGTCGCTCTGACCGAACCAGCACAGGGTGGGCAGAAGAGCGTAGGCGTCTGGTCCGATTTGCGCGCGAACGGCCGGCAGAAATTGATTCGCCGGCGACATGCCGTCGCTGCCTACGAGCCCATTCACTTGCACCCAGAGCGACACGAACGCGATCAGATAGATCGTGCCAAGCGCGCGAAGGAACCAGCGCCGTGCCCAAAAATACGTTGGCCGGCGGACGTCGTTGCCCCATAGCAAGCGTGTAACTGCTGAGGCAAAATTTCGGTGGCGAGCGATAAAGCCATAGCCGGTTTCGGACACAGCCGCGAACCCGGGAACGCGATCGTAGCTCCATGCCAGCAATCGTCGCGAACGGCGATATGCTAATGACCGATATACCGCATCTGCCGCGAAGAATACGTCGCCATCTGGTTTGATGAAAGCCATCGCGCGCGTGAATTGATCGACCGGAATCTCGGGGAACCGCACGGCTGCTTCCTGGTAAGTGGCGTAATCGACCTTACCTTCTGTGATTTCGCGCCATCTTTCGATCCATAATCGACAAAAATCACATTCGCCGTCCCAAATCAAAAGCGGTTTTGGCGGCGCATTAGAAACACGGAGGCTCGATTTGTTAGGCATTCACGTCGAGCATCGACCATGCAATATCGAACGTCGAACGCCCAATTCTGGATTTCGATGGTCAGGGTTCGGCGCTTTTACATCACGAACTCCGCCCACACCGGCGCGTGATCGGATGGTTCTTTCCCGATGCGCATTTCGCGGTCGATGCCGGATGCGGTACAGTTCTTAGCCAGACTTTCGCTTGCCAGTACGGCGTCAATGCGCAGGCCGCGATTTCTTTCAAACCCCCGCATTTGATAGTCCCACCAGGTGAAAAGTTGGCCTTCCTTATGATGGATTCGAAGTGTGTCGTGTAAGCCAAGGCTGCACAACTGTCGGAAGGCCGCGCGTTCTTCGTCCGAAGCCATAATCGCCCCGCGCCAGAGATCTGCATCGTATACATCCACGTCCTGAGGCGCGACATTAAAATCGCCGCACACGAGCAAATCGGGAGATTTTTCTTTCGCCACGCAGTCTCGCAACCGGCGGTACCACTGTAGTTTGTATTCATACGCCGGCGAGCCGACCGCTTGCCCATTCGGTGCATAGATCGAGAATACCCGAAGGCGGCCAATACTGGCTGCAATGACGCGCGCCTGCGGATCGGTCACCTCATCGCAAAGGGACGGGCGAACATCGCGCAGGTCCGTCTTGGCTAAAATTGCAACGCCGTTGTACGATTTCTCTCCGTGATACGCGGAGTGGTAACTCGCCGCTTCCAACGCGAGCGCCAGGAATTGTTCGTCTGGACATTTGGTTTCCTGCAAACAGACGATGTCCGGCTTTGTCGCTTCAAGCCATGCAAACAAGCGGTCCTGTCGTTTGCGCAGTGAGTTGATGTTCCACGAGGCGATGCGCATGCGTGTAGCCGTGTTTCTGACGGTCGCACCAATCTTGTTGCCAACAAAATCCGTCGGTGCTCAGACAGCGCCGTTACAACTCCAGCTCAGCTCCAGGCGTGGGCACGATTATCTCCGAACCAGGAAGCTTGTTTGATAACGTGTCACGCATCCACTCGACTGCCGGCGGGTCGCCGTGCACGAGCAGAATTTTGTTTGGCGAAATTTTCGCGGCTTGATGGATGAGCGACTCGCGAGTCGCATGTGCGCTAAACTGGAACTGCTCGATGTTGCAGCGGATCTGCTGCCGCGCTTTATTGGGATCAAGCGCCACCTCGCCGCCTATGCCCGCGTCACGCAAAAGCCCGGCGGGCGACTCAGGATTTGCGTATCCCACAAAGAAGATCGAGTGGATGGGATTCTCAATGATTCTTCGGGCGAAAACATTCGAGAGCGTTTTTGGGATCATCATGCCGCTCGAGAGAACGTACACGCGTCCGCCGCGCACGGGCGTGTCGCGCACTGTTTCATCGTTTAGAATGTAGGGCGCTACGTCTCTCATAAGTTTCAGGCGCGGCATTTGGCGCCGCGTCGTATGCGTGCGCCGGTCGTAAATATCGGTGAACTTCGAGCTGAGACCGCCGATATAAATCGGAAATTCGGGCAGCAGCCGCTGCCGGCGAAACTTGTAAAGCATCGCCAGAATTTCCTGTGTTTTGCCCAATGCGAACACTGGTATCAGCACGCACGCGTCGCGCTCAAGCGCAGCTCCGAGCGCCTCGGAGAACCGTCGCTCCTCATTAGCGCGGGTCCAGCCCTCTGGTTTTGGGTGGTCGCCCCGGGTGCATTCCATGATCAGCACATCAATTTTTTCCTCTGGGAAAACCGCCGCCTCCATGATGGTTTGATCGTCGAAATTGACGTCACACGGACACCTACGCCAGCGCTCCGATGAGCGGTCCGTTTCGCGATGTGTGAAAAGCGGATACGACAGTTCTCCAATCTCCTCGCGTTGTCGTGTCATCACGTTCACCGAGTTGTGTAAGAGCACACTGCCGATTTCAGCTGTCGCCTCGGTCATGAAGACCCGCGCGCCTGAGAAGCGCCGCATGGCCAGCGGCAAGGTACCGATGTGATCCTGATGTGCGTGCGAAATCAGAACAGCTTCCACATCGCGATCGGCAATTGCCTTGAAAAGCGGCAGCGCATCGTCGCCGGTATTCTTCGGATGCATTCCGCAATCCAGCACGAGCCGGTGGCGCTCAATCTCAAGATAGTACGAATTCGCGCCGATCTCGGTGTGTCTGGTAAGGTTAATGAATTTCAAATGCGATTCCCGTCGGCTTCCTGAACCGTCCTATCAGAGCGGCTATTGTCTGAACAGTCGGTTTTGCGAGCGGTCTAATGACGCATCGGCATGGAAGGGGAAACAAGCGAGCACCGCGACACGAGCACGCCTCTGGAGCAGGATATCTCTATCCATATTTTCACCGTTTCCTCGGCCATGATGGGTGTTTGTCTGACCGTGATCGGATTAATTCGTGTTGTGATTACACTAGGAACTGCAGATACCCTGGCTGACGACTTTCTTGCGGGAGACGCGCTGCTGTTTCTGAGCTCGTGTCTGCTTTCTTATTGGGCGCTGCGTTCCCGGTCGATGCGCCGAATGCATCGTCTCGAAAAGATCGCCGATGGAATATTTATCTTCGCCATGATCGGCATGGTAATCATTTGCGCGTTGATCACTTACACGATTTCCGTTCCGGCCCGACCGGGGACTGGCTAAAGGAGCCCCTCGAAAATCCGCAGCCAATTCTCTCGTAGAATCTTTTCTATGTCAGCGTCGCTGAATCCGCGCTCGACCAATTTGCGTGTGAGATTGCGCGCGTGCGAATGGTTCGTCAGTTCAGGAATGAAATGCGGCGTTGCGAATTTTGCGGTGAGCTGTTTTTGCCTCGACTCCGGCCACTGGCTGTAGATGAACTCGAAGAAATCGAATCCGATCCCAATACTCTCCATGCCGATCAACTTCGCGATGTGCTCGATGTGATCGACGTAACGATCGAGGGTGCTTTCTTCTTTTCGCGGGCTAACGAGGATGGAGTTGACGCCGATGACGCCGCGCCGTTCACCGATTTTTTTGATCTGTTCGTCGCTGATGTTGCGCTCTATATCGTAATACCGGCGTACGTTCGTGTGGGACACAATGGGCGGCTTTGTTGCGATGGTGAGAACCTCGTCAAACCCGGCTGGATTGATGTGTGCGAGATCAATCATTATTCCGAGCGCCTCGCATTCGCGCACTACATCCCGACCAAACGCAGTGAGCCCCTCTGGGGACGAGCCGCTGGCCGCGAAAATTCCGCCGTGTCCCGCTGCGTTGGTTCGTGCGTGAGTAAGCCCAATTGAGCGCACGCCCAATTCGTAAAAGACGCGCAGCTGATTTAAGTCATCGCCCAACGGTTCGATGCCTTCCATCGTGATGAGAAATGCGATTCGACCACGTTTGCGGACCTCCTGAATTTCGCGAAAACTTTTGCAAACCGCGAAGCGCTCCGATGCTGCTGTTTCGGCAGACAGCCGAGCAACCTCATCGAGCGCCACGCGCAGAGCATTGTGCGGCAAATACCGGTCCTCAATGTAAATTGCCGCGCCTACAACACAGATGTTCCCCGTTTCGAAGTCGGGCAAGAATTCCGATTCCAGGACCTTTTTGCGTTCCCGTTTTTCGTACAAATCCATCGGCAAATCGAAATGCATGTCGACAACTCCGCCCGCATGCAGCCGGTCGATTCGTTCTTCAGTCGATGTTTCTGTATCGAAGCGCATTCGAAAGAAGGAAACTGCGGCCTACGCGGATGTCACGAACGGAATTCCTGCAGAGCGCACGCGCCTCGGTTGCTTGCGACCGATCCGTGCTGACGGTTGCGAAGCTTTGTATCCGTAAGCCGCTGCTCCAGAGAGGGCCGTATTGGTTGTGTAGCTACCGGCCCCTGGCGCGCCACCCTCGGTCTTCTGCAAAATTTCTTCACTTTTTCGGCCTTCAGGCCCAAAAAATTTCGCTGTATACCCGCCCGCTGAAACCGTAGTGTCGCTTTCATCAACGGTTCCAGAGAAGTCTGTCACTGAGCATCAGTTTCCGTAGCGCTCTGTGGCGTCGCGGTGTTAGAAATAACGCCGAAAACTGCGATATTCATCACGATCATCACGAGCGCGAACAGATATAGTCCCATCAAAAGCCCAATCGCGGCGTGCATCGCCACAATACAAACCAGCCAAATGAGTCTCGTTTTTTTCATCCAAATGAAAACTGGGTAACTCACTTCGAGCAAACAGATCGCAATACCAAGGACAGGCAGAGCGTATTTGAACCGGACGAGAATATCTGGCGGAACAACCGTAAAAGGCGGCCGGATTAGCGCGCGCCAAAGATTGGAGCCGTCCCACCAACCGTTGCCAAGGCATTTTGCCAGCCCGCCGATAAAATAAACAAAGCACAGTTGCACCTGTATGACGCGACGCCAAAAACCCAGTGCCCGTGGATTTTTAGGTTTTGTCTTTGCTACCCAATGGTCAAAGGAATAATGATCGGGCAGGGGAGATAACAACAAGTAGAACAGTGCCGTCGTCATGAAACTATCGGCACCGTAGGCCAGCAGCCCTCCGCTTTCAGCGGCACAGAGGTGAACGAACCAGGCGACAATCGCGGCCGGACGACAGAACAGACCCAGAAGCAAGAGGCAACCAGCCGAAAGTAAGCAGATCCAGGCAATGGAAAGCACCGCTTCCTCGCTGATGTTGAAATTGCGACCGATAGCGACAAGCCAGCCCAACGTCGGGATCAGCGGGCTATCGAAAGAGGTAATAGCTTCACCAACTTCCCGACCGACAAGACCTTTGCCACTGCTGGCGAACAGATAATGCCAATCACTTCTTAAGAACAGCGCATAAACGATAACCTGCATCCCCAAACCGATCCGCAACACCGCGAGCCACGTGTCAGTTTCAGGTGGAAAAAGAAAACAGCAGAAGCTTTGCCACCATTTTTGTGCCAGACTTACGCCGGCGTTAATTTGCGAACCGGGCAATTTGAGCACGGATTAATACGGATAAGAGAATCACTGAACTCGGAGAAAGAATCACGGACAATAAACAACGATTCCGCTACTGCTTTTGCTCATCCCGCAGGCTGAAATCGAAGCTGAACATCGGCTGAAATGTTTCTGTTTTGCCTTGCTCAAACTCGGTAATACCAGGCGCATGAACTGAATCCAACGTTGCGCGAAGTTTTTTCACGTCCGGGTACTTACGCCAGACGGAGAACGCCAGCATTTTGACGAGCGCCTCTCGAACCGAGTCGTAACGTTCCTCTGGCAACCTATCTAACAAACTATCCAAACGCAGTGCGGCGGCTTTGCTCTGCACATGCGGTGACTCGTGTTCTACACGTCCATCGTCGTAAAACAGTTCGAACGTGAGCCGATGCTGGCTTGGAACGTTGGGTGCAAAAAAGCTGTACCCGGCTTGGATGCCAGCAGCATGCAGATACGTTGCGATACCTCTCCGAAGCGGATTCGATGCACGGGCCTCTTTGCCCAGACACCAGGTCGCGACTAACTCAGCGCTGCGCGCGTACTTATCAGAAGCTGAGGGTAAAATCGTCGACCCCTGCGCTATCAACCAGAATACTCCCGCAAAACAAACCGCGGTCAGTAAAAGGAAGTGTATTCCAAACCACGCTGCGCGAATTCCTTTCGAATACATTAGATGAAGAGCGTGATCGACGCGCGGGACTGTGCCAAACAATAAAGAGACGTGGCCGCACTTCGGTACGCGATACAGCCAGTCCCGACCCTGGGGACTGGCGCCCTGTTCGGTAGCTAATCAGCAGGCTTAGAGCGTCGCTGCGACTGATTTCAAATTCTCAGTCATCAGCTTGTTGTCACCGGTTGGGAGGACCATCTCCACAAACCAAGAGCCGCGGCTTGCACGATTGTCAGCGTAGTTGCCTGTTGGCAGGACCATCTCACAAAACCAAGAGCCACGGTTTGTGTGGTTGTCGGCGTAGAGGGCTGTGCTCTTATCCGTTCGAATGTTTTTCAAGGTCAGCCGTGTTTGATTTTGAGCGGTTGGGTGCGTTGCGACGGTGCTGAGACCGATAGTGGCCACAGTAACCAGCGTTGCGGCGAACAAGCGTACGATTAGGGTAGGGTTGGTAATATGCATAACTCCGCGAGTACCCACACTTTGAGCAACTGTCAAGGACAAAATCCCGTCCTTAAGTAAAATTACTCACACCACGCCTTGGGGTTATTCATACACTTACCGGCAATTCAGCCTTACCGCTTAGGAGAGGAATATTGCGGTTCCGAGTTTTCTCCCGCCTTTGAGCTGGCTGCTGCCGAAGCGTGTCCCGGCAAGTCCGATCTTACTTTGGTGCGAGCGAATCGACGATCGCCTGAAAGCGCGGATCGCTTCGTAATGGATCCCAAAGTGGATGAAGTCGCAAATAACCGTAGCTGATGTGACTGCCGGGCAGATACGTCGTCTCAGCCAAGCGCTGGATCGCGCGATCTTTATCACCAGCCCACGCGTAAATCACAGCAAGATATCGCACCAGCGTTGCGCCTTCGATGGCGTTTTTGCTAAGCGGCGTCAATTCGATTGCACGTTCGCCTTCGCGAATCGCATCATCTTTATTCCCGAGTACGGCATCAACCACACCAAGTGCGCAAAGCGCAGCCGCATAGTTCGGTTGACTGTGTACTTCTTCAGTGAGCTCCTTTCGCGCAGTATCAAAGGCCGCGCGAGCTGTCGACTGATCACCACGCACCAAAGCAGCAAGACCCTTACACCAGCCGTCAGGGAATGGAATGCTTTCATCAAAACATCCGCCGGTACCTATGTTCGATAATGCGTGCTGAGCCCCAACGGAGTCGCGTTCGCGCAATACGATCAACAGCCATGTACTAGTAAAACCAAGGCTGGCGTTCGGGTCGTCTGCCATGATTGCGTCAATTGTCGTTTCGAAAGCTCTAACATCTGCCCCCCGCTCCAGATCGACCAACGCGCGTCGTGCTCGGGTGGGGACGTCCTTTGGAGCTATTGCCAGCACGCGATCAAGAGTCTCAGCCATTTCTTGATAGCGGCCCAACGCTTCGTAGGTAAGCGTAATTTGTTCAAGCACGGAAAAATCCCGTGGATTCAGCTCCAATGCCTGGGTGATTTCCTCGAGAGCCTTCTCCCAGCGACCTTGGCGCCGGTCAATGTACCCGGCTAAAAGTGGAATCCGTGATTCGTTAGGCAATGTCAGGTGAGCAAGCACCAGCTCCTGTCTGGCTCGGTCATAATCCCGGTACGCGTAATAATAATGCTGAGCGAGAGCCAAATGGGTTTCTCCCGATTCAGGGCGTAGCCGCTGAACGGACTGAATTGCTGTTTCAGCCAATTTCAAACGCGCATTACTATGGTCCAAACCCCCGAAGTACATTCGATCATGCGCTCCCGCTAACTGGCAGTAGGCGTCAAAGAACGAGGGGTCGCGCGCCACAACCTGATCGAGTAGTTGGACGGCTTCCAACAGATCTTCATTTTGTCGTGTGCTCAATGAGATGTTATAGAGCAGGTCTTTGGCTCGCAAGTACGACTCATACGCAGCGAGATCCGCGGTTGGTACTTCCTGGAGCGCAGTTTTCTCGGTGGGTGAAACGCCGACTCCCAGCCTGTCTGCGATTTTTTGCGCGATCTCACCTTGCAGCGTAAACACGTCGCTTACGTTTCGATCGTATTGCTCCCCCCAGACGCGCGAATCGTTCCGCGTATCCATCAACTGGACACTAAGATGAATTCTGCCGGCATCCCGTGTCACGCTTCCGGCGAGCA
>WNGP01002787.1_pt1 | contig 14645 bp, 10 predicted proteins | sample 5407671 | NCBI WGS metagenome assembly WNGP01 (sample SAMN13153381, study PRJNA577476) | soil metagenome | isolation source: 40 cm soil or saprolite under Garry oak tree replicate 2 | place: USA:California | collected 2016-06-15 | reverse complement strand
CAGTCGGCGCGCTCTGAATTGTTTGATGAATTCAGTGTAGGCGCAACCTTGGAGGGCGTCAAGCGATTCGCACAAATGAGTTGCAAAAGAAGCGACTGACCCAAGGGACAGGGGGAGCATCCTGAGGTTCTTTCCTGAAGGTTCTTTTCGCTTTCGAAAATCGCTTGCCCGAAATTCAGACTGTGTTATCTTCACGCCCCGTCACAAAAGGCGCGCGGCCATGGCTGAAAAAACGATTTTAGTTGGAGTGATTCCGGAGGCGATGGTCATTGGGCCCTCCGACCAGGTGGCCTGGGTCGCCGGAGAAGGCCAGTTGAAAATCGAATTCGACGCCAACCGTTCTCCCTTTGCCTCGAATATCTTTCAGGCTCCCGCGGGCATGCGTCTGCTGAGCGGAACTCCCCGTCCCGGCACAAAGCCCGGATCGTTTCGCTACCGGCTCTGGCTGAACGATCAGTGGATCGGCTCGGGCGAGATCATTTTGCGCGAAAAGTGAAGGGGCGAATTTTTCCGATGCCCGTCTTTGGAGCAAGGCAAATCCCTAAATCGTCCCGGAGCGATCGTTATCCAGATTGCGTCTGAAACGCTTCAGGAATTCGACGGGGCGGTGAGGCGCTTGAGGTTTTCGACGTTTAACTTCAACTTGCCTTCCTGCCTCATGCGATTGTCGAGAGCGGTGCGGAAAGCCTCAAAGGCCATGGTGCGCCGCGCATCCAAGAGTTGCTGTTGAATGTCCTGCTGTTGCTTGGCAAGATCCGCGGGATTCGCCGGCTGCTTTTCGAGCACGCGATAAACGGCCCAATTTGCGCCCAGAGAAACCGCATCGCTGGTCTGCCCGGCGGCGAGGCTAAAAGCCGAACCGAGCTGCGACGCGCCGCCCAGGTCAGCTACGGAGCCAGTGCGAGCGAAAAGATCGCTGGTCTTTGCTTCGAGTCCCAGGGCCTTGGCTGCTTTTGCCAAGTCCTCACCGGCTTTGGCTCGCCGCGCCAGTTCTTCCGCCCGGCTCTTTGCCAGGTCGGCGGCTTTCTCGCGCCGGTAATCAGCTAAAACGCGATCGCGAACTTCGGGAAGCGTCGCCGGATGCGCAGGCTGATCTTCTTTTACAGAGATGACCACGTGGCCTTTGTCGGTGCGTATCGGAGCGCTATCGTCGCCCGGGCGCAGGCGGAAAATTGTCTCGGTAAGTTCCGGCGAATTGCCGACCTCCGGGAGGGGTTGGTTGGCTTCAAGCGGCGCCGTTTGTCCCAATTTCAAGTTGAACTTTTTGGCCAAATCATCGATGGAAACGCGGCCCGAGCGGCGGATTTCGGCCGAAATTTGCGCGGAAAGTTCGTCGGCCGCGCGCTGCGCTTGCTCTTCCTGCAGCGTGCCCAGAATTTGCGGATACACCTCATCGAGCGTCTGCGTGCGGGCCGCCTGACGGTCAATTACCTTGATGATGTGGAATCCATACTGCGTTTTCACCAGATCGGAAATCGAACCGATCGGCAGGCTGAAAGCCGCTTGCTCGAATTCGGATACGGTTTGCCCTCGCACAATCCAGTCGAGATCGCCACCCTTATCTTTGGTAGTGTCGTCGGAATATTGTTTGGCCAGATCGCCGAAATTCGCGCCGCTCTTGGCCTTTTTCAGCACATCTTCAGCCTTCTTGCGGATCTCTTCGGCTTCCGCGTCGGTCTTGCCCACGGTCTTGAATAAAATGTGCGCCACATGAGCGCGGTCCGGCAATTTGTAACTTTCGATATGCTGGTCGTAATAGTTGCGGATCTGATCCTGAGGAATATTGGCATGCAGCCGAAGCTGCTCGAGATCGAGAAACGCATACTGCACGACTCTCCGCTCCGGCATGGCGTATCTCGCCTTGTTCTTGTCGAAATAAGCCGATAGGTCGGCGTCGCTGGCTTCGATTTTGGACTGCAAATCCTCGGGTTTGATGACTACATAACTGATCTTGATCTTGTCGTTGCGCCGCCGGAATTCTTGCTCGACTTCCGCCGGCGACACGCTCATCCCGTCGGTCACGAGTTCGCGGAATTTCTCCTCCAGCAAGCCCTGCCCGACCAGATCCTCAAATTCCGCAACGCCCATGCCTGAACTTGCTTCCACTTGCGCCGCGTATTGATCGTTACCCACGAAGGCGCCGCCCACAAATGCCGCGGGGATCAACTGCCGAATGCGCTCGGCGCGTTCCTGGTCGGTGACCGTCAGTCCCAGTTGTCTGGCTTCGAGCGCCAGCTCTTTCTGGAACACGAGCTCGTTGAGGACCTGCTGCGCATATAAAGGTTCCAGAGCGGCAGGTATGGTGCCGCTGCGCTCAATGCGCGACAACTGGGCGCGAATATCGGTAACGGTTATCGATTGAGCATCTACTGTCGCCACCACATCAGCGGCAGAGACGCTCTCGGTGCCCTGGCCTGGGATCAGATACAGAAGCATACCCACGCCGAGCAGCCCGACGATGACCCCGAGCATGATACGAACGCCTAGGTTCTTCTTATGTAGTGATTTGAACACTGGTTACGGCCACCTTGCTAGCACGCAGGGGGGATCGCCCGACCACGACGGCGTGCATGGATTCTTGGTCTGAAAGGGTCATTATAGGGCAGCTTGGCCCTGGGCTCAAACGCGAAATCCGCATTCCATAATGCCTGAGAGGCGGCGTGCTCTTGGTATGCTCGCAATTGGCGTGGGCCCCCATGTTGCAGGGCGGAAACACCCTGCGGCCGCTGCCTTGCGACACCCCAGACCGTGTGCTAGATTCCAAAACTAGCGCAAAAACCACATTTTTCATGAACAATCCGCGACAACCCGGTGCTGTGAAACATGGCAAGGGGCCGGCCATCGAGGTTTACTGGACGGCGATCACCTACCGAACCGTGATCGTCTACGCCATGCTGGCGCTGGTCATTCTATGCGCCGGAGTGTACGTAGCTCGTCCCGCTTGGCTGGTCTCCGCAATGGACCGCCTCTCGCATAGCCTGAGCGTCGCTCCAAACAACGCCGCTGCGCTGGCGCAGAACCAGGCCCGTTTTGTTAATCTCGACGGTAAGGTGGAAATCAAACGCGCCAATTCCGTCACCTGGGAAAATGCTGATTACCGTACCACGCTCGATAAAGGAGATCTGATTCGCACCGGCGATGACGGCGCGGCCAGACTCACATTTGTGGACGGCACAACCTATACGATCAAGTCGAATTCCTTCGTCACGGTGGAGCAGAACTACATTGACCGCGATCAATCGACCAGCGTGGCCGTGCACATCAGTTCCGGCGCGGTAGACTTGGCCACGGGGACGTGGCAATCGCCGCGATCCCGGGCCGAGGTCTCTTTCGCCAATGCCAGAGCGTCCCTGCAGGAAAACAGCCGGGCCGCGGTTCGCACAGATCCTGCTACGACTGAAAACCAGATCACGGTTTCCGCGGGCAAGGCGGACATGCAAGTGGGCAATCAGCACGTCGCCATCGGCGAGTGGGAACGTGTGACGTATAATGCCACGAGCGGCGCGGTGACGAAGACGAACGTGCTCGCGCCTCCCAGCTTGACCGCGCCTTTGAACCTTCAGCCCTTGATCGAAGCAGATCCCAAACACGCCACGGTGCACTTCGCCTGGGCCGCCGTTTCTGAGGCGGCCAGCTACAGTTTGCGCGTGAGCGCGAATTCCATGTTTACGCGCATCGCCGCCGCAAAGGTGGTCGCCGGCACAAGCGCCGACCTGAGCGGATTCGATCCCGGCGATTATTATTGGAGCGTAACCGCGATCGACGCGCACAAACAAGAGAGCGCGCCGGCGGATGCTTTTAAGTTCACACTGATCAGCCAGAGCAAAACCGAAGAGATGCTCCTGGAGGTAGACGGCACGGAATTACATGGAAGCGTGGTGGAGCTCATGGGGCGCACAGAGCCCAATGCGGCGCTGATTATCAATGGGGAAGCCGTGGCGGACATCCAGCGCGACGGCCATTTCCGCTATTTCACGCAGCCGCTCCCGCGTGGCAGTCATGAGATCGTGGTGACCGGGCAGAATCGTCGCGGCGGTACGGCTATCAAACGCGTGCCGATTGTGATTCCATAGCAACTGTGTCGCCGGCAAAGGGGAGCCGCGGCCGGAAACGGCCCGGAAATGGCAATGTTCAGTAAAAACGGGTACAACCTTCGCTCCGTCTTCAGCCTGCTTTCTTCCGATCTGGCCATCGATTTGGGCACGGCAAACACGCTGGTCTTCGCCAAGGGCAAGGGCATCGTGGTCAACGAACCATCGATTGTCGCCATTAACAAGAATACCAGCGAAGTGGTCGCGGTCGGGCGCGAGGCCAAGGAAATGCTGGGCCGCACGCCGGGCAATGTCGTGGCCATCAAGCCTATGAAGGATGGAGTGATCGCGGACTTCAAAGTGACCGAGAAGATGCTCACCTACTTCATCCAGAAAGCGCACAATCGCCGTGTTCTGGTTCACCCCCGCATCGTCATCGGCGTGCCCAGCGAAATTACCCCCGTAGAAAAACGCGCGGTCCAGGACTCCGCCTATCGCGCCAGGGCCAGCGAAGTTTATTTGGTGGAACAGGCCATGGCGGCGGCCATCGGCGCCGGGTTACCCATCGAGGAGCCCTCCGGCAACATGGTCGTGGATATTGGCGGCGGCACCACGGACATTGCCGTTATTTCCATGAGCGGAATTGTTTATTCGCGGTCGGTGCGCGTCGCCGGCAATGAGATGGATGAAGCCGTGATGCACTATCTGAAGCGCAAATACAACCTGCTGGTCGGCGAACGCACGGCGGAACAGATCAAGATGGAGATCGGATCCGCCTATCCTCTGGAGAAGCCGCTGACCATGGAGGTCAAGGGGCGCAATTTGATCGAGGGCGTGCCGCGCACCGTCACCATCGACGACAGCGAAATCCGCGAGGCGCTTTCCGAGTGTGTCTCGACCATCTTGAATGCCATTCGGGTGGCCCTGGAGCGCACTCCTCCGGAGCTTTCCGCCGACATCAGTGACCGAGGGATTGTGTTAACCGGCGGCGGCGCGCTGATCAAGAATCTGGACAAGCGCATTCGGGAAGAGACCGGCTTGCCCGTTTCCATTGCGGATGATCCGCTGGCGTCTGTGGTGCTGGGCACAGGGAAGATGCTGAGCGATTTCCGCCTGCTTCGTTTGGTGTCGATCGATTAGATAGAGGGCGATCAGGTGAGGGCAATTAGTCCACAGCGATCGGGCGATTAGCCGGACGGTTCAGAACTCGACCACAATCCAGAAGCGAAACGAGAGATCACCTTGCCCATTCCTTCACGCCATCGATCTCTGACTCTATTCGCGGCCGCTATTGCGGCTCAGATCCTGCTCCTCGCGCTTCAGATCAGGCGTGGGCAGCAGGTGCGGCTCATTCGCGTGTGGGCCATCGAGAGCGTCTCCCCTTTGGGGCGGGGCGCGGCGTGGTCTGTGGATGGAGCTCGGGGCCTCTGGAATAACTATATAGCCCTGCGGCATCTGCGCGAGGAGGATGATCAAGTCCGCACCGAGGTCGCCGCGCTCAGAATGCGCAATGCTCAGCTGGAAAGCCGCGCGGCGGAAGCGGATCGTCTCGCAGGCTTGCTCGGATTTCGCGATGCCCACGCCGAAGTGCAAATGCTGGCGGCGCGCGTGATCGGTGCAAGTCCTGATCGGGCCAGCCATATGGTCTTCATCAGTCGAGGATCACGCGATGGCGTGCGACGCGATATGGGAGTGATCACTCCGGAGGGTGTGGTCGGAAAGGTTTTTGCCGTCTATCCGGACACGTCACAGGTGCTCCTGCTTACCGACAAGGAAAGCGGCGTGGGCGCACTCCTAGGAGAGTCGCGTGCTCAAGGGCCGGTGCGTGGCACGGGCGAACCGCTGCTGGGACTCGAATACATCAGCAATGAAGTTAAAGTCGAGCCCGGCGAGAGGATACTCACATCGGGACAGGATCGGATCTTCCCAAAGGATTTGCCCGTCGGTACGGTTCTGCAAGTGCAACCGGATCGTCACAGCCCCTTCCTAAAAATATCGGTGAAGCCTGCGGCACGGCTGGACGGCCTCGAGGAAGTTCTGGTGCTGCTCACGCGGCAAGAATTCAACTTCCGCAAGGATGCGGATAAATCCGTGGCGGTTCCGGTTGCGTCGGCGGCGCCACCCAAACCCGCGGCTCCTGCAACACTGCCCAAACCCGCAGCTCCTGCGGCACCGCCAAAAGCTGCGGCTCCGGTGACCCCACCCAAACCTGCGGCGCCCACACGACCGCCCAAACCCAAACCTGTGGTACCCACACTACCGCCCAAACCTGCGGCGCCTGTGGCACAGCCCAAGCCCGAGGCCCCCGCAACCGAACCGAAGCCTGAGGCCCCGGTGACAGAGCCAGCTCCGGAAACGCCGGACAATCCGTGACCAGCAAATACTAAAGGCCAAAGTGGAAATCCACACCCAATTCGACCAGTACATAGAAGTTCATAAGTATTACGCCGGGACCATCGTCTGGGTGGCAATCCTGGCGCTGGCGCTCGAGGCGCTGCTGCCGGTGTACTTCCGATCGGCGGCGATCCTGGAACTTCCTCTTCTGGTGACCATCTACTTCGGGTTGAGCTGGCGAAATCCTTCCTCCGGGCTTTTGCTGGGAATGGCCATTGGACTGGCGCAGGACAGCCTTGGCCACACGCCCTTCGGAATGTATGGCATCGCCAAAACCGCCGTCGGTTTCGTGGCGTCCTCCTTTGGTTCGCGGATCGATGTGGAGCATCCTATTAGCAGGTTCCTGCTAACCTTCGCCTTTTTTCACGTGCACAATGCCGTTCTCGTGGTGACCAACCGGCTCTTGCTGGGGCAGCACGAGCCCTATCTGGAAGCGAGCCTGGTTATCGCTTCGGTGGTAAATTCCGCTGTGGCGGTTTTGCTTTACGCCCTTTTGGACAAACTTCGTAAGCCATCCTGAATCTGTTGCAGGACCTGCAGTTATCCGGAAGAGGCGTCGGTCTCCTTATTCGATTGGGCATCGCTGGGGCTGCAAAGAGTTGCGCGCTTAAAGACGCCAGTGATACGTTGAGGGGTCCGTTCGTAGCGCCGTGAGAGGCTCTCCGGCACTGTCCCTAATTTTGCCGTGTCAATGCCGTGGCGGTATACTTGCCGCTTCACGATGGCAAGCTGAGCAGGACGGTTCGGGCAGCGGGCGCGGAGTTTGCTTGTCCCTCTGGTTCCAAAATGAAAACCGCCTGCCGCAGATGCGGCTGACGGTCATCTCTTACACGATTGTGGGGCTCATGGCCCTGCTTGTGCTCGGTTTCTGGAAGCTCCAGATCGTCAATTCCGATCGCTATACGCAGCTGGCAGAGCGCAACCGAGTTCGATCCATCCCCATCATCGCTCCGCGCGGTTCCATGCTGGACCGCTACGGCCGCGTCATCGTGGATAATTATCCTTCGTTCAGCGTGTTGTTGCTGCGCGACGACCCGCAGCAAGTCGAACGACTGCTTCCCCAGATTGCCGATGGTTTGAACTTGACGTTAGAAGACGTTCAGCAACAGCTTGAGGCTGCCACGGCGCTGGCGCATTTCCAGCCGATCGTGATCAAGCCGGAGGCCACGCCGGGCGACCGCGATTTCATCGAATCGCATCGCGCCGATATTCCTGTGCTGGAAATGCTCATGGTGTATCGCCGCCGATATCCGCCCGGCGGGTTCATGGCGCACGAGAGCGGTTATGTCGGCGAAGTCAGCTCCGATCAAATCGAGGAAAGCGGCGGGCGCTACCGGCCCGGCGATATTGTGGGCAAGGCCGGGCTGGAGCGGCAGTACAACGATCACCTCATGGGTGTTGACGGCATGCGGCGCTCGGTCGTCAACAGCGTCGGGCGCGAGGTAGGTCGGCTCGAGCAGACCGATGCGGTCCCGGGTAAGCCCATCCGCTTGACCATCGATTATGACCTGCAATTGGTCGCCGAAGAGGCTTTGGTTGGGAAAAGAGGCGCGATCGTGGCGATGGACCCCAAGACGGGTGAAGTGCTCGCCATGGCCGCCCAGCCTTCCTACGACCCCAACGATTTCGCCGTGCGCATCTCGACAAAAGAATGGCAGGAGTTGAATGAAGATCCCGAGCGGCCGCTGCTCGACCGTGCCATTCAAGCGCAACTGGCTCCCGGTTCTGTTTTCAAGATTCTGATGGCCACGGCCATGCTTGAGTCAAAAGCTGTTCCGGCCGATTATCACGTTTTTTGTCCCGGTTCAGCCGAATTCTACGGGCGCGTGTTTCACGATTGGGAAAAGAGGGGCCACGGCGAAGTGGACCTGCACAAAGCCATCGTGCATTCCTGCGACGTATTCTTCTACAATCTGGGCAAGCAGCTCGGAATCGACCGCATTTCATTTTATGCCGGCAATCTCGGCCTCGGACACAGAACGGGAGTTGACTTGCCCGGCGAAGAGACTGGGGTCATGCCTTCGGAGGCTTGGAAGCAACGAGTCTTTCACCAGAAGTGGTATCCTGGAGAAACCATCTCCGTGGCTATCGGTCAAGGTGCCATCGCCGTTACCCCGATACAACTTGCTTACATGATCTCGGGCATCGTCACGGGAGGCCGATTCCACCAACCCCACCTCATGCTTTCCGACAAGGCGGCGCCCGAAATTGATTTCCCAATCTCAGACTCTACGGTATACACGGTTACCGAAGGGATGTATGGAGTGGTGAACGAGCCCGGAGGGACCGGCAGCGGATCAAAACTTCCGGGGATCGAACTGTGCGGGAAGACGGGAAGCGCGCAAGTGATCAGCAATCAAGGACTGGCGCGAGCGGGAAAGCACGCGGATTTGAACGATAATGCGTGGTTCGTGGGGTTTGCGCCGCGGCAGAATCCCGAGATCGTGGTTTCGGTTCTTGTGCAAGGCGGTCAACACGGCGCCACGGCCGCTGCACCGATCGCGCGGGACATCGTCAAAGCCTATTACGACAAGAAACAGGGCAAGATTCCTCCGCAGCAACTGACCACGCAGGCCGTACCGCCGGGGATACCTCCGTCGTTTGCGGCACAGGCGGCGCGGGCCAACAAGGCCGAGCCCGAAGCTGAGGAAGGGGTTCCGACGAACCCCGATCCGGTTCCGACGAAACCGCAACCCGTCTCCGCGACTCCGCAGCCGACTCCGCCGCCCACTCTCAATCCATGAACGACAGCATCGGCATACGTGATTACGATTGGTGGCTGGTGGCCATCATTTTGGCCATCTGCGCATTCGGCGTGGTGGAAATCTGGTCCGCTACGCACGCCAGCCATTTGGCGGGCATGCACGTGAAGCAGATGTGGTGGATCGCGGTGGGCCTCGCGTTTATGTTGTTGCTCTCCCGGTTGGATTATCATTCCGTGCTGGACAAGGCGCCGATTCTCTACCTCATCGGAATCATTGCGCTGCTCGCAGTCTTGGCGGTGGGACATACGCGCTACGGCGCCAAGCGCTGGCTGCCGGTGATGGGAGAGTTTTTACAGGTGTCGGAAATCGCCAAGTTAATTATAATTGTCTCGTTGGCGCGTTTTTTTTCGGAGGTGCGCACAGAGCGACTTTCCATTTCCGATTTATGCAAGGCGGCTGTGCTCACGGCGGTGCCGATAGGCTTGATCCTATTGCAGCCGGATTTGGGAACAGCAATGGTGCTGATTCCTGTTGTGGCAGTGGGGGCTTACCTGGCGGGTATACAATGGAAACATGCGGCAGTGATGGTTCTGGTGGCTGCCTTGATGGTGCCGATTGGCTGGCACCACCTGAAGCCCTATCAGAAAGACCGCGTGACCACGTTTCTTCGTCCCGAAGAGGATCCCAAGGGATCGGGTTACCAGATTTTGCAGTCGAAAATCGCCGTGGGCTCGGGGGGATTCTGGGGAAAGGGACTCGGCCATGGCAGCCAGAATCAACTGGGTTTCGTCCCCGTACGCTATTCGGACTTTATTCTCGCAGCGCTCGCCGAGGAGCTCGGCTTTGCTGGAGTGTTTGTTACGCTGGTGCTGTACACGGCTTTGTTGCTACGCTTGATCCAGAACGCGCAACACGCAAAGGATCGCGCGGGAATGTTTCTGGTGATGGGTGTGGCGGCGATACTTGGTTTCCACGTGCTCGTTAACGTGGCCATGGTCATCGGCTTCATGCCCGTGACCGGCATTCCCTTGCCGCTGATGAGCTACGGTGGTTCGGCCATGCTATTCGTTTTTTTGGCGCTGGGCCTGGTGATGAATGTTCGCCTGAGGCGATTCGTCAATTGAGCCCGGGCCGGTTTCAACTCCTGCGCTGCGGAATAATCCGCGCAGGGGAAGTAAATTTAGGATTTGAGAGTGCATCGCGTGACTGAGAGGTTGTATCAAGCGACTTTTCCCGGCCTTCCGGCGCCGCAGAGGTGTGCCGGAGTGCTCCGGATTAGAGTATGGCGGTGCGCTCTGAGGAGCTTTCATGCCCAAAGAGCTGGTAATTTCAGCGGCCCCCCACGAAACGCGGGTCGCCATTCTGGAAGAGGGTCAGCTTTGTGAAATTTACATCGAGAGGGAAAAGGAATTTGCCTTAGTCGGCAGCATCTATAAGGGCCGTGTTACGCGCGTGCTTCCCGGCATGCAGTCGGCCTTCGTAGACATCGGCCTTGATAGCGACGCCTTCCTTTACGTCGGCGACTTCCTGGAAAACCTCGAAGATTACGACCACGTCGTCACCACGGTAGAAGGAAAGGTTCAAAAGATGGAGCAGCAGGGCGGTGAGGTGTTTGCGCCGTCCTCCAGCAGCGAATCCTCCGCGCAAGAGCCGAGTCTTGGAGCGGAGTCTCCGGCACAGGAGAGCACCGCCCGGGAGCCGGCCTCTCCGGAGTCGCCAATTCCGAGCCAACCACCCGTTTTGGAGAATGAAGAGTACTCGCCGCAGCCGCCCATTCGGGAAACGCCGCCTCCTGCGGCGCCATTTGCACGGCAGGAACGCCGTCCGGGCGGATTCGGACAAAGCCGTCACGATCAGGGCCGCCAGGGGCGCGGCGGGCGCTGGCAGCGCGGCCGTGGAGGTGCAGGTCACCGTCATCAGGGCCGCGAATTGCCCCCCTCCAAGTACGCTTCGTCGCGTCCCTACTCACCGCCAGGTGGACAGCATGGTGAGGAATTGCCGCCCGATTACGAACCCGTCATTCTTCCGGGCGAGTCTTTAGCCAAATACAAGGACCGAATACCTCGCGCAGCCGGTACAGGCTCCGCCGGAATCTCGGCTTCGCCAACATCAACCGTAGAGGCGCCTCCCTCAACCGCGACACAAGGACATCCGGGAGCTGCCGAGAATGAAGCAGACGAGCTGACCTCCTCAGGTTTCGGCGAACGCGAGAGGCAAGAGGCTGCACCAGAAAAAGCATGGGCGCCACCCCACGAGACCGATGGCCCGAGCGCCACGCGGGATTCACACACGTTCTCTGAATATCAAGCCCTCCCGGAGGAGCCGCCGCGCGCGATCTACGATGCGGCCCAGCCGGGGAGCCCCGCACCCTCCGCCGGCGCACACGAGCTATCCGAGGAGGAAGTCTCTTCCCTGGCGGAACAGCTCGCCGAGGCTCGGCACGAGGAAGTGAGCGCCAAGGCGGAAGCCGATGCGGAACTCGGTCTGCTGGAGGAGGAGCCTCCCCATGCGCCCGAAAGCGCCGCGGAAACTGACGAATTTATCGCCGAGGCGGAAGCGGAAGAGCACGAGGAGGAATCCACAGAACTTGCGCCGGCAGCCGCAGCGGGACTGCACGAACCGGAGAGTTCGGAAACCGTGAACGCGCCGGAGCGCCCCATAGCTGCACGCATTTCCGAACCGCAGCGAGCGCGTTTTCAACGGCCCATGCGCCGAGGTGGCCAGCGTCGCGACCAGCGCCACATGCGACGTCCCGACCGGCACGAGCCGCGCCGGCCCCAACTGATCTCCGAGGTTTTGAAACCAGGCCAGGAAATCATCGTACAAATCGCCAAGGAGCCTCTGGGCAAAAAGGGCGCGCGCATCACCAGTCACGTTGCGCTGCCAGGCCGCTTTTTGGTCTACATGCCGACGGTCAACCACATCGGCGTCTCCCGGCGCATCAATTCCGCCGAGGAGCGTTCGCGTTTGCGCCATTTGGTCACGGAAGCCAAAGGCACTTTCCCCGGCGGATTTATTGTGCGCACGGCGGCCGACGGCGCTCCGGACGACGAAATCCGCAGTGACGTCGAATTCTTGGGCCGCACCTGGGAAAAGATTCGCACGCAGTCGGAACCGCGCAAATCGCCGGCGCTGCTGCATCGCGATCTCAATCTGGTCGAGCGTATTCTGCGCGACTACGTCAACAACGATTACGCGTCCATCTGGATCGACAACGAGGAAGAGTTCAGCAAAGTAGTCGAATTCGTTAGCCGCTTCCAGCCCAAACTGGTTGGACGCGTCAAGCTCTATACCAAGACTTCGCCCATTTTCGAGGAATTTGGGATTCAGCAGGAACTCGATAAGGCTTTGCGGCCGAAAGTGTGGCTCAAATCGGGCGGCTATATCGTCATCAACCACACCGAGGCTCTCGTGGCCATTGACGTCAATACCGGCAAGTATGTGGGCCGCGGCTCGACGCGCCTGGAAGACACCATCGTCAAGACCAATCTCGAAGCGGTGAAGGAGATTATCCGGCAAATTCGCCTGCGCGATTTGGGCGGAATTATCGTGCTGGACTTCATTGATATGGAGGAACGCCGCAATCGCGAAAAGGTGATGGCCGCTCTCGAGGCCGCGCTGCGTTCTGACCGCGCCCCTTCCAAGGCTCTGGCCTTCAACGAATTCGGCTTGGTGGCCATTACTCGGAAACGCACTAAGCAAGCGCTCGAGCGCGTGCTTACCCAGCCGTGTCCCTACTGCACCGGTTCCGGCATGGTGAAGTCCGTGCCCACCATCTGTTACGAGATACAAGCCGAAGCGCGAAAGATGGCCGCGGACCTGGAGGCTTCGAGCCTGACCTTGCGTGTGCATCCGGAGATCGCCAAGGCGCTGAAGACGCGCGAGGCGGTGCTGGTCGAGGAGCTCGAGCAGCTCACGCGCAAGAGCGTGATTATACAAGCCGATCCCACGCTGCACTGGGAACAATACGATATCTACTGAATGTTGATGATAATTAGCCGCGGGCGGGTGCCCCATCTTTGCGCCGTTCGCAAAGGTGGGTCCTTCTTCATTCTCAGTGGGGCTGTTCCCTTCTTCGATGCCAAAGAATCTGAAGCGCTACTACGGTCGCGGCGATCTGCATTTCCTCACGTTTAGCTGTTACCGGCGGTTGCCAGGGCTCGGGACGGCGCAAACACGGAACGAGTTCTTGCGTGCGCTCGATGAAGTGCGGACGAAGTACGGTTTCGCGCTCGTGGGCTACGTGGTCATGCCCGAGCACGTGCACCTGCTCACGAGCGAGCCGAAGATCGGCACCCCGTCTACGGTCGTCCACAGCCTGAAGCTGCGCGTATCGAAGAGGCTGCGCGCAAAATCAGAAGAGTCCATGGGAGCGCCGCAATTCTGGCAGCGCCGATTCTACGACTTCAACGTGTACAGCGCGGAGAAGCGGCGCGAGAAGCTCGAGTACATGCATCGCAACCCGGTCACGCGCCGCTTAGTGGAAGACCCCCAGGGTTGGATCTGGAGCAGTTATTCGTCCTATTCCGGCCGAGGAACACCACTGCTTGAAATCGAATTCATCAACTGACGGAACAGCTTCCCACGGAAAACCGAAAAGCCCCCACGTTTCAAAAATCGAAACATGGGGCACCCCACTGCACCCTTCCTCAGGGCTCTCCGCAGCCAACTGCCGCAGTGGTCGTCACTTTCGCTTCGTTGCAATAGGGCAGAGGAGAACCTTCGGATCCCCGCAAAGGCTGCGCCACCCGTCCCGGCGAAGTCGCTTTCCGGCAAAGATTTGAAGTTGACGTGAGAGAAAGGCCGGGAGTATGGTCTCTGCGCGGAACTGTGGCTGCGCTTGGCGGGAAGCGTCGAAGCGGAACAGCCAGCCGAGTGAGGAGGACACCGTGAAGCATGCAGTTTCATTGATTGCGGTTATCGCTTTTGCGCTGGGTATTTCCTCCAGCGTCCGCGCCCAAGGCCGGGTCACTCTCCTGTCGCCAGACCCGCTCAAGCGGGAAGTCGATATGATCGTTAAGAATTTCGAAACGAAGACGGGCAGCAAGGTGCAAGAATCCTACGGCACGGGCGTAGGCACCCGGAGAACGGTGCAAGAGGGCGGCGCCTTGGACGTGACGCTGCTGTTTGCGCCTTTCGACGACGCCCTCAAGACCGGCAACGTGGATAAGAGCACGCAAACCGTGGTGGCCCGGGTTCGCCTGGCGCTGGCCGTGAAAAAAGGCACTCCCAGTCCCGATATTTCAAACGCGGCAGCGGTAAAGAAACTGCTCCTCAACGCGAAGTCGCTCGCTACGGTCGATCCGACTCAGGGAAGCGTCGGGGGCGCTGCCATGCTGGCTTTCGAGAAGATGGGCATCACCGATCAAGTGAAGCCGAAGCTCAAGCTGTTCCCAGGTGGCGGCGGGGTGCAAGACTCTGTTGCCAACGGCGAGATCGACGTCGCCGTGGGGCCTTACCTCAGCGATATGCGCAATCCTGGGCTTAATATCGTGGGCGCTCTGCCGCCGGACGC
>WNGP01003296.1_pt1 | contig 14652 bp, 17 predicted proteins | sample 5407671 | NCBI WGS metagenome assembly WNGP01 (sample SAMN13153381, study PRJNA577476) | soil metagenome | isolation source: 40 cm soil or saprolite under Garry oak tree replicate 2 | place: USA:California | collected 2016-06-15 | reverse complement strand
GCCTTCTCCACGCGCGACGGTCAGCACACCAGATTTCCGACCAAGCTGGATCACCTGGATCACATCAGCGAGACTATTCGTGATCGTTTCTTTCTGCTGCGCCATGGGTTTGCTCACTCCTCAAAAACCAAGAGGAAGAATCCCCTGGGGGCATTCATTTACATATCAATTCGCCACAAGTATATCACATGCTATCGACACACCGCGAAAGAATAAGAATCAGCCAGCGAAAGCGCTCGAGGGGAAATAGATAATACCATCCCTACATTTGCCAAACGCTGACAAATTTGTGGTATACTTGTGTATGAGGGCCAGGTGGGATTCAAACCCACGATCTACCCTACGTCCAATAGGTTGCTTTTTTCACTAAGCTACTGGCCCATATCGACCCACAGTTGGGGAAAGACTCCGAGGCTTTTGGCTGCAATCCTAAGCCTCGGAACTTTTTATACGTGATACATTTCTTCTTCCATCCCTATCTCTGCACCTGGGTCTTCTAACTCAAACAGCAAATCCACAGTCGCAGCGACGGCTTTTAGCCATTTTCCCCGTTGTGCCTGTGTCCATCTCTTCTTGGTGAAGGGTAGCTTGTTAAGCATTCCTAACATGATCACATATTCCTGTGTTGACGTGGTTGGTGTCACTGGCTGGCTAACGGTCTGAGTTGATACGTGATATGCTTCTGGCTGGAATGGAGCGTCCTTTGGTTCGGATTGCGTTTTCCTGGCTCCATTAGCCGAAACAGAGGACTTGCCGGACTTATTAGTTGTCACACGCGGTCGGGTTAACGTCTCAGGTGCACCCCCTGGTATCAATCCCGCTTCACGACAGAGGCCCTTAAACAAGATGATCATGCGGCTACGTTGTGCCTTTGGTTGATAAAAACGGAACGCATTAACGTACTGCTGATCGGTTGCCGTTGCAGGAGAAAGCGCCATAAAAACCACTCCGTATGCGTCCTTGAGAATTTGAGCAAGCAAGCCAGGGTATTCATCGGAGGGAGCGTTACTAAGTGCCTTAAAGTTATCCGTCAGGTAGCCTTCCTCATCCAATAGCTTGAGGAAGCGTAGCGCTTGCATCGTGCGAGTGGCATTACCTTCCGGTATACCAATAGTGGTAATCTAAGAACGTTGGCGTAAGGCGCATAGGGGCCCGTTCTCTCCAACTCCATGTTCATCGTCAATTCTCCTTTGTTTTGTTACGATACAATTGTCACGATTTTAACGAGTAACGGCACTCGTGACAGGCTTGTCACGAGTATAGATCACCTCAAAGATTCTGTCAATAGGATTCGATGCCACTTTTGCGAATTCGTTAAATCATTTGCAAAACTCAGATGGAGGCGGCTAAACTTGGGGGTAGAAACGGACGTTTGAGGTATCTAAAGGAGATATATAAGCGATGGAAGAACAGCGAGGAACGAGAGAACCAACTTTAGTACAGGTTTATGATGGATGGGCCGCACATGGAGATGGGTGGGCTGTGCATGGCGCTACCAAAGAAGAGGCACTAGCAAACTACTGGAAAGCGGAACAGCGCCGCCGTGAAATTCTGGCCTTGCCGCCTTGGTACAAGCAGGTAGAGATGCAGTCTACAGGTGAGGATATGTGTGCTTGAAAACGCGTAATTAGACGTAAAAAGGAAGCCCTTCCATATTCTTTATTTGAGATATGGAAGGGCTTAGCTGCTATTCTACTGCCAATCGACTTTTTAGGTAAACGGCACTATTTTGCAAGGCCTCACGCTTTGAAAATGTCTACAAAGATAGCCGTAAATAGTTCCAAAAAATATAGCGTTTTATTCCGCACACCTATATTTCTGTTGGGTTTATACGGCAAGCTGTTCGACTAGTTGCATGATGCCGCGCTCCTTTCTCAAGCATCCAGGCGCAAAAGTCCGGCTCATCCTCGTAGCACAGTTCAGCGATGAAGTGATAGACCTCGTTCACCAGCTTGGGCACCGTCCACTCTTCTTCAGGGTTGCCCTCAGTATAGGCCCACTCGTAGCCATCCTTGAATATGGGATGTGTGAGGATGGAGGGTGGCAGCTGGACGGGAACCAGGAGCGAGTACTCTTCACCGGTGGACAGATGCGTGTGCAGCGGAGTAAACTGCATGGGATCAAGGGGGCCGATGGCATACGAGGACATGGGAGAAGCGGAAAGAGCATCGAGAAGGGTTTTTACCTGCACCTGGTCTAACATGCCGTGCGCTTCCTTTGTGCTTGCTTGACATCTGACTCTCGTGCAGGTACTATGCCCGATAGAGAGTCTAGGGTACAGTTGACACAAACTTATGCTTGCCTACGAAGAATATATTGAATACAATTCAAACATTTTCAAGCCCTTTCTCTAGCGACCAGACATTTGGAGATAAGGGATGGAGGAGGAGATCTGGAATCTTTCCTTCCATGGGACAATGAGCATGTCAACGCTCATTGTCCCATGGAAGGAAAGAGGCTGTCCGGTAGGGCTTTTATACCGTAATCGTCGCCGTAAAGATCTCTTCGCGGAAGAGATTCCCGGTGGCAGGATTGCTGACGGCATCAAGGCGACCATCAGTCCAGATGGGATGGATCACTCCGCCGAAAGCAACAATGCCCTCGTAATCCCCATACTGGTTGCCAGCGTCAGCATCAGGATTAGCTGAACTCTCGTTGCTCATGGCAGTCGTGACCTTCACATTGGGAGCAAAGCAGAGGCCGCCGTCGGTTGACTGAGCGAACTAGATATCGGTCTTGACATCTTTGGGATCATTGCGGGCATCGTTCCAGCTCAGGTTGACTGAGCCAGTCGCCGGATCGACCGAGAGCCACTGATTGAACTGATCCTTGACGACACCAGGATGGTCGTCACTCACACGTCCTTTCGCACTCCAACTGGTGCCGCGATCGCTCGAACGAGCCACAAAGATATCCGTTCCGCTGGCTGCCGTCTCATCCATCCATGAGCAGGAGAGCGTGCCACGATTCGCGCTGCTGCTGCGATCGGCATCACAGGCAGGATAGAGCAAGGCTCGTCGGCTGGCCATCGCTGCAATACCAGCGTCGAAGGCAACCACGGTTGGTGCTATTTCCTGCTCCGAGCCGAAGGTCACCCCGCCATCGAAGGACCGGTTGAACATCAACCGGTTGTGCTCAATATCGTGCCAGGCCACATACACTTCGCCATTGGGCCCCACAAAAGGATCAGCGCCTATCACCTCGCTTGGTCCTCCTGTGAGCGTGTTCACGGCTGTCGCACTACTGAATGTTTTCCCACCATCGGTGGAGCGTGCAAAGAGCAACGCGTCGTTGGCCGATGATTTGCCTTGATTCAAAGAGGCATTGTCCCATGCGACGTAGACACTATCGCGAAATGGACTGTGCACATTGGTATCCACAGCGATCATCGGCTTGTCGTTGAACTTGCCACTGCCGCTGTTGAAGTTGAAAAATGTCACCTGGGGCCAGGTCTGGCCGCCATCGGTCGATTTGGCGACGGCCATCTCAGTTCCTTGGATGGAGTCGAAGAAGCGGTTGAAGAAGACCACGATGTAGCTATAGTACACATTGCCCTTCGTATCGAAAGCAACACCGGGATCCGAGCCGAAATCGGTTCCATTGGTGGACGCAGGGGGAGGCAGTGGCAGATCCACTCCGCCCCAGCTTTGGCCACCATCGCTGGAGAAATACCCGCGCATCGGCAAGCGGAAAATTTCATTGGAGCCGCCAACGAGTAGCTTTGGATTGTTGGGGTTGACTGTGATCGAGGTCTCGCTCTGCGGCCCGTCCTCGTCGCTCACATCGATGTTGGTACCGACGATCACCTGGCTCGTAGGGCCTGTCTTGGGCGATGTTGAAGCACCGGTGCCCTTGAGCAACTGTTGATACTTGGCCCACCAGGTCGGCACCGTATAGCCTGAAGATGAGACGGCAGGGTGGGCGCTTCCGATGGTTGGAAAGAAAGCCGCGCTAAGCAGGAGAACAAAGAGCAAAGGTGGAACGATAAAAAGGCGCCGGCGCCGCAGACGAGCTGTGGTCTCAGAAAGCATTGTTTCCCCCTTTCATGTCTACTGGTGAGTGTAGGTGACACCACCTCAGCCGACAGGATGGTTAGATTGTATGATGGTTCTGGGTAGCTGTCAATGAAAAAGGTCTCCATACTCCCACTTAATTCCTTATCTCCAAATGTCTGTCTAGCGACTCTTTTCTCAGCACGTTGACAAACTTGCCATCACGCGCTGCATTTGTGTTTTCCCCTACCTCCGGCGAGCCTTATAACGTTCGTACTCCTGCTTATACCCGTCTATAAGAGTGGTTTCAGCTGTTGCAACATCTAACTTATAGGGCGTCGCACCCTGCAGGTGTGGTTGGGCAAACTCTATGAGAGTGGTAAAGTGCAGGCGCTGGCATAGATTATTGCCATGTGGGGTCGAGGCAAAGGCGTAAATAGCGCGTATCTCAATTCCTCTGCTTCCCAACTGAGTAAACACATGAATAAGCTCGGAAATCATACGTTGTGCATAATGAGTGGATTTCTCTTTATCGTTGGTTTTGCCCACGATCAGGTCATGGATATAGAGATCAAGTGGTCGTCCAGGTGTGAGCGGGTAAATTTCCTTTACGGGTACGTCTCCTATCCTGACTTCATCCTTTAATACGCGCTCTAGCCATTGGTAATTGACAGGAAAGATACAGGCGTATGCAACGACAATCCCATTATCCCGTAGCGTGTAAAACGCCTCTGGATTCCGATTCATCCAGGCCCGTTGGGTTTCGATAGGAGTCACGCGAGGCATGGTTCTAGCAATCATAGCATAGATTTCTGGTAGGTCGGCTTCGGTTGCAAGTTCAAATACGCTGGCGTCATGGACATAGAGCTCTGCTGCTGCCTCCATCGCTGCAGCTAAGCGATTGATCTGCTCTTTCGGATACACTCCGTACTGATAGCCCGGAAGAATGACCTTCTTGATTTGGCCTTTCCTAACCATGTATTGAAATTTGTTCACATTGACACCGAGCTTCTTTTGGGCTTCCTTTGCTGTGTAAAAGTTTTCCATGCAGCACTGCCTCATACAAACTGATATATATACAGCATAGCAAATAAGTGAAATACGGACAATATCTAAAAGAAAGCAGCAATTTGATAAAAATCAACCGCTAAGGTTTATTTAGGAAAGACTGACGCACTTTCCCATGCTCATCTTTTCCTGACCTTCCTCACTTTTATTAAGGAAACAACAAGTAAATACTAACTTCCTTCGACTTCTCTCCCAAACGTAGCTCCCTGTAGAACAGTCGGTAATTGTCAGATGACCAGGTAGTACTATTTGGTTGACTTCTGACATACAGCAATGCAAACTGATATACAGTGATATGAATATAAATATGAACCCCCAACGAACTGTTGACCATCGGCATGTATTGTTCGCCTTGAGTCGAGCCTTTCCAAATGAGTACTGCTCAGTTTTCATTGCAAACGTGCATCACTGTTTATGAGAATTAACAGAAGGCCGTGCCAGAGGCACACCATCGCTCACGAATAGAAAGGAAAACGATGCTATGGCATCGATAGGAAGGAACAGCAACGCAAATGTCAAAAAAGTCATCTACAAGAAAGTCGCTTCCGTTGTCCATACGCGTCTCTTTGTGGCTGATAGCCGTGTCCATTTTACCGCTCCTTCTTACACTGGTCATTAGTGAATTTCAGTCTCGTTCCACGTTGATAAGCCAGGCTAGCAGGACAATGGAAACTGATGCGCAGACACATGCTCAGTTAATCGATAATTATTTCACACAGAAATTATTAATATTAAAAAGTTTAGACTACACGCCTCTGGTTCAAGAGTATCTCCTGGATCCAGTGGGAGATCAAAAAAATGTACCTACGATCTTGCAAAATGGGCTTGCTATCCAGCGATTGATCAATCCTGATGTAACAATCGCTACGTTTTTTAATCTAGAGGGAAAGGTCCTATTGTCTTATTCCCTGTACGGTTTGAAACCACAGCCGCATGGGAAGTACATGATTCCTCCAGAAGATGCACAGCAAATAGCAAAAGGTCAGCAGTTTCTGTCGGGCGTGTACTATGATCCCGTTACGCATCAATCCACAGTCGATTTGTACACCCCGGTTTATTCAACCACGCTGAATAGGTTATTGGGCGTGGTGCGCGATACGCTTGATATTAAATCTGTCTGGCAAATTGTCAACAACGAAAAGGGAGTTAATGGGGCCGGTAGTTATGCCTTCATACTTGACCAGAACGGTGTGCGGATTGTCGATCCTGATCCGACCACTCTCTTGACATCTATTGCTCCTCTCAACGCAACAATACAACAGAATATCACCGATGAAAATCGTTATGGAAAGGATAGCACAATACTTGTTTTAGCAGATGCTAATCTGAGGAGCATACAAAGCCAGCCTAAGCCGCCACTAACATTTCAGGAAGTACCAGCCGGAAAGAATGAGTTATTTCAAGTCACCCGGCGTCCGCTGTCGTCAGTCCCCTGGACCTATTTTGTATTGACTCCCGTGAATGAGGTGATTGCTGTAGCGAATCAACAGTTGCTCATTATCGTCCTGATCGCCTCAGCTATACTCGTGCCTGTGGCGGTTATTGGTTGGATTGTAGGATATCGTATTTCTTCCCCGGTATTGCGCTCTGTAAAATCCCTTGTCAAAAACAGCCACGTACTCAACCAGCTCTCGGAGAGAGAAAAGAACGCGTCATCAGAGCAGGTCTGGATCGTTGAGGCTTCAAAGACCGGTCTCAAATCCCAACAATACTATACAGATGCATCGAAGATAGCAGCTCGCCGACTTAACGAACTCGGTAGGGGGTTGCTCGAACAGCGAGATATAGATAGGCAAACAACCTTTTATATTGTAAAACAGATGGTAAGCATAGGTTTGTATTTCGAGAAAGCGATTGCTTACCAGGAAGAGGCCAATAAAAAAGTAGCAGTTGCAGTTAAGGTGACAGACGAGGTGGCAGAGCAGCTTGCGTCAGGGGCTAAGTCCACGAGCGAAGCTGCTAACGAATTAGATGGGATTGTGAATCAACTGCGCCAAATCGTCGGAAACTGAATTGACCAGTTAATGGCTTTACGCAATTGACCTTGTCAAACAGAGGTGCTAGCATAGAGTTGATGCGGGACAAACCTCGCACGCAAGAAAGTTGCCGGCATGGTCGGCATCGACAATAGAGGAGGAATGATGGCTGATCGGAACGACTGGAATCGCCAGACGATTGAGGCATTCCGTGCGAATGGGGGCAAGGTCGGTGGCATGTGGGAGGGCAGGCCCTTGCTTGTACTCACGACCACCGGCGCAAAGAGCGGGCGACGTCACACGACACCGACGATGTACCTGCGCGACGGTAATCGCCTGCTCGTATTCGCGTCCAAAGGTGGCGCCCCGACCCACCCTGACTGGTACCACAACCTGGTAGCTCACCCGCAAGTTACCGTCGAGGTCGGCACCGAGACCTACGATGCCACCGCAACCGTCCTCACCGGTGAGGAGCGAGACCGGCTATATGCCAGGCAAGCGGGGCTGTACCCTCAATTCGGCGAGTACCAGGGGAAGACGACGCGCAAGATTCCGGTGATTGCATTGGAACGCCGAAAAGGCTAATAGATGACACCGGTCAAGTTTTTACCGTGAAAGTGCGAGCAGGAAGCCATTTCCTGCTCGCATTCATGCGAAATTTCGGGTAAACAACCAGACCTACACCTCTCTACGCGACATCCCTATCGCTATCATGACCATCACCAGGGTGAAGCCTAACAATATGGCTAAATTCAAAGGCTCGCTGCTGATGTCGTATCCCAGTAGCACACCGCGAATGGCATTGACGCCATAGGTGAGGGGGTTGAGCAAGAGCACGGCGTGCAACCATCCAGGAAGCTGGCGCGTTGGGAAGATCGCGCCAGAAAACATGTAGAGCGGCAGGGTAATAAAGTTCTGGATGGTGCCGAAGTTCTCAAAGTCGGTGATCCACATCGCGATGACCACGCCCAGACCAGCGATGGCCAGGGCGGTCACGAAGGTTGCCGCGACCGTAGCCAGGACGTTCAGGGGCGTCAGGGTCACGGAGGCGAAAGGCGCGAAGATCAGTATGATCAGCGCCTGGACGGTCGAACTTGAGGCGCCACCCAGGCATTGCCCGATCACCAGCGTGGAACGTGGGGTCGGCGCTACCTGCACTTCCTTCAGGAAGCCAAACTCACGGTCATACACAATCGAAATCGCCGATTGGAGGCCGCTAAAGATGACCGTCATGGCGATCACGCCCGGAAAGACAAACTGTTCATAGCTAAAACCCGCGATAGAACCGAGTGAACCGCGCAGGCCAAATCCCAGCGCGAACAGCCAGACGAGCGCTCGCGCCACCGCTCCGAGCAGTCGCGAACGCTGCCGCCACGTGCGCACCATATCGCGCCGCCAGATCATGGCGATGCCCTCTGGATCGATAAAAAAGGCGGGAGCAGCCCTGGTTTCGGGTGAGGCGCCAGGAACGGTGGCCGGTCGAGTAGTTTTCAGCACGGGTGGACTCCTTGTCTAGCGGCGTAAGCGGCCCCGGCTGCGCAGGCGAGCGCCCAGTCGCTCTTTAGCGCTGGCCAACTCGTCGCGAATGGCGCGGCCTGTGAGATGCACAAAGACATCTTCCAACGTAGGTGCGGTCACGTTTACTCCACGTACCTCGATATCCGCCAACGTGAGCTGGCGGATTAATTGAGCGGCTAACGACTGCCCATTTTCTCCCTCTACATATATGGCATCATCTACGCGGCGCACCGGGTGGCCAAGAAATTGTTCGAGAATGGCGGCGGCCCGTTCGGGCGTGGACGTGGTGAGACAGACCACGTCCTGGCCGACCACGCGCTTCAGTGCGGCGGGGGTATCGAGGGCGACGATTTGCCCATGATCGATGATCGCGATCCGATCACAATATTCAGCTTCTTCCATGTAGTGCGTCGTCATGAAGATGGTCAGCCCGGTGCGGTCGCGCAGGCGCAGCACATGTTCCCAGACGCTCCGCCGCGTTTGTGGATCGAGGCCAACGGTCGGCTCATCCAGGAAAAGCGTTTGTGGTTCGTGCAGCAGGCCGCGAGCAACCTCCAGGCGGCGTTTCATACCGCCGGAGAAGGTTTTGACGATGTCTTTGCGGCGGTCTTCGAGACCAACGAGTTCGAGTACCTCATTTATACGAGTGGCGCGCGTTTTATGTGGCGTGTGGTAGATCATACAGTGGTAGTAGAGGTTCTGTTCCGCTGTGAGGTACTCGTCGAGTGTCGGGTCTTGAAAGACGATGCCGATGCTCTGGCGCACCTGCGAGGCTTCGCGTTCAATATCGTACCCGTTGATCCACGCGCGTCCGCTGGTAGGATGGAGCAAGGTGCAGAGCATTTTGATGGTGGTGCTTTTCCCCGCCCCATTGGGGCCAAGAAAGCCGAAGGTTTCACCGCGCTCGATGCTGAGGTCGATACCTTTTACTGCCTGTATTTGCCCGAAAGAGCGCGAGAGTTTCTCAACTATGATAGTCATGGTTCTACCTCGATGATGCGGCGCAGCACCGGGAGGGCCGCGCCTAGTTGAGCAAGTTCTTCCTCGTTGAGGTGTGCCAGGCGCCGTTGGAGGTTGGCGCGGCGGAACTGGTCGTACAGGGAGACCGCGCGCCGCCCGCGTTCCGTGGGCAAAACCCGGACCACCCGCCAGTCCTCTTCGTCGCGTATACGTTCGACAAATTCCTGGGTGAGTAGTCGTTTTACCATGGCTGTTACCGTTGGCGGCGCAACATCCAATTGATCGGCTAATTCTTGCATCGTGCAACTTTGATGTGACATCAGAATGCGTAGCAGCCTGATCTGCCCGGTGGTGGCGCGCAGTTCTGAGATATCGCGCCATTCCGGTGCGATATCTTCAGAATCGGCCTCGCGGGGAATATCCGCGCGAATGCGGCGCAGAAGACTGGGGATCAGATCGAGTAACTCGTCGGCGATATTCAACTCATTTTGAGAAGAATGCTCTTTCATTGGTTTATATTCCGTATGTTAGTTAGAGTAGCTAGTACTTAGCGTATCATTTACTTAGATACTCTAAGTAAATGATACACTGATGCAGATGTACTTGTCAAGGATGGAATAGCTAGCGGTTCTGATCCGCATATTTCCACCAGAGATAGGTTCCGGCCATGCCTGCGAGCCCCGTGAGGAGCACGAGCAGATAGCTGGCTGCTTCGAGATTCCCTTTTCCGGTCAATCCGGCATACAGCGCTGGCACCGCCCAGGGGAAATAGGTTCCCCATCCGGCGATGGTAACCACATTGCCAAGCACGAGGACCAGCAGAACGACCCCCATTGGCAGCAAGTAGCCTCGTCCCACACTGGCAAAGAAAGCGAACGGAAAGACATCGACGATGACCAGGCAGGCGGCGACTGCCAGGGTCACTGTTCCATGCCAGAACACCTCCGTCGTCCCCTGTGACAGTCCCATTGTTGCCCCGAGAAGCAAGCTCACGAGGACGAGCATCACGGTCAGGAAGAGAGACCAGAGTACCACAACAATAAATTTCGCCAGGAGAATATTCGCGCGCGCAACCGGGACGGCCAGCAGATCCTTCAGGGTTCCGTCGGCAAATTCGCGGCCAAACACCCAACTCTCCACGAGACTAAACACCAGGAGTCCGCCAATCGCGATCGCCTGGCCGAGGATACCCAGATAGTACGGCCAGGTAGCGGCCCCTCCTACCAGATTGGCCTTTGCGCTAATCAGACCGATACTCCGGGCGAAGGTGGGGTATTTGTAGATGAACATCAAAAAAGCAAGGCCACAAGCCAGCACCAGGAACCCCAGGGCTGTAAACAAGGGCATCCGCGAGCGGGTCGCTTTGCGCAGTTCAATCCAGACAGCATTCGTCAGGTCATGCATGGTTGTGTCCTCCATTTATGCCAACCAGCCGAAGGAAATACTGCTCCAGGTCCTCTTCTTCTACCATCACCTGCGTGGGCGGAACCCCTGCCTGAACCAGCAGACTGGCGATGTCGTCAGGGTGTTCAAGTGAAGGGAGATCGGTGAGTTCGAGCGTCCCATCCCGAAGCATGGCGGCAGGATGCCCGGCGATAGCCAGCGCCAGGCGAGCCGCCTCCAGGTCCCGTGCCCGTACGAGTAACCGTCGGCGTCGCTTCCGTTCAAGCTCATCAACATCTAGCTCCTGGAGGAGACGCCCCTGGTGGAGAATCCCGATGCGCTGGGCCAGCCGGGACACTTCGGCCAGGTTGTGGCTCGCCAGAAAGACCGTCACGCCCTGTTCGCGGGTCAGTTCGAGCAGGAGTTCACGGATCTCGACGATCCCGGCCGGGTCCAGGCCGTTAGCCGGTTCATCTAAAAGCAGGAGCCTGGGAGTATGCAGCAGCGCTTTGGCTAATCCCAGCCGCTGCGCATTCCCCTGAGAAAGGGTGCCGGCCCTCCGGTCGGCATAAGCTGCCAGCCCCATGCGCTCGATGATGCGACTCACGGCCTCTGGCGTGGTGCCAGGATGTAAACGGCGGGCGACCTCCAGGTTCTCGAAGACGGTTAACTCCTGATAACTGTGCGGCGTCTCCACTAAGTATCCGACCGCAGCCCAGGGTTTCCGGCTCCCCAGGCGAACGCGGGTCTGAAGTACCTGAGCCGTTCCCCAGGTGGGTTTGATCATCCCCAGCAGCAAACGAATGGTTGTCGTTTTTCCGGCGCCGTTCAAGCCCAGGAATGCGTAGATTTCTCCCTCCGCCACGCGCAAGGAGAGGTGTTCGACCGCAATGACCTTTCCATACCGTTTCCCAAGATCCACGGTCTCAATCGGCAAGTTCATCATGCGTCTCCGATTTTCGACGAGGGCGAAAGAGTGCCTGGTGGTTGAAGCTGGAGCTCGATCTCACCCAGCCAGAGAGCTGCGATCAGTTCCAGAAACACATCGACACTGCCGCCCAGGGGAAATGCACCAGCATACTCATCCTCATGGAGGATGGTCAGCACAAGCGGGTACAGCAAGCTGATCATCTCCTCCGGTTGTACCCGCAGAGGGATACCTGCGTTCCGGCAACGGGTGCTCAACTCGTTGATGAACGCTCGATCATGTGCCACATGCTCCTGGAAGGTTTCTGGGGGCACCCTGCGAAAGAGCAGATCATAATCATTGCCCGTGAGAAACTGCAAGAGGGGGATTGTTTTCACACGGTGAAAGGCATGTTGTAAAAGCGCGAACAGGCGGGCTCGCGGCGAGGGGCCCGGCAGGTCAACCATCGCGAAGAGTTCCTGGCGAAAACGTTGTTCGACTTGTTCGACGACATCCATGAAAAGGGCTTCTTTGGACGCATAAAACAGGTAAAAGGCCCCCTTTGAGATGCCGGCCGCTTCGGCAAGCTCCTCAATATTGGTTTTGCGCAAGCCATACGCTGAAAACTGCTTGTATCCCTGCTCAAGGAGCCTTTTGCGGATCAGTTCCTTTTCCTGTTCAGTAAAGGCTTTGGGCATGCTTCGTTTTTCTCTTTCTCTGTGACTATATATCCTTTATAGTCACAGAGTTATAATACCACAAAGAGGTCACCTGGGGCAAGAGGCCAACCAGATATGGTAATATGCTCTCATATATTGCTAGAGGTGGGCATGACTATTGCACAGGTAGCTCTCGATTATAGCAGACCCATTCAGCCGTTGTTCGAGCAGGCATCGCCGCGCATCGGAGCCATTCACAGCGTCTTTCACAAGGCTCTGAATATAGCAGCCGGGGATACCATGCTTGCTCTGCTCAGCAGTGAATTGCCGCGTGTGCCAAACGGCGTGCGCCTGCCAGCGCCTATTATAGAAAAGCTATCAAGGGACCTGCGTCCTGGCATGGAAGTCTGGATTGGCGACGGCAGGTTCCACGTACCAGGCCTTGACTTCACTCTTCGTCTCCCTCAAAAGGTGGCCTGGGAACCCAGACCTGATATTGTGGCCCATCATTGGTGCCGCACAGCAGTGGCCCATCATTCACGTTTGCTTGCTCAACATCTGGCACGTTCGCCGCAGCAAGATGGATTGGCTCCGCTGGTCAGACCGCTCCTTTTAGGCCAGTCGGCGAGGGAGACGCCGCTGGCAAAGATGGCGCTGCCCCTGCTGCGTTTGCTGGTATATGCAAGCTGGCAACGCGATGTCGCGGGTGTCGAGGAAGCCGCGCGTGGATTAGCCGGGCTAGGGCCGGGCCTCACTCCCTCCGGTGATGATACGCTTGGGGGTTTTGCTGGAGTTCTGGCATTGCTGAGTGCTCAACTGAGTGTCGATGCTGTGCCATGCAATCACCTGGCATCGATCGTTGTCAACGCAGCACGGCCGCGTACTACGAAATTAAGTGTTACGCTGCTGGAACATGCCGCGCGTGGCGAGATGGCTGAGCAGGTGGGAGAACTACTTACGGCCCTGGCCTTGCCGGTGGAGGAGTCCGAAGCCGTGCTACAGGCGGCAGATCGTGTCCTCGCCTATGGCGCGTGTTCTGGCGGCGATACATTATTGGGCTTGCTGCTGGGGTTGCGAGCGGTGGGGATAGAAGATTGCATCGACTACATAGGAGAAGATGATGGTCATACAGGCGCTACTCAAGCGGAATACCTACTATGATTCGATTGCCCTCATGTCAGTAGTGCAGCATGTGAAGGACAGGGGCGAAGTGGATGATGCCGGGGCGGTTATGGCGACCGAAGCGAACCTGGCTTTGTTGGAAGAGGCGGGTCTGCTCCCGGTCGCTTTTCTTGCTGAACAGGAGAAAAAGCCTGGGCCGGAGGACCTGCTCATTGCCATTCGTGCAAAAGACGAGGCGTCAGCCCAGGCTGCCCTGACTTTTGCAGAACAAAAGCTGGCGGCACCAGGCAATCGGGACATTGCAGGCAGCGCATCAACACTGCCGGCACGTTCGTTAGAGACAGCGCTGCGGCACGATGGAACTGCCAATCTCGCGGTAATTTCTGTTGCTGGCGAACACGCCTGGCTAGAGGCAGAGCAGGCGCTGCGCCATGGGCTGCACGTATTTCTCTTCAGCAATAATGTTTCCATTGAACAGGAACGGCGTCTCAAAGACCTGGCCGCGAGCAAAGGACTGCTGCTCATGGGACCCGATTGCGGCACAGCCATCATCAACGGGGTTGGACTGGGTTTTAGCAATGTTGCGCCGCGCGGTTCCATAGGCATCGTTGGCGCATCGGGTACCGGCATGCAACAGCTTACCTGCCTTCTTGCCGCGGCGGGTCTCGGTATCTCCCAGGCCATCGGTACGGGCGGGCGCGACCTGTCTGAGGCAATCGGTGGCATCATGATGCGCAGAGGACTGGAATTGCTGGCGCACGATCCGCAGACGGAAGTTATTGCGCTGGTCTCCAAATTACCCTCAAAGCGTGTTGCGCAGGAGTTACTGGCAGCAGCCGCGCAGTCCGCTAAACCGGTTGTAGCCATCTTCCTGGGTATGACGCCGGAGGAATTCGGGATCGTATCCGGGGATGTCAAACTCGCCCGGACGCATACTGAAGGGGCTAAACTGGCGGTGTCGTTGGTGGGTGGCGATAGTAAGCGTGTGCCGGGCGAGAGTGCTCTCCTTCCACTCCAGTCGCGGCTGGCAGCAGAACGCGCGGGCCTGGCCTCGACACAGCGTTACA
>WNGP01002780.1_pt1 | contig 14657 bp, 13 predicted proteins | sample 5407671 | NCBI WGS metagenome assembly WNGP01 (sample SAMN13153381, study PRJNA577476) | soil metagenome | isolation source: 40 cm soil or saprolite under Garry oak tree replicate 2 | place: USA:California | collected 2016-06-15 | reverse complement strand
CACCGTCACCGCTGCTCAGGTTGCCGCAGACCCAGTTGTAGTTGAACTTGTAGTAGTCGGAGCCGGTGCAGATGCTGACACCGCCTGCCCCTGCCGGCGTGGCGGAGAATAATTCGTCGCCGATGGAGGAGTTCAACGCGATATCGTTGTTATGAATGTTTACATTCACGTTTTCGCAGTACGGCAGCACAATATTCGGTACAGGGCTGTCCTCGCAGGAGCCAGGTGCCGCGTTTGTTGGCCCAATCGTCCCAACTGCTGCCGTTTGTCGGCATGATGCTGGGATCTTTTCTGACCGGTTTCCTCGGAGACCGCTACGGCCGCCGCTTTACCTATCAGGCCAATCTCGCCATCTTCGGTCTCGCGTCCATCGCTTCCGCCTTTGCTCCTTCGATGGCCGTGCTGACCCTGCTGCGCTTCATCATGGGCGTGGGCCTCGGGGCCGAGAACGTCGTGGGGTACTCGACGATGACGGAGTTCGTTCCTCCGCAGGCCCGCGGCAAATGGCTTGGCGGCATGAATGTCATCGTGGTGAGCGGCTTGCCCGTCGCCGCACTCCTCTGGAACGCTCATCATCCCGCACTTCGGCTGGCGCGCCATGTTCGCGCTCGGCGGATTGGGTGCGCTGGTCGTTTGGTATCTGCGCAAGGCGTTGCCGGAGTCGCCGCGCTGGCTGGAATCGGTACGCCGAATCCCCGAAGCTGAAGCCCTGCTGCGGTCCATCGAAAACGAAGTCTCGCGACAGCACGGTCCTCTTCCGTCTGTAGTGCCGCGATCACCAGCTCATCCGTCGACTAGACTCGGTTCCCTGCTCAGTCCCGCGCTGCTTCCTCGCATGATCGTCGGCGCCACTACTCTGATCGTGATGAACACCTTGATCTTCGGTTTCGTGACTTGGCTGCCCTCCTTCTTCGTTCAAGAAGGGCTGAGCATCGTCACATCCTTCCGCTATTCGCTCATCATGTCGCTCGGCGCGCCATGCGGTTCGGCCATCGGTGCATTCACCGCTGATTCCTGGGGGCGCAAGCCCACAATCGTCGGCGCGTCTCTCCTCACCATCGTGCTCGGTGGCATTTATCCATTCGTCCATCAGCCGATGGCTTTGATGACCGTCGGTTTCTTATTGACCGTTCCCATTTACATCCTCGTCGCTACGCTCTTTGCGATTTACATTCCGGAATTATTCCCTACCGAAGTTCGCCTGCGGGCTTCTGGAATCTGCAACACTTTTGGGCGTGCCGCGACGATTCTCACGCCCTTCCTGGCCGTCGCCCTGTTCCGGTCGTACGGGATTCGCGGTGTCCTCAGTCTGATGATCGGCTTTCTCCTCGTGCAAACCGTGGTGGTCCTCCGCTTCGGAATTGAGCCCAAAAAGCGGCGGCTCGAGGACATGGTATAAGGCTAAAATACAGGGCGGTTCAGGAGGAAATTCAATGAAGCGCGCGGCTAGCTGTTCTCTGCTCATAACTCTTGTGGCTGCTAGTACCAGCCATGCGCAATCCAAACTCTCCGCGAAGTGGGAAGAGCTGACTGCCGCGGAGTTTCGCGACGCCATTCAGCTATCCAAAGGCACGTGCCTGTTGCCGTTCGGCATCTTGGAAAAACATGGGCCGCATCTGCCGCTGGGCACGGATCTTCTCAATGTGCGGCACGCTTCCTTGCAGGCGGCCGAGCAGGAGTACGCCGTCGTTTTTCCGCAGTACTACTTCGGGCAAATTTTTGAAGCCAAGCACGAACCCGGAACCGTCGCCTACAGCATGGAACTCCAGTTGAAGCTGCTCCAGGAGACCACCAGTGAAATGGCGCGCAATGGCTGCAAGAAAATCCTCATCGTCAACGGCCACGGCGGAAACGAACATCTGCTTCCCTTTTTCGCCCAGGCGCAACTCGATCACCCGCGCGACTATGTCGTTTACGTCCTTGACGGCGAAAGGAGCCGCCCCGGCGGGCCGCCGAAAAAATCAACCGGCATCGATTACCACGCCGGGGAGAACGAAACCTCGAACACCATGGTCTCCCGGCCCGACCTGGTGCACCTCGATCGCGCCGCCAGCGAATCCGGCAGCGACCAGAAACGCGTGAACTTGCCGGACGACGTGTATACCGGCATCTGGTGGTACGGCCGCTTTCCGAACCATTACTCCGGTGACGGTTCGGTCGCCACCCGGGAGCTCGGCGAGTGGAACATGAACAATTGGATTGCCGCCACCGTTGAAGCCATTCGCGCCGCAAAGGGGGACGATCACAGCCTCAAGCTCCAGAACGAATTCTACGAAAAGAGCAAACATCCCCTCGATACACGGCCCTGATACGCGAAGTTGACCCGCGCATGCGGCATCGCTCAAACCAGGATGACCGGCTAGTTAAAAATTGTCAGCGGGACTTGCGGAGTTGTTCCACCCAGCGGAAGAGCAAATTGTTGTAGGGCGCCTCGACGTCCATGAACTCAACGCCCATGCCGATCCGCGGCTTCACAATACGCACCACGGCCAGCGCTTCCACCCTTTGGTCCTTCCGCTTGAGCGTGATTCTCATACGGGCATTCAAAGCGAACGGCCGGCTCGTGCAGATGAACGCGCCGCCCATGGAAATGTCGGACGTAACGCCCGCTGCCTTTGTGCCGCTCTCCAGGTCCAGCATCTCGACGTCCGCGGCAAATGGATAGCGAATGCAATAGCGGCGGTCGCGAACAGACATCCCCCGCGCGTCGCCTTTCAAGGTTCGATCGTCCATGGAAATGACGTTGCTCACTGTCGTTTACGCCGGGCTGCAAACGGCCTGTGGTTACCGGGGGCGTGTCCGGTACTTATTAGTTTGCCTCAAACAACCCGGCGCCTGGCTATTCAAACCATCGTGAACGCCAAAAAGATAACACCAGCGATGCCCCGCCATCACCAGGCATTATCCGTACATGATATTACTTGGAACGACAAACCAGCGTTTCTCGAAACCGCCCGCCCAGTCCCGGCGTGCTAGCCTGATTGCGGGTTTCTCTATTATCAGCGCCATGACCACACTCTCCGATGGACTCCGTCAAAGCGACCGCGTGCGATTCCGCATGCCCGTCGAGGTATCGTGGCTCACGTCTGCTGGCGTCACCGTCACGCACAACGCCGAGACTCTGCTGGTCAGCCGCAATGGCGGCGTGCTCCGCCTGGCCGAAAAACTTTCCATGGGCCAGGAACTCCACTTGCGCCGCGACCTCGAAGGCGACAACTGGAAGAAGACCCGCGCCCGCGTGGTCGCCGAAATCGACCAGGACCCGCCCAATAACTTCCTCTACGCCATTCATATTCTCGACCCGCGCTCCGACTTCTGGGATATCGACTTCCCCGCTCCGCACAAAGCCGAGGAAGCTCTCGCGCGCCTTCTCATGGAATGCAGCTTCTGCCAGCGCCGCGAAGTCGTCTATCTCGACGAGCTGCAGTTGAAATCTTTCGAAGTCCGCAAGTGCATCGCGCGCGTCTGCAAGCTTTGCGACTCGCCCTCGATCTGGATCGAATCCCAATCCGAAATTCGCAGCCCTGAAGATGACGCGCCCGGCACCACCGTCGACGAACGCGTTATTCCTCGCCGCAATCGCACGCGCATCAAGGCTCGCGTCCTCGCCTGCATTCGCCACCGCGGCTTTCAAGAAGAAATCGCCGTCTGCGAAGATCTATCCAAGGGCGGCCTCAGCTTCCGCAGCCGCAATCAATATCCCGAAGGCACCCGCGTCGAAGTTGCCGTGCCCTTCACTCCCGGCACCGGCGCCATCTTCGTTCCCATCCGCATCGTCTTCTCCCAAGCCATCCCCTCCGCCGGCCTCCACCGTCACGGCGCCGCCTACATCAAGCCCCCCCTCGACATCTGAGCCAGTTTCTCTTCGCCGCCGCCGTTGTAGCGTACCTAGGAAGCGGCCACTTTACTCACTTGCCTCCTTAGTAGCCACGGCCTTTCTCTTACTTTCCTTTTTCCTTCTCTTCTATTTTTTTTGGATCCTGCGTGAATTTTATTGCGGGACGAAACTAGATCTGCGCCATTCTACCGGTCTCGGCCAATACACGTACGGGCGAATGTCCTTAACCCTGCGTTATGGCCATTTCGGATATCTGTGTGATGGTCACTACGTCGACGGTATCATCTATGATCGAGACAATCTGCCAGTCGCTGCCTTCTCGCATTTTGACTTCGGCCAGCATGAAGTTTAGATGACTTCAATCTTCAGATGCCCGGATTCCATCTCCTTCAGCTGCAACACTTATGGATCCTCACGGGGAGGGGCTGCAGCTATGGAATTCCTGAAGCAGAACTTTAACTGCATGGAAATTCCGGCAGAATCTTGGCAGCCGTCGAGTCTTCAGAGTGCTAGCGCGAGCATCGGCCATCTCCGGCCGCGCCCTTACGTCCTCATCACTGTCAACTGACAACTGGGCGCTGACCATTCGTTGGAGTAGAGCGCCGGAACCGCGCACACTCCTCAATTGCCCAAATCGAAAAACTGTCCCATCTTGCGGAACTTCTCGTAGCGCGCCTCCAGCAGTTCCCGGATGGGCTGATTCGTGAGCGCCGCTAGTTGCCGGTCCAGCACTTCATCCAAGAACCGCGCTGCTCCTTCATGGTCGGTGTGCGCGCCGCCTTCCGGCTCCGCAACGATCTCGTCCACAATCCCCAGCTCTTTCAAATCTTTCGCCGTGATCTTCATGGCCGCGGCGGCGGTTTCCGCTTTCGTCGAATCGCGCCAGATGATCGAAGCGCACCCCTCCGGCGAAATCACCGAATAGAAACTGTTTTCCAAAATGTTGACACGATCGCCGACGGCAATGGCCAGGGCCCCGCCCGAGCCGCCCTCGCCCGTCACCGTGACGATCACCGGCACTCGCAGCCGCGTCATCTCTCGAAGATTTCGCGCGATCGCTTCGCCCTGTCCGCGTTCTTCCGCATCGATCCCCGGGTACGCCCCGGGCGTATCGATCAGCGTAAGAATCGGCCGCCCAAACTTCGCCGCGAGTTGCATCACGCGTAACGCTTTCCGGTAGCCCTCGGGCTTGGGCTGCCCGAAATTTCGCACCAGCCGCTGCTTCATGTCACGGCCTTTTTGATGGCCGATGATGGCCACGGGCCGCCCATGAAATTTTCCCAATCCCGTGATGATCGCCTTGTCGTCGGCATAGCCGCGATCCCCGTGCAGCTCGATAAAATCCGTAAACAGCAAACCGATAAAATCCAGCGTGTACGGACGCTGCTGGTGACGCGCGATCTGCGCGCGCTGCCAGGGCCCCAGGTGGGTGTAAAATTCGCGCCGTAATTCCCCGACCTGCTCGCGGATGCGTCCCAACTCCACGTCGGCATCCGCGTTTCCGGCCAGGCGGCGCAATTCCTCGACATCTTTTTCCAAGCGTTCGATTTCTTTTTGGCGCTCGATTTCCTTTTGGCGATCGCTCTCTTTCGAACGGCCCGGAGGCGACGCGCCGGTTTTGGTTTTTTCTTTTGGGCTCATTCCGGCACCATTCGAACGGCGTGGTTGCCGCAAATCTCCCGGACCGCTTCCAGCAATTGGGGCGTGGTTTTCACGCGCTGTTGCGCCTGCAGCACGGCCATGGAGCCATCCGGCGAGCACAATTCGAACACCACTTGGCACGAGCCCGGCGAAGCGGCAAACAAATCCTCCAGACGGTCGAGAGCATTCTCGCTCAGCGATTGCATTTCAATGCGAACGCGCAGCTCGCTGGATGCAGGGCGCTCCGCCATTTCCTCGAGGCGACGCGCTTCTTGCAGTGACAGCCGCGTGCCCGCTTCTTCCACCTGAACGCGAACTTTCAGGAGAAGCGGATTGCCTGCTTTCAAGACCTGCTCGAGGCGCGCAAAACTTTCCGGAAAGGCGAGGAGCTCCTGAACGCCGGTCATATCCTGGATTGTGAAGATGGCCCAGCGAGCGCCCTTTTTCGAACGCATGGGACGCGTGCCGACGATCAACGCGGCAACGGTGATGTCTTTTCCGTTTCGCTGATCTTCGACCTGATCGAGAGAAACGGTTTTCAGATCCATCAAGCGCGAAGCGTACTTGGCAAGCGGATGGCCGGAAACGTAAAAACCGAGCATGGCGTATTCGCTCGCGAGGCGTTCTTCTTCGCTCCAGGGCGCAGCCTCAAGCAATTCGAACGGCATCGGCGCCGGGGCGGCGGCGGTTCCGAACAATCCGTGCTGGCCGGATTCGCGCGTCCGGGAAGCGCGCTGCAGGGCGGCGACGGCATCATCCACGGATGCCAGCATGGATTCACGCGGACCAAGCGAATCCACGGCGCCAGACTTAATGAGGCTTTCAAACACACGCTTGTTCAGAAAGCGCGATTCGATACGTTCGCAGAAATCATAAAGGGATTTGAATTCTTCCTGACTCAGACGTGATTCACGAATCGCTCTGGCGGTGTTCTCGCCAACATTCTTGATGGCGGCGAGACCGAAGCGAATGGATTCCCCGACGGGCGTGAAGTAGAGATCGCTTTCATTCACATCGGGCGGAAGAATGGAAATGCTCATCCCGCGCGCTTCATTGATGTACTTCACGACTTTTTCGGTGTTGCCGGCTTCCGAGGTCAGGAGGGCGGCCATGAACTCGACGGGATAATGCGTTTTCAAATAAGCCGTCTGATAAGCGAGTAAAGCGTAGGCGCAGGAGTGAGACTTGTTGAAGCCGTAGCCGGCAAACTCCTCCATCAGGTTAAAGATGCGCTCGGCTTTTTTCTCGGGGATCCTGTTGGCAGCGCATCCGGTCATGAACTTGGCGCGCTGCGCGGCCATCTCTTCCTTCTTCTTCTTTCCCATGGCGCGGCGAAGGATGTCCGCTTCTCCAAGCGAAAAACTCGCCAGGAGATTGGCGATTTGCATCACCTGTTCCTGGTACAGGATGACGCCGTAGGTTTCCTCAAGAATGTCTTTCAACTGCGGAAGTTCGAAGCTGACCTTGGTCTTGCCTTGTTTGCGGTTGATGAAATCGTCGATCATGCCGCCCTGGATGGGGCCGGGACGGTACAGCGCGTTGAGAGCGGTGAGATCTTCGATGCGCGTGGGCTGGTAGCGACGGAGAATGTCGCGCATGCCGTGGGATTCAAACTGGAAGATGGCGGTGGTTTCGCCGCGGGCGAAGAGTTTGTAGGTTTCGGCGTCGTCCAAAGCAAGATTGTCGATATCAATTTTCGTGTTGCGGTTCTGCTGGATCATGCGAACGGTATCGTGAAGCACGGTGAGCGTCGTCAGGCCAAGAAAATCCATCTTCAACAGGCCGATGCGCTCGAGCGCATTCATGTCGTATTGCGTGGTGATTTCATCGCGGTTTGACTTGTAGAGCGGAACGATGTCCGTAAGCGGTCTCGGAGAAATCACTACGCCCGCCGCGTGAGTGGAAGCATGCCGCGACAAACCTTCAAGACGCAGCGCCACGGACATCAAATCCTTGAGCCGCTCATCGCTATTGATGGCCGCTTTGAGTTGCGGGGCTTCTTCCAAGGCGCTTTTCAGCTCAATGCCGAGGGTGGTGGGGATGAGCTTGGCCAGGCGATCCACTTCAGCGTAAGGAATTTCCATGGCACGGCCCACGTCCTTCACCGCGGCCTTCGCCGCCATGGTCCCGAACGTAATGATCTGGGCGACATTTTCGCGGCCGTATTTTTGCGTCACGTATTCGATCAGCTCGCCGCGCCGCCGCATGCAGAAGTCGATATCAATATCGGGCATGGACACGCGCTCGGGGTTCAGGAAACGTTCGAAGAGCAGGTTGTACTGCAAAGGATCGACGTCGGTGATGCGCAGGGCGTAGCTCACCAGGCTCCCCGCCGCCGAACCGCGCCCCGGCCCGACCGGAACATTTTGTGCGCGTGCGTAGTGAATAAAATCCCAGACAATCAAGAAGTAGCCCTCGTAGTGCATCTTCTTGATCATTTCGATCTCGGAGGTGAGCCGGCGCTCGTACTCGGTGAGTGAATTCCGCAGGAATCCCTGCTGCGCCTGGCGCTCGAGCTGCGGAACGCGGGCGGCAAATCCCTCGCGCGCCACCGATTCAAAATAGCTCGCGGAACTATGCCCTTCCGGGACTTTGAACTCCGGGAAAGGATTCGGGATGCGCTCGATTTTGACGCTGCAGCGCGAAGCGATGTCCACGGTACGGCTCAACGCTTCGGGAAGCTCGCCAAAAACCTGGGCCATCTCCGCAGCGCTCTTGAAGTAAAACTGGTCGGTCTGGAACTTCATGCGATTGGTGTCGCTCATGGTTTTGCCGGTCTGGATGCAGAGCAGGACTTCCTGGGCGTGAGCGTCTTCGTGATGGAGGTAATGACAATCGTTGGTGGCGACGAGCGGGATACCGGTCTCTTTCGAAAGACGGACCAGTTCGCGGTTGACATCCTTCTCGACCGGCAACCCCTGATCTTGAATTTCGAGGAAGAAATTTCCCTTGCCGAAAACATCGCGCAAGCGGTAAGCATTCTCGCGCGCTTGATCGTACTTCTGATCCACGACCGCTTCCGTTACCGGGCCGCGAAGGCAGGCGGAAAGCGCGATGAGGCCTTTGCTGTGTTTGGCAAGCAAATCGTAGTCAATGCGGGGGCGGTAGTAGAAGCCTTCGAGGAAACCGGCGGAGACCAACTTGATTAAATTGTGGTAGCCCTCGAGCGACTCGCAGAGGAGCACGAGATGATTTGAGCCGCGCATTCCGGGTTCGGCGTCGCCGCGATCCTGGCCGTTGCCGCCATTCGTTTTTTCGCCGCGGTCATGGCGGCTGCCCTTGGCCACGTAGACTTCGCAGCCAATGATGGGCTTGACGTCGCGCTTGCTGGCTTCATAGAAGAAATTGGCAGCGGCAAAGAGATTGCCATGGTCGGTGATGGCCACGGCGGGCATCTTCTGGCGGGACGCTTCATCCAAAAGCTCGGAGGTTTCGCAAGCCCCATCGAGCAGGCTGTAATCGGTGTGAACGTGAAGATGAACGAACTGCGGTTGGCCCATGGAACTCGATTCTAACAGGATAAGGAAAAAGTCGATATGCTCCGCACCAATTCAAACGCTAATCTTTCGATTCGCCAAGATGGCTTGCCCGGAGGCACTCACACACTTTTCTCCTTGATGACTGCCATAGATTCCGCATCGGCAAAATTGAGCAGAACGCCGTCCACATCCATGGGGACACAAGCACTTTCCTCGGTTTTCTTAGTGGCCGCATTAACCAGCAGGAAGTCTTTGTGCGGCTCCGAATCGGAGACGATCCCGTAGCTCTTGAGTTCGCCCGTGTAGAATCCAGCTCCCTGCTTGATCTGCACTTCAACGAAGGTGCGCTCATTACGGGTTTTCTGGCGCAAGGCCTCGTACCACACAGGGGCTTCTTCAAGAAAGGCGAGGACGCCAAAACGGACCAATAACGGGCTCAGCCAACGATTATCTGCGAGCCCCGTTCCGATTCGCCGGTCCCGTTCCGAGATGCCCCGGATGGCCCCAAGAACCGAGCCCAACAGCAGACCCACGATGTAATAGAAAACGATTCAGATAGCGATGTTGCCAGGTTCAGATAGGCGGCGGGCGGCCGCCAAACCGGCGCGCTACTTGCGCGCGTGACTCTTCTTGCTAGAGGCGGCGCTCTTGCCATGAGATGCCGGGGCGGCGTGCTTCGCGTGGGGCTTCGGGGAGGCAGGTTTCCCTTTGGCCGCGTGTTTCATCGCCTCTATTTCTGCGGCGGCGTGCTTCTTATGAGCGGCGTCGCCCATGGCCGCGGCGGCGTGAGCCTTGTCAACGCCCTTTGCCGGCTTCTTTTCCTTCTCTTTCTTTTTCGGCGGTTCCTTGATGCCGCTGAGCTTTCGCAGAATTTTTTCGCGCTCTTCGCGCGTCTTGCCGCGGCCGGTGAGTTGCAAGGCGAAGACTTGTTCGACGATCTGGTCGAACTTTGTTCCACGTGGCATGCCAAGCGCTTCGAGCTCGGTGGCCACAACTGGAAGAGCGTTGCGAACCGGGCGCCACTTGTTCAGGAAGGCGCGAATTTTCGAGAGGGCGGCTGATTTATTGGACTCCGCCATCAGGTACGCGATCTGGTCGAGCGGAAGTTTTTCGAGGAACCGGAAAGCATCGACAGGCGCATTCATCTTGCGCCCAACGAGCTCCTTCTGGGCTTCCAACGATTCTTCCTCAAAACCAAGCGCGGCCTCCGATTCTGCGGAACGGAATCCGGCCTTAGAGAGAACGTTGGCCTGTTCCCGGTCTTTCAATCGTCCCAGAACGGCGAGGAGCATCGGGGCGGCGAGACGCGGGCGAAAGCCCGCGGTGAACAGGTCCTCGCGCACCTTCATCAGGCGGCCGATGGCGTCGTAAGCGGGATGTTTTTTAGCCAGCACGGGATTGACGGCCTCGAGGAGGTCGTGCTCTTCCCAAGCCTTCAGCACGACGGAGGGCCGTTCCTCGCGGGCAACGGCGCGAAGCTCACCGCCGGCATCTTCCGGCGTGATGGTCTGCTGGAGATTGCGTTCGATAGCCAGGTCAAACCATTCCTGGGTGCGCTGCTCGATCTTGAAGCCCATGCGCGCCGCGAACCGCAGGACCCGCAATAAACGGACCGGCTGATTCGTGAAACTGTGAATGGTGAGGGCGCGCACTTCGGCACGCTCGATATCGGAGAGGCCGTTGGTGGGATCGAGCAGCAAGCCGCGCGAAGCGGGGTTCAGGGAAATGGCGATGGCATTGAGGGAGAAATCGCGGCGGCGCAGATCTTCCATGATGGTGGACCAGCGAATCTCAGGACGCGTTCCGGGACGAACGTAGTGGTCGTCACGGGCGGCGGAGATGCTGCCCTCACAGTCGCCGGCGAAGAGCACTTCGACGTGGCGAAGCTTTTCATCCTCGGAGAGGATTTTGGCGCCACCTTTTTCAAGTTCGTGAGCGATCTTCGAGGGATTCCCCTCCACGGTGAAATCGAGATCGCGGAGGGAAGCGCCGGTAACAAGGTCGCGGACGGTTCCGCCCGTCAGATACACATTGAATCCGAGTGCGGCGGAGAGTTCCTGCACGCGCAACATCACGGCGCGTTGTTCCGGCGAGAGCCGGCTTTCCAGCAAAAACATATAGTCTGGCATTGCGCTCCTTCTGCTTCAGGGTGTCCGCGCTGACCGCCGCGGAGGCACCCGCAATGAGTTTTCCTGGCCAGCCGCGTTATGCACGCGGGTGATGCGCTTTGTAAATCTGCTTCAAACGCTCCTCGACGACGTGGGTGTAAATCTGGGTGGTCGAAATGTCGGCATGCCCGAGCATGAGTTGCACGGACCTTAGATCCGCTCCGCGCTCGAGCAAATGCGTGGCAAAACTGTGCCGCAGCATGTGCGGCGTAAGAGCCATGCGCATGCCCGCTTGCCGTCCATAGGCCGAAAGTATCTTCCACACGCCGACCCGGCTCAACTGCGCGCCGCGGCGATTCACGAACAACGTGGGATTGCCGGCGACTTTGCCGAGCAGCTTCGGCCTGGCGTCGCGGAGATACTTTTCGACGATGGCGAGCGCCTTCTTGCCAACGGGAACAATGCGTTCCTTGTCGCCTTTGCCGATGCAACGAACACAGCCGACTTTGGCATCGAGATCCGTGACGCGCAACCCCGTGAGCTCCGATACACGCAAGCCGGTCGAGTACAAAACCTCGAGCATGGCGCGGTCTCGCAAGCCGAGAGGAGTCTTGACATCGGGCTGGCTGAGCACGCGCTCGACTTCCTCGAGGCGGAGATAGCCCGGCAAGGAACGCCGGACCTTCGGCGATTCGAGGTTGACGGAAGGATCTTCCGGAATCAGGTCCTGAATCTGGGCGAAACGGAAAAAGTTACGCAGGGTGACCAGGTGCCGGGCCACGGTCTTGCTCTCCAACTTCTGCCGGTAGAGACCCGCGAGGAAATCGACGAGAGCGTCGCGTGTGACGGCCTCGAGGCTGAGCTTGCGCTTGCGGGCAAATTCATCGAATTTTACGAGATCGCGACGATACGCGGATACGGTATTGGAAGACAGCCCCTTCTCCACCCGCACGTGGGTCAAGAACGACGAAATGGTTGCTGTAATTTCCATCAGGGCTCCAGGTATCCGTCACCGGGGCCGACGGTGCGCCGCGTGGCAATTCCATAGACTTCCTCGATTTCATGGCAGCGGAAGAGCCAGGCGAGGGCGAGATAAAGGGCTGTCGCTCCGATGATCAGGCCGGCAAAAACGAGCAGCTGCACGAGGAAGCGCGAGTGGATCGTAAAAGTGGTGTAGTAATTTCCGAACCAGCACGCGACTCCCATGATACTCGCACACAAGGAGGTCTTTCCGAAGGATCGCAATATCTCCATCGTTCCCATTGCCCCGTAGCGCAAGCGAAAAATAACAAACAGTGCGAAGAAATCAAAAAAGCAGGCGATGGCTGTCGCCAGCGCGGGACCTCCATTTTGCACGCGCTTGAAGAAAAATTGCAGAAAAATGATGTTCAGCAAAATGTTGATGCCCAGCGAAATCGACGCGACTATGACAGGTGTTTTCGTGTCTCCTGTCGAATAAAAGGCTGGCACTACCAGCTTTACGGTTGCCAGCGCCGGCAAACCTACGGCGTAGTAGAGCAAAGCTCTTGCCGTCAAACGCGTAGACTCCGCAACAAACTGCCCGTGCTGGAACAACACCCTGATTATCGGCTCACGCAGAATCATCAGTCCCAGGGCCGCAGGTATTGTGATGAAGGCCACGATGCGCACGGAGAACGCCAGCGTCTTCTTCAGCGATTCGTAGTCCTTGGCCGCCGCCTGATGAGACATCATGGGCAGGATCGCCGTCGCCACGGCGATTGCGTATCCCCCAAGGACCAGCTCCATAACACGGTCCGCAACCGTCAGCGCCGCCAAACTTCCAATGGGCATAACAATTGCCGTTGCAAATCGCGTATCAACGAACAGATTAATCTGTCCGATCCCGATTCCAAACAACCTTGGAATCATCAGTCGAGCTACGTTCCTGATCCCAGGATGTGAAAAGGAAAGCCCGAAATTGAACCTCATGCCCTTTTCTACCAGGAGTGGTACCTGTATCAGAAACTGCAGTACCCCCCCCACAAGCACTCCGACCACGATGGCCGTTGCTGAGTCCTTGAAATGGCTGCGGACCACGGCGAAGGTAAACAGGATGGTTGCTAGATTCAGGCAGACCGGAGTCGCTGCGGGCAGGCCAAAGACATGGAAACAGTTCAATATACCCATCGCGAGTGCTGCCAAGGCCACGAAAAACAGGTAAGGAAATACGATCCGGTTCAGCTCTATCGCTTGGGCCTCGGCGATGTTTTTTCCGGCAAACAAGTGGACCACCGCGGGCGAAAAGACCATCCCGAGTATGGTGATCACCGCCACAACGAGAGCCAGCGTCCAGAAAAGCCGATTCGCAAATTCCCAAACCTCCTCTCTAGTCTTTTCCCGCATGTACGTGGTGAAGACCGGGATGAACGAAGCCGTCATCGATCCCTCAGCGACCAGTCGACGGAATAGGTTGGGGATCCGGTAGGCAAGATTGTAAGCGTCCGCTGCAGCAGTTGTTCCGAGCAGGAGGGCTATGCGTTGCTCACGTACGTAACCGAGAATTCGGCTGACGATAGTGACCAGGGAGATGATCGAGGCCGATTTGAGGATGCTCTTTTTATCGGTCAAAGGGCGGTGCTCCGGGGCCCTAACCCTAATGAAAACAATGAGTTGACAGGAAAAACGTACTTAACATAACATACATTTTGCCGATTCGCAAATCTGGGTCTTCTCTGGACCGGGAAACGCGGAAATTTGAAAAATAGAGCCCCAGCCTCAACGCACAAGAAGGTTATCGTTGTGCTCGCCGACAAGAAGCCCTTGCGCGGCTACCTGAACCCAGGGCAGCTGGGGCGGACTGATCCCCTTGATCTGCTAACCCCGGAGGGGGAACACCTAGAGGTTCCGCTGGCGGGAGTGCGGTCCATCTATTTCGTGCGTGAGTTTTCCGACGAATTCGAACCGGAGCGCAAGGCCTTTCTGAGCCGGCCTAAGCTGGACGGATTATGGGTGAAGTTGCGTTACAAGGACGGAGAAACACAGGAAGGCGTTGTGCCGAACGACCTGCTGTCGCTGCTGGATAACGGGTTGCAAATCACATCGCCGGACCTGAACTCTTCCACGGACCGTATCTTTGTTCCGCGTGCCGCGCTCTCTGAAGTTACCGTTCTCGGGGTCGTGGGCGTCGCGCGCCGGAAGCCGGCCGCCGGTGCTGCCGCGGCTTCGCAGCCCCGCCTTTTCAACGAATAGCTTGCAGGCCGGCTGTACTTCCCTCTTTGGCCTGTGCAAGACTCGCAGACAGCCCCACGAAGAACTGAGGAGTCCTCTCCATGAAACTTTCTGAAGTTGCGCAGAAATTGGGATGCCGATTGGAAGGTCCCCCGGAACTCGAGATTCGCGGTGTGGCAGGAATCGAGCATGCCGAGGCGGGGCAGATCACGTTCCTTGCGAATCGGCGCTACTTTCCGCTGCTGAAAACAACGCGCGCCTCGGCCGTACTCGTCGAAGAAGGAATTACCCTGGAGCGGGAGGCGTCGCTGCCGGCGCTTGCGGCGCTGCGCTCCGGCAATCCCTATTTGGCATTTGCACAGGCGATCGAGCTTTTCTATCAGCCGCCACGCTATGCGCCGG
>WNGP01003567.1_pt1 | contig 14659 bp, 17 predicted proteins | sample 5407671 | NCBI WGS metagenome assembly WNGP01 (sample SAMN13153381, study PRJNA577476) | soil metagenome | isolation source: 40 cm soil or saprolite under Garry oak tree replicate 2 | place: USA:California | collected 2016-06-15 | reverse complement strand
CAAACTAGAGGCGCTTGTGAAAGGTCTGCTCAATCAAGCGATCTTAGGTAACGATACCGCTTTTTCCTTATTACTAAACTTCTTCAAACAGTACGGCTGGGACAAGGAAGATAACTCCGTCCTTAAGTACTCGATTGATTCCCCACTTGCCCGCTTTATTGGAGCGCGACGCAGACGGCGGACTGGTTCCCGAAGATCCGGCCGGTCAGAGCAGTTATTGAGCGAGTCGGGCCAAGACGGCAAAGCGGGCGCAGTGACGTAACGCAGAGCGCAGATTGCTGATCGCGCGAAACGATGTTTGATTGCAGGGGCCCAATCAGCGCTGGAGCCTGGATTTCCTGTCGGACACACTTGCCGATGGCCGGCGGTTCGGATCCTGACTGTGGTCGACGACTTCACGCGGGAATGCTTGGCGCTCGTGATACATCCCTGCCAGGCTTGCGGGTCGTGCGCGAGCTCGATGCCCTCCGCGGTTAATCCGTGCTTGAGGGCGTTGCGCGGGATTGCTGTCTTCCGTTTTCGCTCCTTGAGCCGGTGCTCTTGAGCGCATTGCGGCGGTTTGCTTCGAGCGCTTTCCACTGCGAGCCGTTACCAAAGCGCTCGCGGTACACTAGCATATTCTCCATTACGCGTTGGACGTAATTGCGGGTTTCTGCGAACGGAATGCGCTCGACCCAATCGATCGGATCCACCTTCGGATTGCGCGGATCGCCGTACTGCGCGATCCATTTTTCAACGCGGCCGCGTCCCGCATTGTAGCCGGCGAACACCAGAAGAAAGGATCCGCCGTAGTCTCGCAATAACCCGGCGAGCTCGGCCGCGCCCATCTGCGTATTGTAGACCGGGTCGCAGACCAGGCGGTTCCAATCGTATGCGACACCGAATCTGATGGCGGTGTCTCGCCCAGCTTCCGGAGTGACCTGCAGCAGCCCGACGGCTCTCGCCGGAGAAACATCGCGAGGATCGAACCCGCTCTCGGTCCGCACGACGGAATAGACGATACTCGGCTCGAGCTCGGGGCCGATTGCGCTGTAGTGGGGCACCCCAAGCGTAGGAAAGGCGTAAACGTCGAGGGCAAAGCCGCGGGCTAGCGCCGTCTTGCCGATGAGCAGCATAGCTTCCGCGTCCTCGTGACGCGCCGTGATCTCCGCGATCTCCACGAGGGCTGCACCGTCAACGGTGCTGCTCTCCGCGAGCGCCGTTACAAACCGCACTGCTAAATCGCGTTCACCGATCGAGTACAGCGTGTCGGCGGCGCGGACTACATCGAGTGCCCTAATCCTGGCGCGGTGACCCGGATCGGGCTGCGGCGGCTGACGCAATGCTGCGTCGCCGATGCCCAGCTTGGCGCGCGCGAGCTGGCCGTAGTAAGCCGTGGGATATCGGGCGGCAGCCTCGTAATGCGCACGCGCCTCCTCTATCCGGCCGGCTGCATGCGCGGCACGGCCACGCCAATACCGGGCCCGAGACAGCACAATCGGATTGGTCGAATCCTCGTCGATGTGGGCAAAGTGCGCGAGCGCTGCGGTGGGGTCGTTAAGAAACCGTAAGGCGATCCAGCCAGCCATGAAGTGGAATTCGGCCCGGTAGTATTCATCCGCCGGGGGGCAAGCACGCGCCGCTCGCGCCACCATTGGTCGGTATCTTGCCTCGGCATTGCATCCCGGGGCGCTGCGAGCATCAGTCGGGCGGCTTCCGCAACCCCATTATTGCGCAGCAGCCAATGAATGCGGCAGAGCGTATATCCCAGGTCCTTGCGTATCTCGCTTGGAACCTTCTCGAGCAGCGCGCGAGCATTACTCGCTTTCGCCATAGCCGCCTCACACGCGTTGACGATAGAGACATAGGGACGGCCCAACCGCACCGCTGCACGCAATGCCGCCATGAAATCCTTGGACCCAATGCGACGGTCCATCCGCTCGGCATGATCGGCCAGCGTCACGAAATCGGGAAAGACGGCAAGCACCTCCGTTTCAAGCCTGGCGGATAGCTCCTCGGACCGCCAAGTCTCGCGCACCTCGCGCTCCGCGCCGCTGCGGTCACCCTCGTTGAGCAGCACGCGAGCAAGCGCCAGGCGGCCTCTCGCGCTGGTCGGCTTGCCGACCAGGAAGCGACGCACCGTCACGGCGTTGCGCCGCTCCTGCCACAGCGCTCCTTCCGCGCGCCGGCGCAACAGGCCCAGGCTCGGCCAGCCAGGATGGTCTTGGATGAATGCTGCATACCGGTCGAAATCGGCCCCGCTATCATCGGAGCGTAGAATCACCCATTCGACGAGATTTCGAGCCATCGGGTCGCGGACTGATTTTTCGATGTCGGTCGCCTGGCTGATCTTGCGTCTGCGTACGAGTTCGATTGCCTGATTGACCGCGGGTAGATCGGCGGACGTCGCGTTCATGGAGGCAAGTGCAAGCGCGTCGGGCGGCAGCGCGAACGGCGTGCTTACGGGGGCTGGCGGGCACGAATCGGCCGGCCTCGAACGCGGGACGAGGGCAAGGATGTGCTTGGGGTGTGACGCCGGTAGGCCTGCCCGGGGGACGAGCGCGAGGACGTGCTTGGAGCGCCCCATCCCATAACCATCGCCAGCGAGGAGCGCGGACACCACACACGCAAGCAAGGACGCGAGCCCGCGCAAGCGTAGGGGCAGTCGTGATCCGCTCACCGACCCCGCATTCAGGCCGGCTGGGCCGGAGCAGCGCGATCCGGTTCGTGCCCAGAAGCGTACGCGTCCGGTGCGACAGTTCGACCTGAGGAGGCGTGAGGCGACCACGCCGAGAGGTAAGCGTCGGCAGCTCATCGTATCGGTTCAGACCGTTCGTTCGCCGCGATGCAAAGATTACATGGAATTATGTGTTATTTCGGCGCGTAAGCCCCCTTTGGGCGAATTTTGCAGCTCGTGGCAATTAGGCCACGCCTTCAATCCCACTCAAGAGCTTCGCGCCGGCCGTCGGGATGCCATCCTGCCAGAGCCATCCTGCCGCGGGTATTTCCTTGCGGATCGCCGTCACCGACCCGGGAGCCGAGATATTGAACCTCGTCAGAGAGAGTCCACATGGATCGATCGAATCGGCCTCCTGGATTGCGCTACGTACAATGGGCGTCACTGGGTTCCTGATGGGATTTGTAGTGAATTGCTCGCTGAGAGAACTACAACGCGCGTACCCAAGGGATCGTCGCACGCTCAACCACGGCCGTTGGGTTCGAAGCTTTGCCCAAGCGCTGGATCGTCGAACGCACCTTCGCCTGGATCAACCGCTTCCCGCGCCTGGCGCGCGACTTCGAGCGTTACGCCAGAACCGTCGCCGCCTTCATCCGTCTCGACATGATCCGCATCATGCTCAGGCGGCTTGTTGCAAATCCTTCGTCATGAATCCAAACTTTCGCGGATGGGCTCTAAGAGGACCTCTAGCGCAAGCTCGGGAGCCCGCCAACAATATAGCTAATGGGTGACTGTTTCTGGACGACCTGCTGCGTCAGAGTGGCAGGGCCGCTGACGAACACGACCCTGAGGCGATCGCGTTGCCAATACATGGTGAGGGCCACCGTGAGGACGATGAAGAGCCCGAGGAATGCCATGATCACCGCCCTTGCAGATCCGCCCGCACGCTCGATTGGAGTTGCATCAGCGAATCGCAGCTCCGGCGTGGCCGGAGACAGACTGATCCGGCGCGTGCTCCCACCCGCAGGCATTATCGTCTCGTCCCGTTCAATGCACGGTTCACTCCGCCATTCGTTCCGGCTCAGTTCTGGAGCACTAAGGATTGCGCATGGCTCATTTGACTTCGCCGTTGATAGAAGCGGTTTCGGACTATTGAAGTCGCTAACGTACTGCCGTGCCGCTTTGGTCGCATGTGGACCGACGTCCATGCCCTGAACGATTTGGCGGAAGTCGTTCAAGACCTCGATGGGGGTAAGTTGCGATTGCTCCTGCTCCAAGCATGGGCCGTCACATTGCGTGCCGATTGTATCACTGCTCCCCGCTTGTTGTTTGTTCTCCGATTGAGAATCCGGTTCGGGTGCAGGCGCGTCAGGCATGGGCTCGTGGCGGCCCATGCACGAGCCCTGTACCTCGAACGGTCTCGTCGAAGCGGTGTCCGGGGCTTCTACTTGCGGCAGGCGTTCCAATTCAGCCTCGATTTCACAAATGGCCTCGTCCAGGCCTAAACGCTGACGCGTGATTTCCGATTGTGTGGGCCGCGGGTCGAGACCGCCGAGCTGCGCATCTAACTCCCTCCGTGCTCGCCAATAAAAGTCGCGGCGGCGATCATTGGTGCGATGATCGAGCCCTGCAATCCCGCGGGCAATCACTCGGTAATAACTGGTCATTCGCGATCCACAGACTAAGCGCTTGCGGCTCGATTCTCGGCTGCGCACGCCGACCTTAGGTAGGGGCTAACACCGAGCCGCGCTGCACTGCGCCGTTTCATCGAATGATTGCCGTGCAAATATTTCCGGATGGTAAATTTGCCGCTGTGGATCGCCCTCATCGCCTGGATCGCTCCCTCTCCGGCCGCCTCCCGAGATCGGCGCACCCTTTCTGTTTGCCTTCTCGTATCGCACCGATCGCATGTCCAAGAGATGCAGCAGGGCTGCTGACCGACATGGCTGTCACCATGGCCAAAAATGTCAGCAAGCCAGCGATCCACGGGGGCGTGATGGTCCAGGACGCGGCAGACGAACCCACTGTCGTGTGCTCGAGTTTGTGTACTCAAATCGGCTATCTTCGTCTACCTGGTGGCCCCTGCTTGCTCCGGGTCCTCAGCCAAGCACGGCATGCCAATTTTGTCTTTTACCGTCGACCAACTCGAATGTGGTACCGTACTGACTTTGCTCGTATTTTTGTTTGGATGCCTTTCACTCTCGCGTTTGTACCCATATCGATGAACTGGCCCGCATCGCTTTGCGCGGGTGCCCACTGGATCATGTCTGGCGGGAGACCCTCGCATAAACTTGGAGCTTTGTCGCACAGCTTATCCGCCCATGACGCGTCCTGAGCGTGAAGCGCACCGGGCAAATAAATGGTGACGTTCGTGACAAACAGGAATGAAGATAGCATGAATGGCCGCGGTGCCATGCGCTCCTCCTGGAGGGGACACGTTATATTTGCGAACTTAACGGCTGGTGCACGCGTATAGGCGGTGGGACTCGGCAAAATCGGAATGAGGCCAGGGTAGAAAAACGCCGGCCACACTTCCGAACGTTCCTAGATTACTTGCCGCTGAGCAAAACCTCGGCTGCCGGTGTCGCCTGAGGGAGCGGGATCGGGCTGCCCGGGCCCCTGCAGCGCAGATCCGTTCGTTCTCTTACCCATATGTTTCGATGTTTACCTTTCGTTCACTACAATCGTGGGTGAACGGCTGACGAGCATGCTTTTCGATTTGCGATAGCTGCTTTTTAAGAATGGCAATCATTCAGTAAAAAGCAATCTGACCTAGGCCGACGGGACTACCGCATTGAGATCGGGCTCGCCTCATCTGCGTTTGCTGTTGCCGCTGGCGGTTTGCGCAGTTGCGATTGTGCTTGCCGGATGCGAGGTTGATAGCCCCATAGCCCGTGCGCTCAAGCCATTGTCGCCGCAGATGCTGGCGCAGCTGGAACAGAAGAACATGCCCAAAGATTCGCCGATTCTAATCCGCTTGTTCAAGGAGGAGTCGGAAATCGAGGTCTGGAAACAGAATACCAGCGGCCGCTTCGCTTTGCTCAAGACTTATCCGATCTGCCGCTGGTCGGGTGAGCTTGGCCCGAAGACTAGAGAAGGCGACCGCCAGGCCCCCGAGGGGTTCTACACTGTGACACCCGGGCAGATGAACCCCAACTCGCACTACTACCTGGCATTCGACATCGGCTATCCGAACGCTTATGACCGCGCATATGGCCGAACTGGTGGAAATATCATGGTGCATGGCGACTGTTCGTCGCGGGGGTGCTACGCCATGACCGACGAGCAGATCTCCGAGATCTATGCACTCGCCCAAGAATCCTTCTACGGGGATCAGCGATCATTTCAGGTGCAGGCTTATCCGTTCCGCATGACGCCGCTAAACCTGACCAAGCACCGCAACAATCCAAACATGGCTTTTTGGAGGATGCTGAAGGAGGGCAATGATCACTTCGAGGTGACGCATCTCGAACCCAAGATCGACGTCTGCGAGAAGCGCTACGTGTTCAATGCCGAACCAGTCGGCGGGCTCGCGAATGATCCAATTCGGAACGATAATGGTCCGTGGCGGCACATTGATGCTTCCGCGGCTGCGACCCCAGCGGCAGCACTCCCATTAAACCCGATCGGGTGGTGCCCGCCTTACGAAGTTCCACACGAGATTGCGGCCGTCGTCACTGAAAAGAATCGGCGTGACGAGAGCCAGATCGCCGAACTCGTAAGCCGCGGCACACCGACTGTGCCGGTCCGGACGGGGACGGATGGTGGCATGCACCCGCTGTTTCGAAACGGGCCATGGGCTTTGAATGGCATCGACGTTGATTGAAACAGAATTTGGCGGCACGCCGATGTTGGTGAGCGCGGCCCTCCATGATGCCTGGTTGCTGGTTGCCATAGCTGTCCAAGGCTCTACCAGCGGCTTGCGTTAGCAATTTATAATCAATCTCCGCTTATGCTGCGCGACTCAAGTGGTTTTGTCGGATTCCAGTACAAAATGGTCCTGCGTTCAGCCATCGCTTTCACAACTCTCGTCATCAGCTTGGCCGCTCCGGTCCAACGCGCGACAGCGCAGTACTACGCGATCTATGGTCCGTCGTCCGTGCCAGCGCCATACGCGCCACCCCCCCGGGCCGAGCAGTCCTACGGAGGGTATACACCCGGACCGGCCGAGGCCTACCCCAACTATGGTTCGCTCCTCCCGGAAGATCAGCCAGAAACGGTTACAGAGGGGCTCCCCCCACAGTTCCAGCGCCAGCTAGTAAGTTATCAGACGACCGAGCCGGCTGGCACCATCATCATCGATACACCAAACACCTATCTCTACCTAGTGCTCGGCCACGGCAAGGCTTTGCGCTATGGTGTCGGGGTCGGCCGCGAGGGTTTCACGTGGGCTGGCACGCAACGCATAGCGCGCATGATCGAGTGGCCGGATTGGCATCCGCCGACAGAAATGATCGACCGCCAACCCTACCTGCCGCGATTCATGGCGGGCGGTCCGGGCAACCCACTCGGCGCGCGTGCGCTCTACCTTGGCAACACGCTCTATCGCATCCACGGTACCAATCAGCCCTCGACCATCGGCCAGTTTGTTTCCTCTGGGTGTATTCGTCTGCTCAACGAGGACATTGAAGATTTGTATAATCGGGTAACGTTGGGCACTCGCGTTGTGGTCTTGCCAGGCAGCGATCCCACGCGCAGCCGATCAACGATGCAGTGATCAGCCCGATCAAAACAGCTCTAAAGATCCGAGAAGAAACTCACGTTAGATGAGTCCACGGATGCAACCCACTATTCCGCAATCGACCTGACTCAAACCGATCAGGGCTCGCGCCCAATGATGGGCAGTTGCGCCTCGTCATGGCGTCAGCCTGCCGCGCTATGCAGGGCGCTGGATATCGAGATGCAGGACACCCTTCGTTAATCAACTCAGGGCGTAACTCCCGCCGCGTTGGATTTGTCCCTCCACGGAGTACGCCAATGGCCGAAACCTCGCTGGCCAGGCTCAAAGCGCTAGAAGCTTATTTAGCCGCGCTGCAGAAAGCGAGGGCAATAGGGATTTCTGAGGCAGCCACATGGCGCAGGCTGCGGGAAGAGCTCGAGCGTATCGTTCCGAGACCCAAAAGGGACACGGAACCTGTACGGGTGCTCACTGATGACCTCGAGCGCAAATGCGCCCAGACGGCAACAGCGATGGCCAAGGAAAGAGGGGTGTGGGAGAAGCTGCGAGCCGAGATCGAGGCGCATCGCCTAAAAATACGGAACGAGCTCGAAGCGTACCGGTCCAGGAAATCCCTTCCAGACAACGGCCCGCATTCCCCGGATAAAAGCTCGTCGCCGAAGCGCCGATGATCAATTCTCGGCTGCTCGACCCGAAATTCCGAGGCGGTCGTCGGCGGGGGACTCCGCCATGAACGCCATGCAGCTGCCGATGAGCCTGCAGGTCCCCTCACGATCAACCTCCCCGCCCCCGCGCCCACCGCCTTCCCCGCCCCTAGGAACACCACCCCCAGGTTCCCCGGCGACCTCTCCCTGGGGTGGGAGAAGCATGGGGCTTGTCCCCCTACGCTTACTGCCAGCCGGGCCCATGGGGAATAGGTGAACATCGGAAAAAACTAGGGTCGTCAGCGCCTGGTCGGCGGGGCACACTTGGGAAACGGAACGGATAACGTGCCGCCAGAGGTTCGACGAAAGAACGCTGCCCGGGCAGGGTAGTTCCGGCTTGCGCCCGGGCATCTCTGTGCAATGATCCCACCCCACGGAAATCGATTCCTACTGGCGAACCCGGACGATGGGCGAGGCGCACGGCGAAGGCTACACGCACCTGAGGGCGACCTACCCGAAATGCGGATGCATTGCTGATGTGCCTTCGCGCGTCAGTGATCGGTCGCAAGGGCACGAACCACAATACTTTCCTCGGAAATATTCCCTTACGATGCCAGAACTGCGGGAACCGATCCCGATCATTGGAGTGCGGCGCCATAACAGCGCTTAGCCGGGAACTCTTTGCGTCATGAAAGCTGGGAGATAGATGATGCGAGATCCAACGAGGCGCGTCATTGAGAGATTCCAGGAACTCATGGCGGACAAAGCGAAGCACGAGGACGTCGCCCAGGTGAATGACGATACCAATAAGGATATCGAAGCAATGATTGCGGAAATCCGACCAGCCCTGCTCAATGCATCGGAAGCCGCAAGAGAACTTAGTCCGTCCCGTGCGATGTGTCTCAGTTGGTTGCTGGACAACATGCATCTGCTTGATGCGAACAAGCTCTACGTGCTGAAAGGGGTTATGTCTGTGTTGCTCGAGACTGAAAATCAACCGACGTGAGGAGGCCGATTTGCTAACGCACATGAGCGCCTTGTCCCGCGCCCCAGCACAAAGATCGCGGCGGTTTTTTCGGTGAGCTCGACCTTGAGGCGATTGATGGTGTTGCTTTTTTTTGCCAAGCTCCGCGAGCTGGCTTCCGATTGCGATTATCGCCTCAATTCGTTGAGGTCCAATTCCGTCCATAGCCAACCGAAGTCGTAGGTCGCCATGTCGTTATTGCGCCCGGCGAATTTGGCCGTGTGATTTTCGAGCGTTTTGAGCCAATCGACGACCTTGATCCGGCCCTTTGCGGTGCTTGCCGCGACGCGCGGCGATTTATTCCCGAGCATCGGGATCGGCTGATCGAGCAGGTCCCGATAATGCCTATCTAGGCTGTCATGAATAATGGTGCGTCGCTCCTCCTCAGACAGGTCCAGCGCCGGCGGCGATTGGGTATGCCGCCGCGATGCCATGAGCTGTTCGAGGGTTTGCATCTCGATCAGAGGCTGAGCCACCAAGCCCGAAAGTACGTCTGACAACAGCGCGCGGCCCCGCTTGGAGCGCGACCGAGAGTTTACGGACAAGACCAAGGCCCTGTGCTTCAACTCCACATTGCCCAGCAACAGCGAGCCATCGTCCAGGAGCGTGGTGAAGGTTTGGGATTTCGACGATTTCTTCTGCATGCCCCAGGGCTCGGCAGGCTGCCGGGGCACGATCCAGTTCCAGAACGTCGCATTCTCCCGACGAAGCTCAGAACACCGCCCCAACGCCAACCGGATGGCGTCGGCCGTGGCGCCAGCTGCGAACGGATAATGCACCGTGCAGAACACCAGTTCATCGCCCTCGGCATTGCGCACTTCAGGAATCCGCGGGTCAGCATAGCGATCAATGATATCAATAAGCCACACGGTCGTGATCGTCGGGGCTGCAGCGCGTAACAGCGCAGTCTGGGAAAAACCACTGACGATCGCGGGGTCGTTGACATCGCGGCCCACCAGGTAGGCAAGCTTTTGCTTCTCCTTGTCGGTGCGCTTTGCAACATTGCGCAGCAACTTCAGGACCTTCTCTGATGCGTCGCGGTCGTACGGCAACACGGCCCCGCTGATAAGCGTCTGTGATCCAATCTGAACAACGCGCACGGCGATGCGGTCCCACTGCTCGAGGGAGCGGGTTGCCGAGCGCTCGCTGATCAGGACCGGCTCGCCCCCGCGTACAAGGTCCCGCGCCCGGAACGACCTGTCTCGAACGATATCGCTGACTTCATACAGGCTCAGTACCGAGCCTCGCAGCGCCATCAGGTAGGCCCGTGCCGATGCGCTTTCTTTCCAGCCTCGGCGCTTCAGATAGTCATCAACGATGTTGCGGCCACCAGCGAGTTCTCGGGTAAGAAAATCTTCAAACGCACAGCCCCAGACCGTCGTCATGAACCCGTCTTGGCCAAGTATCGAGATGACCTGATCGACCTCAACGCCGGTCCGCTCACAGGCGGGCAGCAGATGGCGGTCAAATACCTCGGCGAACAGGTCGCGCCACTCGTCGCGGCTCAGCCATTTCATCAGCCCTTGGAGCGAACGAGTGCCGCCCATGCTTCATGCCCCTAAAATGGGCCCGTTACCACTACCTGGCATTGTTGTGCTGCAATCTATCAAAGGCCCGCCGCCGACGCGACTGGTGGACTATCTTCAAGTCGGCAGAATAAACAGGATTCTGCCGCTATCGTCCCTGCTGGTACGGACACCCTGGGGCGTGGCGGTATGAGGAGCGGGCCCCACACCATCCGATCACGAGGTGCTGACCGCATTGGCCGAGCGCGTCACTTACCAGAACGCCGAGAATGGCTTTTTGCATCGTCCGGTTAAGGCCCGTGCCCACCGCGAGCTGGGTCAGTTTGGTTGGGCCATGCCGTCGGACTTTCCCCAAGGCAGCCGGGGCGTGTCTGTGCATCTAAATTATTGATTTGTCTTTAGATTACGGCCCTCGCCTGAGCCATAGTTCACGGCACGACGCATAGCTTGTGCCCAAGCCTTTGAAAAGCCACATTTTTTCCAGTCAGTTGTTCTCGATACGAATGATCCCAACCGCGGCGTGATTGCGACTGTTGCGTTTGTGTTCTTCGGAGAGCAAACCGAAGTTCGGTGGCTTTGGCATACCGATGATGTGACATCGCCCGATGACGGACTATTACCGGCTGATCGCCCGCGCCGTCGCCGATCTCAGGAACGCCGACGAGGCCCAGCGCGCCGCGCTCTATGAGTGCGCGCGAAGGGCCTTGGTGAGTCAACTCTCCGGTGTTACGCCGGCCCTCACGGAATCGGAGATCGCGCGCGAGCGTTTGTTGCTAGAAAAAGCGTTCTGTGACATCGAAGCCAACAGGACTCACCGCCCGTGGGCCGAAGCGGTATGTTCGATCCCTGCGCCGAAGCCTCGTGGGCAGCCCTGTCAGGTGCCCTCGTCCCTCGAGCAGAGCGGCCCGCTGGCTGCCAGGCTTTCCGCTGGTGGGGCTCGGCCCCAGCCGGCGGTACCATCCGAGCCGGAGCGCAATGAGACCGGCACGCACGACCTGGAATCGCAGGTGGAGAGCCGCGCCTGCAAGCTCGACCGCCCATCACTAAACGCCGAAGCGCTCAAAGTGCTCAAGCTTTACCGCGAGGACGTGGCGGAAGCCGAGCGTCTAGGTGAAGCAGAAATTCCAGCACGCCAGCTCAGAGCCGGTCGCGGGCACATTTCGGACGGCGACCGCTCCGATCAACGGATTCCCTCACTCTCCATCATGCCCCACGTAGGCGCGGTCGGGCCAAGGACGGAGATGTGTCGGCCGCAGCCGCATCCCATGACGCAGCGCGAAACTGCCGAAACAATTGTACCCAAGCGGCGGGGCCGCTCGCGGAAGACCCTGGTCGTGGGCTGCCTCAGCCTATCCCTGGTCGTCGTGCTGGCCGTCCTGATGCATTGGCAACGCGACCGACTCTCCGCATTCGTCAGAAACTTGGCGACCTGGGCGCGGCATGAAGCGGTTCCGTCGCAGCCGGAGATTGTGGGCAGTATCGGTCAAGCCCCACAGCAAGGTTCCTCTGCCACCGATCGGACCCCCACTGTCGGCCTCCCCGAAGAGCCTGCTCAACGCGCGGTGCTCTATGAAGCGGATCCCTCAGACGTCAATGGCAGGCGCTACCTCGGCTCGGTGATCTGGCGAACCGACCCCGCGTCGCCTGGACAACCACTCGCCGTCCGCGCGCAGGTCGAAATTCCGGAGCGCCGCATCCGCATGACATTGTCGCTCCGCCCCAACAGCGACACCACGCTGCCCGCGAGCCACACGATTGAGATCGTGTTCAAAGTGCCGTCCGATTTCCTATTCGGCGGGATTTCCAACGTGCTGGGCATGCTGATGAAGGAGGCGGAGCAGGCCCGCGGTGCGCCGCTCGCTGGTCTCAGTGTGAAGATAACCACCGGCGTCTTTCTCTTTGGACTGTCGGCGACCGACAGCGACCTGCAGCACAATCGGAAATTGCTCGCCGACCGGTCTTGGTTCGATATTCCGATCATCTATAACGATGGCCAACGCGCAATCCTGGCGATCGAAAAAGGCACGCCCGGCGAACGGGTGTTTCAGGAAGCGTTCGCTGCATGGAAGTGAGGGCGCCGGGGAACACTTTCACCACAGAAGAACCTTCAGTTGAACCACCCTGTCAGGAAAAGGAGCCTGGTATGGAAGCAGCAGAGCACGCTAGTAACTTGGATAGGGTCGAGCGCGGTATTGAAGACGCATTGCGCAATTTCACAGATCGCGACGCGAACGGTGGGAAGCTACCTGCAATTACCGCGCTCGACCGTATCGACAAGATCGGAAACCTATCAGCGCTGGCGATCATCGAAGCGTGTGAGACAACCGCCAAGGACATCGAGGAAGCCGGACAAGCTGCAGTCGACATTGCGGCCGGCATCATGAACGAGGCCAAGCAGCTCGCCACGGAGTTGCGGGCGAATGGGAGGAAGATAAGCGAGCACCTCCGGGAGTTCGCCGTGCTCGCCAAAAAGGTGAGTACTGCGATGCGCGACACGCGAGCCGAGGTGTTGAGCGCTCCGGAGGAAAAGACGGCGCCGGGAACCTGAGATGGCGAGGAAGTTCGAGCCATGCCCCGCGCCCTCGCTTTCATCGCCGAGCTCGCCGTGGGCGATCGTCGTCTTCATCGCGGATCGCCAACGCTCGGCGGCGCGAATGAGTGCACCGACATCCGCTTGAGAACCGCCGCCTCGCCGAATGCATTCGGAATGATGAGGTGGCGGCGTTCCTCAACGAACAGGCTCAGCCGCGAGCATCGTCAGGCTCATCTTTTGTCCGTGCGCCGGCGCCTCGTCTTTTGACCATGGGCACGCCCGGACAAGTGGTCGGCAACACGATACGAGTGACCCCGATCAAAGACGTAGGTCTCGATTAGCCCGCAAGTGGCGCATCTAAAGGTGTGGTTGTCCACCTGTTTGCCGTCGTATGCTGGCTCGACAAGCGTGAGTGGCATTTGGCCACCGCATGCGATGCATAGGATTTTCGTGCTAATCGCGCTCGGCGATCGCTGAGTAAGCATGGGATTCCCCCTTCCGCCGACGTGCTTCGGCGCGAACGCACAGGATCCCCTTCGCGGATGCCAGTCTGAAAAGCATCAGTTGGAAACCGCCCCTCCCGTTACATTCACTCTACCCCTCTTTCGACACAGAGTCGAGGGTCCTGTCCGGGAGGGTGACGTAAGGGATTCTGTGTCAGAGGGGCATGGTGGAAGACGTTATCACGGTGCTGTCGAGCGCATTATCGCACTTCGAGCTTCATCTCTGGCAAACCGTTTCGATGGCAAACTTGAGGACGTCTTTGATTTATAGAAACGGGTAGCCGCGAGCGCACGGTTAGCACAAAGTCCAGTCGCGCAAGCTCTTCGCTGCTTTCATTGAGTCGATCATTTTTACCCGCATCGCTCGGACGCGAAGGAGGTCGAACTCCGCTTCAGCGATGATACGGGCTTACACTAATTCGTAGGGCCCGTTTCGTTTGCCAACGATGGCTCGTGCAAGTCGTTCGACCTCCGCGGACAGCTCAGGATCATTTAGGACACTTACCGCGAGGCCACGCCTGTAGGCGTTGCGGCTTGCGCGTGCCTTCCCGTCGGCGGTACTTGGCCCCGTGCTGCGAGCGGCATTGTTTCGGTTCGTCGCGGTCTTGCGTTTCGAGCTCATGGCCCATAGGCAAGTTTAAAAAGAGCCTATTCTGCGGCTTCTTCGTATTGCATCAACAATTTTGTCGGAGGCCTCTTGCAGAAGGTGAGCGAGGCCTTCTCGATAGTACTGGATTGCGCGCAGAACAATGTTACGCCTCAGCTCCGCCGATGCCAGGAGTCAGTATCCGGCGCTTTTTCTGTGGTCTCGTCGGCTTAGTTTCCGGCTCTCCCAATAAAACCCCCGCGCATTACGCAGCCGAAATTGGCTTCGTTTCGCAATCCGCGCCCCAGCCGTCCCATCCACCATAGCCGCAGGCCCTTGTTTTGCGGAACGAACCCCATTTCAAAGCTCCTGCCCTTACCGACGCTTGAGCGTCTGCAACGCAATGATCGTCTGCACGAGCTGGCGCCAGAGGCCCGACTCGTATCGGCTGAGCCGATCGACGATCTCGCTGTCCAGGTTCGCAAGACGCAGGAAGCTCACTGCGATGT
>WNGP01002778.1_pt1 | contig 14663 bp, 15 predicted proteins | sample 5407671 | NCBI WGS metagenome assembly WNGP01 (sample SAMN13153381, study PRJNA577476) | soil metagenome | isolation source: 40 cm soil or saprolite under Garry oak tree replicate 2 | place: USA:California | collected 2016-06-15 | reverse complement strand
TTTTATCGTCGACGCGACTGTGACCTTGCTCAAACGGGCCGGTGCTCGAGAGCGCATCTGGGAGGCGCACAACAAGCACTACTACCAGCGCCTGGTGCGAATGGGCTGGGGTCACCGCGGAACTGCCCTCGCCGAGTACGCATTGATGCTCGCTTGCGGGACGACCGCGCTTTGGGCGCTGCGCGAGGCGCTCACCCTGCAGCTGTGCGCTCTCATCGGGCTTATAGCGCTCTACGCAACTCTGGCGCTGTGGGTGGACTACGCGTGGCGGCACAGCGAAGACAAATCCATTGAATCCGCTTAAGCTCAACTACCGCGCCGCACTTGCTTTTGCGCACGACGTGCTGGCTTCCGCCGTTTGCTGGGTGCTTGCGTTCTGGCTGCGCTTCAACCTGGATATTCCCGCGGAGTTCCTGCCGGCGATCGCTGCGGCCGTGACGGCAGCGGTCCCTCTGCACGCGTTGATATTTTGGTCGCTCGGGCTGTACCGGGGCAGCTGGCGCTTCGCCAGCCTGCCCGACCTGAAACGCATCGCGTTCGCCTGTCTGATCGGAGCGCTCGCCGTGCCCGCGCTGCTTGCGTTCTTTCGCGCCGATGTCAGCGTGCCGCGGTCCACTTTCATCCTCGCGCCTTTCCTGCTTGCCGCGATCATGTCGGGCAGCCGGATCGCCTATCGCGCCTGGAGGGAACGCGCCCTGTACGGACACATCCACCTCACCGGCGAACCGGTGCTCGTGATCGGCGCAGGCGACATCACCGTCAACCTGCTGCGGGAAATGGAACGCTCCAGTCAGTGGCGCGCGGTCGGCATCCTCGACGATGACCCGGCTTGGCATGGGCAGGTCCTTCTGGGCGTGAAGGTCCTTGGGGGACTCGGCGAGGTCGGCCGCTGGGCGCAGCAGTTGGACTCCGACCATGCGATCATCTCGCTGCCGGCTTCGTCGGCAGGCGTGCGCCGGCGAGCAGCCGAACTCGCCGGTGCTGCGGGCCTGACGGTCCTCACGGTGCCTTCCTACGACGACCTGCTGTCGGGTAAGGTCACGGTATCCCAGATCCGCCGCATCGAACTCGAGGACCTGCTCGGCCGCGACCAGATAGTGCTCGACGACGGCGGCCTGCATCGGCTGCTCACGGGCAAGGTCGTGATGGTCACGGGAGCCGGCGGCTCCATCGGTTCTGAGCTTGCCCGCCAGATCGCGAAATTCGAGCCGACGCGCCTCGTACTGTTCGAGCTGAACGAGTACGCCTTGTACTGCATCGAGCAGGAATTCGCGAACGCGAAGGAGAAAACGGCCGTCGCGGCCTTCATCGGCGACGTGCGCAACATCGATCGGGTCCAAGCGGTTTTGTCTCGATTCAAGCCGGCGGTGGTGTTTCACGCCGCCGCCTACAAGCACGTGCCGCTCATGGAGATCGACAATGCCTGGGAGGCGGCGCAGAACAACGTGCTCGGAACGCTGCGCCTGGCACGCACCGCGCGCGATCACGGCGTAGAGAAATTCGTCCTCATCTCGACCGACAAGGCGGTGAACCCGACCAACGTCATGGGCGCGACCAAGCGTTTGTCCGAGGAAGTCTGCCAGGCGCTGCAGCGCCCCGGCGGCACGCGTTTTGTCGTGGTCCGCTTCGGAAACGTGCTCGGCAGCACCGGCAGCGTCATCCCCAAGTTCCGCGAACAGATCGCCCGCGGCGGCCCGCTGACGGTGACGCACCCGGAAGTCACGCGCTACTTCATGTCGATTCCCGAAGCCGCGCAGCTGGTGCTGCAGGCGGGTCTCATGGGGAAAGGCGGGGAGATCTTCGTTCTGGAAATGGGCGAACCGGTCAGGATTGTCGATCTCGCGCGCGACATGATCCGGCTGTCGGGATTCAGCGAGGAGGACATCAGAATCGAGATCACCGGCCTGCGTCCCGGCGAGAAGCTCTACGAGGAACTGCTCTCTGATCGCGAGAGCACGCTGCCTACCCCGCACCCGAAACTGCGCATCGCCAGGGCGGGTGAGGCGCCCGGTGAAACCTGGCTTGTCGAGATCGAAACCTGGCTGTCGCAGCCGCGCTCACCGGCCGATGATGAGGTCAAACGGGAACTCGGCAGGAGGGTGCCCGAGTACCAATCCGCCGCCATAGGGGGCGGTGTGGTCGAAATTCAGGAAAAGGGCTGAGGGAGGGGCCGAGCGCGCCACAGGCGCTCGAAACCCGCCAGCGCCTCCTCGACCGTCAGATCCGCAAGATCGCGGCTCGCGGGCTGGAGCAGCTCATGAGGCGTTTTCCAGGGCCGCCAGCGTTCAGGCGGCGAGTCGCCGAAAAAACACAGGATCGGCTTGCCGAGCGCCGCGGCGAGGTGCATCGCCCCGCCGTCGGCGCAAACGACGCAGTCGCAAAGCGAGAGCGCCGCAATGAGCCGGGAGAGCTCCCCGGTGGGGCAAAGCAGCAAAGAAAGCCCCTCGCAGCGCTCGGCGATCGCGCGCGCCTTGCTGTCGTCTCCCGGGTGCTTGGGGTTGTCGGCCTCTCCGGGGGACCACAGCAGGAGAAAGCGCGCCGCGTGCCGCGCAGCGATCGCTCGGATCAGCGCCGCGAAACTTTCTGCCGGCCATTGCTGGCGGCTTCGCCTCGCACTCACGTGAATGCCAACCACGAGCCCGTCGCGACCGATGCCGGCAAGCGTCTGCTCGATGCTGAGGCGATGCGCGGGGTCGGGAAAAACGCGTGCCGGCGGCGGCGTGCCGTCCACCCCCAGTGCCCTGAGCAAACCGAATACGTCCTCGACTTGGTGCCGATTACGCGAGCGATCGTAGGTCAGCGCGATGTCGAGGCTCGGATGAGCCTTGCCGGGTTCCGTATATCCGAGAACGTGCCGCGCCCCGACCATCCGGGCCAGGCGCAGGGAGCGCGGCTCGAACCCCGGCGTGGCAAGGATCGCGTAGTCGAACTTTTCCCTGCGGAGATTCATCATGAGCTTCAGCCGGTCGGCATAGACCGAAATGATGGAGCGTTTTTCGCCGCGGTGTTTTCCCTTTTCGTAGGCGTAGACGGCATCGACAGCCGGATTCCCGGAGAGAACGGCTTCGTTGTAGGTGTTGACGAGCGCCGCGATATGCGCGCGTGGAAAACGCTCGCGCAGGGCGAAGATGAGAGGCGTCGTGCAGACCAGATCGCCGATGTTGTCGCGGCGGATGACCAGGATGCGCGGGTGCGCCTCCTTTCCGGGCACGGGAGTTGAGTCAACATTCATGAGAGCTGGGCAGGCTACCGTGCGGCGTGGCTCGACTTTCAGATATTCCGGTTTCTCGCGCGGAAATTGAACAACCTCTTGCCCAGGGTCTTTTTCGTCTCGATGTCGAACCACTGCGAGAGGAACTCCAGCAGCCCGAAGGACCGGTTGCCGTGGAGCTCGCCCGTGATCCAGCCCACGCGCGCGAGCACTCGCGGCTCGAACGCCGTGAGGATATCGTGCTCGGCGCCTTCGACGTCGATCTTGATGAGGTCCGGCGGCGAGGCCGTGCCGTCGTCGATAACACCCCGCGGCGTACGCACCTGCACCTTGAGCCCCTGCGCCCGGGACGTACCGGCGTCGTGGAACGAGAACCCGCCTAGATTCCGGTCCACGTCCGAGGCGCGAATCTCGAGCGTCTCGTCGTTGGCCCCCAGCGCAAACCGGTGCGCCCGGATGCGTGTCAGGCCCTCGATGTTGCGCTCGATCATCGCGTAGTTTTCCGGCACCGGCTCGAAGCAATGAATCTCGGCCCGCGGAAACCGGTCCGAAAAATACAGCGATGCGGCCCCGAGGTTGGCGCCGATATCCCAGATCGAGCTCGGGCTGAACCCCTCTGGGATGTAATACTCCGCCTTCGCTCCGCGTCTGAGCAGGATCTTGTAGATCACTTCCGGATCGTTGCTGCCAGGCCGGTAGTGCAACCGACGGCCGCGCCAGCGGAAGCTGGAAACGGTGCCGGGCGCGTAGCGCGCCGGATCGCGGTCGCGCGTGAACTGCGGCGACCGCGAGCGCAGCAACCACTTGAGATCATGCTTGCCAAACACCGCGTGCCCCTCTAGGGCGCCGGGCGCCCCGGCTGATCTGCCCAAATAGCTCGTCCCGCTGGATGTTACCGCGGATCCGACGCGGTTGCGCCGCCAGCGACGCGCGGGTCACGTTGCTGCAGTTACTTCGAGCGCTTGTATAAACTCGAGCACTCCGGCTTGCGGTAACATTCCGACCTACCCTATGCGGCGTCAATGAGCATCGATCCCGCCAGTATCAATATCGCCGCCGCGGAGATGTTGTCGGCATTCCAAAGGCGCGTGGCCGGCATTCCGTACGAGCGAAAGGGCATACTCTATTCGGAGATGTTTTTTCTCTACCTGTGTGCGCACGCCTCCAGGCCCAGCCGCATTGTCGAGTCCGGCCGAGCCCGCGGCCAAAGCACCTTGGTGCTCTCCACCATTTTTCCCGATCTGGACGTTGTGAGCATCGAATCCGATGCGGATTCTCCCGACGTTCAAGTTGCGCAGGAGCGCTTGCGCGGGCGCGACAACGTATCGATGCGGTTCGGCGACGCAACCCGGATTCTTCCCGCCGAAGTGCGAAAAGGGGACGTTGTTCTCATCGACGGGCCGAAAGGCTTTCGCGGTCTGCGCCTGGCCCTGCGGCTGCTCGCAGCGGGCAAGGTGGCGCAGGTTTTCGTGCACGACTGCGCATTGGGAACCGAAGAGCGCGCTTTTCTCGACGCTCATCTTCTTGGCCCGTTGTATAGCGATTCAATTCAATTCGCGCGTATAGCACGGGTGCTCGACGCAGTTTGTTGGGCCGATATACCTCCGGATCGCCGCTTTGACGGCGAGCGCCCGCCGCGCGCATACGGATACGGCCTCGCGTGTATTCCGTTCGACCCCACGGCACCCTATAGAACGCTGTTTGCGCGGGTCGTCATCGCCGGCATTAGGTCTCGTTTCAAGCGCAGGATCGCAAGTCATGAGTAAGTCGCCGGATGGGCGCTGACGTCCGACGACCCCAAGACTCAGACAGCGAAGCGCAGCAGCAGCGTTTGATGTCTGTTGGCGGCCCGTCGATTCTGTTCATTAACGTTTCTCGAATCGGCGATACGCTGTTCGCTACTCCGGCGATGCGCGCGGTCGAAAAAGCCCACCCTGGCTGCCGGATTGTCGCCCTCGGTCATCCGAAGCGGGCCGAAATCCTGCGCGAGCTGCCGTTCGTAAAGGATGCCCGTAGCATCACGAAGCGCAGTGCGCTATGGCGCGGCTGGTTTGGCGGGCGAAGTTTCGACTATGCATTCGTCTACGGATTCGACGAGCCGCTGGTGCGATACGCATTGCGCGTTGCCGATCGAGTGGTTGCCTTTCGGCAAAAGAGCGCCGAGCTCAACCGGCGCCTTTACCGTTGCGTGGACGTGCCTCCGTTTCAAAGCGAGCACTCCGTACTTCATTATTTGCGGTTGCCCGCCGCGCTCGGAATTTCAGCGGCGGGACTGCGGTTGGCATATCAAGTGACGCCGCAGGAAGCGCTCGCGGCCCGCGCCCGGCTTAGTGCAGACATTCCGCGCACGGCATCGCCGCTGGTTGGTTTCCAGGTAGCGAGCTTTCCCACCAAGGGGTACCGGGATTGGCCGATTCCGAATTTCGCCGAGTTGGCAGAGCGCGTCGTCGCTCATTGGCCGCACAGCCATTTTCTTATCTACGGGGGTAGCGAGGAGCGATCGCGCGTGTTCTGGCTCAAGGAGCGCTTGGGCGATCGGGCGACGCTGTACGCAGGCCTGACGCTGCGCGAAACCGCCGCGCTGATGAGCCGTACCGATCTTTACGTGGGCATCGACACCGGACCCACGCATATCATGAGCACCTTCGATATTCCTTTGGTGGGCCTCTACCATTGCATACATCCGAGCAAGCTGACGGGGCCGGCGGACCATCCTTGCTTCTACGCAGTCGATCATCCTCGCGCCAGGGACCGATGTAGCGAACAGACCGACATGGCGGAGATCTCCGTCGAGTCGGTATTGCTGCGAGTGCAACAGGCGCTCGCCGAACATCCGCCCGTGCGCCCGGGTCCTCAGGCGGCAGCCCGTTTCGCATAGATGTAGACACTCCTGACATGAAAAACAATATGTCTCGCGCTCACAAAGTCGGTCGAATCGTCACATTGGGCGCGCTCTGGCTGCTCTTTCTTATCGGACTCTGGTGGTGTGGGCAGGCGGCCGACAATCTCTTCGTCAAATCCGAAAACTACTACCCTGTTTTCTACTGGACGATGTTGATTGCGGGAATCGCGCTGTGGGGGCTTGTCGGTTCTTCAGTGCTGCTGAAAAAACCGGCCGCAGAAAACGTAGCGAGCGTGACCATTGCCACCTTGTTCGCAGCCTATTGTTTCGAGGGCACGCTTTGGGCCCTTGGTATAAAGCCCGGGGACTACTTCAACCGATTGGAGCGAAGAGGAAAACAGGTCGACCACCGGACGCCCTTGCAAGTCGTCGCCGATATGCGCACCGGCGGCAAGCAGGCGGTACCCCTATACTTCCCCGCCTTGCATGTCACTTCATCCAGAAAGAACGGAGCCGGCCTGTTCCCCGTCTCGGGTGTCTCGCGGGCGTTTACCGTCTACTGCAACGAGGACGGCCACTATTCCACCTACACCAGTGACGAACGCGGTTTCAAGAACCCTTCCGGCCTGTTGTCGCATCCTTCGCCCTTTGATATTGCGATTGTCGGTGATTCCTTTACGAACGGCGCATGCGTCGACCTGGATCAGGATCTCGCGTCGCACATTCGACGCCAGCTTCCCCTGACCGTCAGCCTAGGTATGGACGGCAACGGACCGTTGATCGAGCTAGCCACGATGAAAGAGTACATTCCGACCCTGCGGCCGAAGCTCGTGCTGTGGTTCTACTACGATAACGATCTCGACGATCTGGAAAAGGAATTGCGCGACCCTGTGTTGCGGCAATACTTAGACCCGGCATACTCCCAGAATCTGATAAATCGGCAGAACGAGGTGGACGCTTTTCTGCGGAGCCTGATCGATGTGAAGCTCAAGGACCTCAAGGCTCATCCACCGGTGAAGGAATCCGCCGTCGGCGATACGACGCGCCTCAAGCGAATCCGCAGGCTTGCCGAAGCTTTGCTGAAAGAACATCCTATCGAATCGCCTGTTCACGACCAGACGACCACCGACAACTACATGACGATTGTCGATGCCGCCAACAAACTGGTAGCGCAATCGGGCGGCACATTGATACTTGTCTATCTCCCCGATTGGACCCGAGTGAAGGAGAGGCCGAATGACCCGACTTACCGCCAGAAGAACATCATTCTGGCGACAGCCTCAAAAACGGGGGTGCCGGTGATCGATGTGCTGGATGAGCTTCGGGCGCGGCCAGATGCCGCGACGGTCTACTACAACTACCCTGGATCACACTTTAACAAGGATGGTTATCGGATCGTCGCGGAGTACGTGCTCGACCGTATTGGTGCACAAACTCAATCCAGGTCAAAACTCTTGAAGTAGGTTTTGGCAAGCGCCGGGTTTTGTTCCCCTTTCACCAGTCTATAGGAGCCGACATAAAGCTCATCCAATTCCGTTCCCATAAAACAACGGAAAGCATCCTCGGGAGTACACACGATCGGTTCACTTCTTACATTGAACGACGTATTAACCACAACGCTGTAGCCGGTCAACTCCTTGAATCTGGTAATTAGGCAGTGGTAGAGCGGGTTAGTGTCGGCATGAACTGTCTGGATGCGAGCCGAATAATCCACGTGCGTGATTGCCGGGATGTCCGACCGCGGGACATTGAGGAGCGCGATACCAAATTTTTTCAGGTCCTCGGCGCTCACCTGGCGACGTCTGGAATTGCGCACGGGCGCGACCAGTAGCATGTATGGACTGTCTTCGTCCAATTCGAAATATTCGGACGTATCTTCCTGCAACACTGACGGCGCAAAGGGCCGGAACGACTCACGATATTTGATCTTGAGGTTCATGACCGACTGCGTCCGCGTGGAGCGAGGATCACCGAGGATGCTGCGCCCGCCGAGCGCCCGGGGACCGAACTCCATGCGACCCTGAAACCAGCCAATAACCTTCTCCGTTGCCAGCGCGCGAGCGGCGTGGTCTATCAATGCGTCTTGTTCCAGTTTCTGGTAGCAAGCACCCGACTGCGTGAGCGCGCGCTCGATTTTCTCATCGCTGTATCGCGGTCCCAGATAACTACCTCGCATGCCATCGCGCGCGCTATTGCGGTGCCGGACCCCGTCCATGAACAGGTGATACCCGACAAGCGCCGCGCCGATCGCTCCACCGGCATCGCCTGCCGCCGGCTGAATCCATAGTCGATCAAAAATGCGCTCGCGCAGCAATCTTCCGTTGGCGACACAGTTCAGAGCCACACCACCTGCCAGACATAGATTCGGGATTCCATACTTTGCGCGCACGTGCGCGGCGATCTTCAGCACAATGTCTTCGGTCACTTCCTGGATCGAGGCCGCCAAATCCATGTCCATCTGCGTGATCGGACTTTCCGGATCGCGTGCCGCGCGACCGAACAAGCGGTCAAAGCGCTTGTTGGTCATCGTCAACCCGGTGCAGTAGCCGAAATAATCCATGTTGAGCCGGAAAGAGCCATCATCGCCAATGCGCACGAGCTTCTCGCGGATCAGGTCGGCATATACCGGTTGCCCATACGGCGCCAAACCCATCAGCTTGTACTCACCGGAGTTGACCTTAAATCCAATGAAATAGGTAAAGGCGGAATACAACAACCCGATGGAATGTGGAAAATGAATCTCCTCGGCGGGACGGATATCCTTCCCGTCGCCGAGCATGACCGAAGTCGTGGCCCATTCGCCGACCCCATCCATGGTCAGGATCGCAGCCTTTTCGAATGGGGACGGATAGAAGGCCGATGCGGCGTGTGACAAGTGATGCTCGGAAAACAGCAGCCGTTGCCGCGGATCGAAACCGGGATCGACTGCCTTCAATTCGCGCGCCAGCACGACTTTTTGAAATAGCTTCTCGCGCAACCATACGGGCATTGCCGTTACAAACGAGCGAAACCCCGCGGGAGCGTATGCAACGTAGGTTTCGAGTAAACGTTCGAACTTAAGAAACGGCTTGTCGTAGAAAACAACGTAATCGACATCGGCAAGAGCAATATCCGCTTCCTCGAGGCAATATCGCACGGCGTTTGCCGGAAAACGTGCGTCGTGCTTTTTGCGAGAAAAACGCTCTTCCTGTGCCGCCGCCACGATTTCACAGTCGTGAATCAGGGCAGCAGCGCTGTCATGATAATAGGCCGAGATACCAAGCAACCGCACGGCAGGGATCTGCTTGAGCTAGAACAGGGTATAGATAAAAGGGGCTAACACGCTGCCTTGGGTGAACACGATCAGCGAGCCCAGTAAAAGGAGCACGACAATGATCGGCAAGAGCCAGAACTTCTTGCGAACTCGCATGAAGACCCAAAGTTCTTGGAGGATGTCCAGCATCAGAATTGATCTCTAAATGATCTGGGAGAAAACGGCTGATCGCGCGCTATCCAATAACTTCCTTCGCGTTTGTGCTCGCGGCCGAGCGAATGGTGACCAAATAAATTCCTGACAATAGCGATAGGGGTTACGACAGCAAAGAATACGACGCCAAGCAGCAGCCTGGCGTTGACCCAACCCAAAGCATGCCCAATAACCATCCAGCCCTTGTAGGCGGGAGCGAGCCACCGCGGCGTGCACAGAGCAGCAAAAAGGAACATGCACGCTGCGATAATCCAGTACCCATTGGCCGACGGGGGCCATTGCAGTAAGGGCCAGAACGCGACGAAGGCGCACGCCGCCGCAAGCAGAAAGCCGAAGCGACGATATTCTCGGTTATCCGACATTCGGTAAGTTTATAGCAATACAAACTCGAAAACACCGCTAACACGTGCTTGACGCCCCGGTTAGCGATAGCCGACGTCTAACGATAGCTCGACTGCCGACGAGATCAACGCCGTCCACGAGTGTGTGCCGCGACACCATGATCCCTTATTGGGGAGTCATGGCGCGCTGCGAAACACAAGGTACTTGCTCGCCAGGTACGAAATCAAAGTGTAAGGAGGGACGCCGGCGGCTTGTGCCACATAGCCATTCCAATCAAAGTAATGAATTGCGATCAGAACAGTGAGTAAGTTCGCCGCATATGCGACCAACGCGACGATCAAGAATTTGGCGAGCGCCAGCAAATGGGGACCCCGGTAGGCAAACGTCCAGCGGCTATTCAGGGCAAAACTGAGCAACAAACCCACCGCGTAGCCAAGCATGTTCGCCGCGACGTCGCCCAGGTGGAAGAACCATTTTGCCGCGTAAATCACTGCCAGACCCGCTAGCGTGTTAGCGAGTCCGACGCTAAGGAATCGCCCTGCTTCGGGAAGCCACCCGAAGCTCACGTGCGCGCCAGAGGATAGTACTGACCACCGAGAGGCAGCCACGCGAGGGCGCGCTCCAGTGGCCGCAGCAACCGCAAGGCGTGCGGGAAGAAGACGCGATACCGAACGAACACGAATAAGCTGCCGCCCGGCCGGAGCACTCTGTACAGTTCCTTCAGGAGCGCAACGTGCTCGGCATGGTTGAGAGTCATACCCCTCGACCCCGCGCGAGTGCAACACGTTCTGCTGCCATAACTTGAGCAATACCGACCAGAAGGCTCGTCTTCGGCGCCCAGGCGCATTTTGGAGCTACTAAAGACAGGAACTGGACACGCCGAGGATAGATGCCCGTCAATTTGCTCGCGCTCGTGATAATGCGCGGCGCGCGCCGCGCGATTCTCTTGAAAATGGAGATGATCTCGGCGATGGTCGTGGGCTGTTCGGAGGCAATTATCTTGGTAAGAACACCGGGTTCGGCCCTTGTGACGCGCAACGCCGCAACCATCGCGTCTGCCGCGTCATCGGCGGTTATGTAATCACGAATTGTATCGAGCGGGACGTAGATCTGTATGGGCCGGTTCCTCAAAATGCAACGCGCAATGTGCGCTATAAGTCCCTGTTGCTTTCCGAACGACTGCCCGGGGCCATAGAGCGTGGAAAGTCGAGCGAGCAAGACGGCTCTTCCTCTATTTGCATCCGCAAATGAGCGCATCAGGTCTTCCTGTGTGAGCTTTTCTCGACCATACGAGGTGGTGGGAGCAGGGGTGGTGTTCTCGTTGATGAGGTAGTCGGGTGACCCCGCGTAGATTGCGCCTGCCGAACTGGCGAAGGCCACGGAGCCGGGCGTGGCCACCAGGCGCGATTCGGATTCGACAAGCCGCAGCAATAGCGCCAGGGATCGCGTTTCGAGCGCAAGGTCTCGTTCCGAGCTCCCCATAGTGCTCACTCCTGCGGCCCAGTATATTTCCCAACGTTCAGCGCTGCGGACGCTGGCAGCGAACGCCTGGACAGCTGCTTCCAGCTGGGACGCGAACTGAGTCGCATTGGCCCAACGGAAGCGCTCAGCGGGGGAAATCAGCTCGGTTCCTTTGCGGCGCAGCGTGCGGTTCAGCGCAGCGCCCAAAAGGCCCCCGCTTCCCAGGACCCAAGCGATGGTCATTGGCGAAGCGCGGGCCGGGTCGGCTTGGAACCAACTACATACAATGGTTTGCCCATGACAATGCTCATCGTAACCGCTAGGTATTCCGCGATAACACCGAGCGCGGTCAGAATGCACCCGGAGAAAAAAGCGACGACGATCAGGAGCGATGCCCAGCCCTGGACGGGGACGTTGCCAGACAATTTCTCATATACGGCATAGCCGGCAATGGCAGCGGCCAGGATCATGGAGCCGAATCCCATTAAGGTGATCAATCGCAGTGGGCGCGTGCCGGTGGTGAGGATCAAGTTCCAGAAGTGGGCGAGCAACCTGGCGTACGAGTACCCGGAGGATCGTCCCATTTCACTTCTCAACCGCACCGGAGCATGCCCGACGCGTGCGGTGATCCAAAACAACCCGACGTCCAAATAGACGCCGCTGCCGCAGTAAGCCGCCAAAGTCCTTGCAATCTCGCCGTTTACAAGTCGGAAGCTGTTAAACCGGCCGATCTTACTGTCGCTGAGCAATCGCGCGGTGATGGCCTTGGCTGCTCGGCTCAGGGTGTTCCGCAACCAACCGTGGGGCGGCGGGTTCGTCGGCTGCGCGTACACTAACTGGAGCGACCCTGCCAGCGCAGCATCAAGCATGCGGCCAATGTCTGCCGGGTCTTGCTGTCCGTCTTCATCAATAGTCGCGACCCAGTCTCCCGTTGCGCTTGCCATGCCCGCCAACGTCGCGGCATGCTGTCCATAGGTCCTCGAGAGCCACACGGGCCGGACAAACGAATGCTGGGTGCTCAGAGCTTCCAAGGTCATGTCGGACCGGTCAGGACCGCAGTCATGCACAAGGAGAACTTCGGAAATGACGAAAAGGTTTCCCCCTGGCGTCGTGTGCTCAATCGTCAAGGGCGTAATCTCACTTATCAGCGCCGGGAGCGACTTCTCTCCGCAGTAGACGGGGATAACAAGAGAAACGCGGATCGCGGCCATGTCATTCATAGAAGCCAAGAGTATCTGAACTGAACGGAAGACAAAATAGTACCGGCTGCTGACTTGCGGGACACATCGACGATCTAAAGCTACCGGTCATTGCGGGGTTTTCGAATATAGACGACGGTATCCGCAATCCTCGTGCCGACGGTGTAATCGCGCTGCAGGCGTGCCCTGATCTCGTTCACCCGGGTGCTTTCCTCGTTGTCGTCCCTGATCAGGACGGCGCGCGGTGCCTTCTCGAGTATGCGCTCTACCTCGCCCGGGTAGTCGACATTGGCCACCCGGCTGATGGGCTCTGAGATTATGAGCGGCGGGAATACGTAGCGGGTCGGAAGTTGGGCCTTGGTCAAAAAATAGATGATGGGCTGCCCGTTTACCACGTAGATGTAGTCCTGGGGGGAGATCTGCCCCTTCAGGTAGCGCGCGATATTCACGTTGACGTCGCCTTGCGTCATGTACGCAGAGATCCAAGGAAGGTAGCTCTTTTCTATTGTGCGCGCGACGGGAAATCCCAAGGCAACGACGAGGACGGCGACGAAGGTCCGCCGATGGCCAACCGGCGTATGAAGCCGGGTTGACGCATGGGCTAGGAGCAGGCACAGCGGCGGCATGGTGACGAGGTAATAGTGCTTGAAGAACTTGAGCGTGAGCCCGGCCTCGGCAAAACCGATGGTGAGCCATAAGAGCACGAATCCGAGGATCGGTTCTGTGTTTCGCGCATGTCGTGCTCTTATGCTGAGGAAAACGATCGCCGCGGCCGTTACCCACGCCCACTTGACCCAGTCTTGAAATGAATGTTTGAGCCCATTCCAGATCTCCTGGCTGGTGCCCATCGCCACATACCGCTTGTTGGCGTCGAGGTTCGACGCGAGGTACAGGCCGAGCACATCCTGAGTCCAGAGGTAGCCGATCGCCAGAATGCTCGGGAGGGCGCCACCGATCGCAAGCATTGCAAGAACGGCCAGCGCGTGGCGCACCGAGCAATAACGAGCCAGGGCGAAGTACGCGATGAACAGAGCAATTTCTACGGCAACGACGTATTTGATCTGTACCGCCGCGCCAAAACTCAAGCCGGCGGCGAGAGCGTAGAGCGACGCTTTTCTGCGGTCCAGTTCGGGATTCGAAGTCGAAACGACAAGGAACAGAAGTCCGAGCGCGTTGAAAAAGATGAAGAAGAGTTCGGTGTTCGAGGACAGTCCCTGAAGCCCCAGGGTGAGGACCGGGTAGCTGATCGCCGCTACGACGCCCGCAGCTTCGCTGCGAAACAGCCGCTTCGCCAATAACAGCAGCACGACGGACGTCAAATAGACGAAGGCAACCGTTATGAACCGAATCGACGCGATCGAATCGCCGAGCACCCCCAGCGCCGCGGCGAAGATCGCAAAGATTCCGATCGGCTTGATCTCGAAGACCGTGGTGTAAGGCGGGTGTCCGCTGAGCCATTGGGACGCGATGAGTACATACAGGCCTTCGTCCCAATCGACGGCTGAAACGAGAAACGTGGGGGCACGTAAGACCAGAACCCAGAAAAACAGAAATATCAGGAAGCCGATGGGTTTGGCGTTCACGACCAGTCGCTGTCCGGGCTCCATCCGCTTCAATCATAACTTACGGTTGGACCGTCATCGCGGTCCGCAATTTACGCCTCAAGGCGGTGCTGCTCCAGCCAAAGCAGCAAGACGACAAAGGTGTACGCGAGCCGCCGCGATCCGTGGCCGGCGCTTGCGGCGCGCCACAGGTTCCCCACTGCCGGTGCGTCGAGGAACGGCGCGATCTCGGCCGTCCGGTGCACCACGTCTTCGCACCGGTCCCGCCAGGCGCCGTTGAAGAGTTCGCGCAACGGCACCGAGAAGCCGTGCTTGGGCCGGTTCCAGACGGAGTCCGGCAGATAACGCCGCGCCAAATCGCGCAGCAGCAGCTTGTCCTCGCCGTTGAAATGCGCCTCGGCCGGGAGCCGGAGCACGCCGTCGAGCACCGCGTTGCCCAGAAGCGGCACGCGCACTTCCAGTCCGTGCGCCATGCTCGCGCGATCGGTCTTTGCCAGGCAGTTGTCCGACAAATAGGTCCAGAGATCGGCGCGCATCAGGCTTTCCGTGTTCACCTTGCCGCCAAAGGAAGCGACGAGAT
>WNGP01006508.1_pt1 | contig 14668 bp, 17 predicted proteins | sample 5407671 | NCBI WGS metagenome assembly WNGP01 (sample SAMN13153381, study PRJNA577476) | soil metagenome | isolation source: 40 cm soil or saprolite under Garry oak tree replicate 2 | place: USA:California | collected 2016-06-15 | reverse complement strand
AAATCTTACGCCGCCTACCGCTAAAGCGATTTGACGATGTCAACGACGGCCCACAGGACCCGCTTCGAAAAAAGCGCGAGACCTGGGGCTCCCAGTTTTTCTGGCTGCCGACAAAAACCCAAACTCAAGTCTAATGAGCAGATACGGTCAAACACAACCACGCCACAGTACTTGCCGGGACCGCGAAGACCAGCGTATGCAACCAGAATGCATTCCCCACTGAGCAGTACCAGTAATTCGCTGGCCAGAGGATTGGCAGGAAGAAACGAGTGATGTCTGCGGCTGCGAGAGCGAGGATTTCAAAGGCAACGAAAGCGCGGTGGGCAAAGTTTAGAGCAGAGAAGGCGAAACGGTAGAGCCTCCTGGGATGGCCATCGAACGCAACTACAAACCGAGGACTAATTGTTCAGCAGGCTGTCTCGCGGTCTTCGCTGCGGGATGGTGCTTTGAACAGCAAGGCTCAATGACAATTTTCGTGTGAGTTCAGGACTTCTTTTTCGGCGGCACATCACACATCGCGTGGCCTTTTTCGAGCAATTTCAAAGATTCCATTCGCAATGTCTTGGCTTGTTCGTCCACCTCGCCGCCAATTTCCACGTAGTCGCCAACGCGCTCCATCGCGGCGTCTTGGTTCGCAATCGTCAGGAGACGTTTCTGATCGGGGTCAACGAGAACGATTTTCTTCCCATTGCGCACGCATTTTTTGGCGCAATCAGGATTCGTGCTGGTGAATAGACCTGTTTTGGCACGTTCACCAGCGCAACCCTCGTCAGCAAGCCAGCCGCGCACAACGGACTTGTTCTCGGAAGCTTGCTGCACGGGCGTTATGAAAAAGACGAGGAGAGAAATCACGGTGAGACGAAAGAAAAGGGAGGAAAACATTTGTGGACCTCCTCCTGTGATGTGAGTTTACCAAGGACCCGCTAATTTTGCACATCCGTCCACAGAAAACTTTCGCTCCACCCATCGCACGCCAGACGCGATTCACTTTTCTGACTGTGCGGCATAGTGATCTGAACCCGGACCCTAGTGCCCGAGGCAAGTGGCAGCAACAGATTGTCATTCGGAGGGCGGCGAGGTTCAAAGCGATGTATGGGAATTGACCGAGGTGCAAGAGGGCCGGGGCGTTAGCGTGCCTCGAACCTTCGGAAACTCTTTGAACACGGGGAGTTTTCGCTTTATTTTTGTTGACAATTTCTTTGCGCTCGGAGATAAGATGCAAGATGAAACGCCCCAAAATCACTCCTCGCAAGAGACGCCACAAAAACCTGCCTCACAAAATAGAGTTGTGGGAAACCGTTGGGCTGCGGTCACATGAACAAACAATCTTTTGATGAACTGGTTAAGGAAAGCAAGGCACGGCAGTCGGCTCTGAAAACCCTGCTTCACCCTTATACGCGAATCTTTACAATAATTTCCTACGCGGGATTCGCATACGCATTCATCAAAGGCGGCGGTGAATTCACATTTCCGCTCGTTGGCCTGATTGTGCTGGTGTGTTTCCTATCCCTGTCTCCTCGATACGCGCCTCCTATCGCTGGAATTCCACTACTCGGACGAAGGATTCTTGCGCTGTTGACGGACTTTCTGCTGCTCTCGATTGTGAGTTTTCTTGCGCTATTCCTGCTTCAATCGAAAGACTATTTAGAATACTTGACGATGTTAGTCGTGTGGGTCGCATTTCTGTACTTCGTTGTGTCGGACTGCTTTCTCAACGGCACACTCGGCAAAAGGGTTTGGGGACTCAAAGTCATAGACACCAAGAAGAGCGAAGGGAATGTTTACAAATCATTCATACGCCCATTCGTACGTGCTTTCTTACGTGTCTTCTTTACGCTTCTGTTTCCCATAATTTGTAGCGGCTTTCTTCGTGACGCTCTCGTAGGCGATGGTGATAACTTCCGGCTCCGGTTTTTCTTGGGTGAGTGGTCCGCAGAATTCGCTCTATGCTTAGTTCCGATATCTATTTTGTTCTTAGGAGGAAACCAGTCGATTGTCGATAAGATTTTGGGAATGTCAGTTCAGCAGACATCGCGACACGTAGATTCGAACCTGTCAAAACCTCGCCTCAGCACATGGGTGACGCTCGTGTCTTCAACCATTGTTTTTGCCTTTCTGCTGGCTGCGCTTGCGTATACCGCCATTGGAAACATGGTAGTTAGTGATGGCCTCCCGAAGGAGCCGCCTGCCAGAGGTTTCCAACAAGCCAAGACCATCACAAACCCGAAAGGAATCGAACAGCTTTGGATTTACCTACCGATGAATCTTAAAGAGTCAGGTTCAATTGTGAAAAGAATTGAAATGGTTGAAGTGTCCCCGAATCCATTTACATTTCGGCCCGAAGACTCACATGTCGTTACGCCTTTGAATCCCGAACAATATCTTAAAGACGTAAAGCAAATTCGTTTAGTGAGAGTTACTCTCGCACCGTATATGTTTACGGTGACCAGAATGACCATCGTACGGACTTTTTTGGCTCTCGGTGAGCTAAGCGCAACGACCCAACGACCGAGCTTTGCCTTGTTGCAAATCGGGAGTGAACAGAAATATGGGTTGTTCTCTATCGCTTCACGGGAGAACATCTTGATTTGTTGGATGGGGTCCAACGCAAATCCCGTAGATTTTCCAATGGAAGTACGCCCACGGTTCGGAATTCAACCGCTTTTTTCTTTCGGTGAGATTTACAACCTTTTGTTGGGCAACACTTGGGTCATCCATCAGTGCTGCGCTGGCTCCTTATGAACGGCCCGAGTAAATGCAGGGTGCAAACATGATGATTAGTCGGTTTGATTTGCTGGCTTCTTCTGTTCGTGTTGCAACCAGCAGGGAATGCTCAAACTGTGAATGGAAATATCAACGCAGCGTTCGCCGTTGGTAGGTGGAAGGAATCGCACTAAAGGCGTGAGCCTGTTCTGTGCTCGTGTGACGACTGAAAAAGAGGTGACAAAAGGGAACAGCAACGGGGTGTGCTTCTTGACAGAAGCGCAAGCCAGCGCAAAAGACTCAGTGGTTATGTCCACGAATACTTTCCCCGTCACAAGTTGGGACGATCATTCTCTGACAGCAGTTACAGAATTTTACGCGGATAAGAACGGAGACCAAGCCAGCAAAACCAGCCCGGGCGCGATCAAGTGTGTATTTCGGTTGGTTCTAAACTTCGAAGCACGTCAAATGACAAAGTTTGTTGAGGCGAGCACTGGTAACACCAGTGGATATCATCTGGTGGACCAGTAAAAGCCCGGCCCGAACAGTAACGTGCGCCGGGAGGGGAACCAAAATGCCCAAAACCATCTTCATTTCGTGCGGCCAATACACCGCTGCGGAGAAGCGGCTTGGGAAGCAGATTTCGGAAATGGTCCGCACTTTAACCGACTGCGTGCCATTCTTCGCGGAGGAAGTCCAAGACCTGAATGGGTTGGATGCGAATATTCTAAGTGCTCTCCACGACTGCGTTGGATTCATCACCGTCATGCATCCGAGAGGTGAAATTAGACGCCCCAACGGCTCCATTGTTCGTGCATCGGTATGGATTGAGCAGGAAATAGCGATTGCGACTTACATTCAGCGCGTCGAGAAGCGCACTTTGCCAATCATCGCTTTCAAGCACAAGTCAGTAGGTAGGGAGGGAATTAGGGACTTGCTCCACTTGAACCCGTTCGAGTTTACTGACGACGCCGAGATACTGACCGAACTTCCCAAGCGGCTCGCGGCATGGAGGTCGTTGAAGCCTTCCGGCGTTGAGTTGCGGCTTTCCTCCCAAGCGGCGGGATGGCAGGAAGGGCACGACATTGGAAGATTGGAGATAACGCTTCTTAACGGGACAAACCGTTTGATTGAGAAGTACGAATTTGAGGTGCGGCTTCCTTCCGCCCTGCTCAAGCATTGGAGCACAACTTATCCCACCGAGGTCCGCTGCAACATTCCCAGACTCCGTTGTTTTCGATTCGACCAGAACGGCAGGGGTGCTCTGAGACCTCATGACCAACTGCAACACCCTATTACGTTCGATTACTGCACCACTTGTGCGAAACCGGAGCATGAGAGCACATGGGTCGGGGCTGCGTTGGTATCCGAGATGAGTCTGGGTGCCACGGCGGGGTTGAAGGAAACGAATACGTTGTGGAGAAGACCATCAAACAGCTAGCGATAGAGCGAGAAGGAAATCGCTAGTTGAAACTATCACGAACGGCATTGCCCGAACCGAGATAAGCATTGAGGCAATCGCGACAGGGGGACCGCAGCAATTGGAGGTGACGGTGGGACTCGAACCCACTATTATAAGACCGGCTTTGCAGGCCGACGCCTCGCCGCTTTCTCTTTCAGACACGAAATAACCTTTTTGGATATGGAGGCGCGGGCCGGGATTCGAACCGACGAATGATGGTTCTGAAGCAAAATGGCCCGCGTGGGCGGAATGGCGGACGCGCCGGACCAGATTTTCCGCAGTAGAATGATCCCGGAGACCCCGTAGCTCAATTGGATAGAGCGAATGGCTTCGAACCATTAAGTTCCGAGTTCAAGTCTCGGCGTGGTCCGCCATTCTTTTCCAGTTGAACACTTCACACGCATTTTCCCAATGCCTAATTTGGTAGTATTGATCGAAGGAGAAGTAAAGATGATCGGCTTGGGTGGGCGATGGGTCCTACCAACCAAAGTGAACGGGCGTGGGCCGAGATCGGTCGGGGCGATACCGTACCCACGTTGTGGTTGCAGAAGCTCGAATTAAAAGAGACACGGGCTCAAAGCAGGTCTTCCAGCTACGAGGAAGTCAAGGAATACAGCCAGAGGAACCGGGAAACCCGGCTCTCCTCATCTGCTAATTAAAGGACAACCTATTCCAAACAGATCGTCGCTAAGCGACGCCAAAGAAGTCCTGAAATCGCGCCAATAGAGGCGAAAATGACTGATGAAGGTAAGGCGGTCTGCTGGACAGCCGATAAAAGAAGGCGAAGTTGAGCATTATGGTGCGGTTTCACATCGAACGCCAGAGCATTGGCATGCGCTGCGCGAAGTGATTTTCTACGCCATTGACCAATGGCTGAAAGAACAAGGCGATTAGCTCAACTGGATAGAGCGCATGGCTTCGAACCATTAAGTTCCGAGTTCAAGTCTCGGCGGGGTCGCCATCTTCTCCAGTTAAACCACGTCACAGCGAGAGGAACCGGGAAACACGGCTCTCCGCGTCCGCTAAGTCCTTGCGAGCGGAGGCCGCATTGCTATCGGCCAACCAGCAATCAGTGGTGGAGGAGTGCTCGGACGGTTCATGTCGCACCTATTGAAGGACCGTGAGTGGTCGGGAGTGCTGGCGTCGCTACGGTACGCTGAGGCTCTTGGTCAGGCTGCCCGTCTCAAGCGAGAGTTGGTGGGCATTGACCCACGACACAGAGAACCTTCGAGGGTCTTCTTCAGGCAAGCCATTCAGACCGAAGAGCACAGCCTCCCCACTTCTCGAAACAACTGCGAGTGAGCATCGACGGTTAGACTCTTCCCCATCTCCTTCAGACTGCGATTGGGTGCTGTTTGTCTTCCAGTCATAGACGCAATCAACTAGAGCAATCCGTTGAGAGTCGGGCGACCAATACATTTCAGGCATGAATTCGTGGATGCCTTGATAGAGCAGGCCGTTTTGATGCACGACTTTTGGCGGCTCTGGCAGCCCCTTTTGCTCGACAGGGCTTGCCCCTTTTGGAAGGGGATAGACCGTTATGTGGTCAATCTGAAGGTATTCGCTCTTGGCATAAGGTGGCGCAAAGTGAGGAATCCAGCCGACATGGGCGACCGCTTTCCCGTTGGGTGAAACTGTGAAGTTATATCCGACCAGGTCGCGGACCGTTTGCCCAGTCGATAGGTCAATCTCGATGTATTCGCTCATAGAAGGATTGCCATGGCAGACGGCCGAAACCGCATTGTCCCCAACCCACGCAATGGAAAGAATGCTGGAGCACGGCTCTGCCGGGGGAAGGGCCGCGTGCCTCGGTTGGAAGGAGGTGATTCGATGACCTTCGAGGTCAAGGACGACCACTGAAGGCGTGCAGTGTTCCGCTTCTATACATTCCTCATAGTAAGCAATTCGGTTCTGCGCTGGCGACAGTTCCGCCTGCAGCTTCGATTTTCCGTCGTCGGTCAGCTGATACTCACGTCCATCACGGACGAGCCAAACCTCGGAATCATGGATTTCGACTCGAAGCTGAGCTGGCCAAGCAAGCAATCCTACGAGAAAGAAAGTCAACCGCATAGGTACGAACCTTGCACTGTAGTGTACGCTTCCAGGCTAACTTGGGCGTGCCAACTTAAACCAGAAGCGGCGTAGCCGCCGTTCCAACGAGAGTCGGAGCCTGGTTCGTCAACTGTCCCGGCGTCGATTCAAAATTCCGCATTGCTCATCACCGGACACTTCCACGACGAGCGTCAGCAAGGACCAGAACGAACTTCCGGGCTAGTTGTTGCTGCACCCAGTTTTCTGTTCGACTTCGACTGGCTTGTCGAGGACGAAATAAGGCTTGAAGACCCATTTTCGCACCGCATCTTCGCATGCCTTATGGGCCTCTGGAGGACCTGAAACAGCGTGGGCACTGATGACACGCCCATCCTTTCCGATGACCATCTCCACCATCACCGTGAAATGTTGTGTCCTTAACGAGGCTGGCCATTGAGGAACGCTCGACATATTAATCGGTTCCACAATCACCCCCGATACCCGGTCGCCCAGCGGCCCAACTGCATCGGCTGGCGGTAAGAAGATCGCTTCATCGACATTGGACAGCAATTCGATGGTCTGCACTCGCAATTTTAGATATGGCTTTCCGCCGTCCGTGACATCCACGTCCTGTGCGAGGTTACGTCCCTGAAACGACACGATTCGATTGTAGACGGTCTGGAACCAACCCCATCCTCGGTTGTAGCGAAGGACGGAACTGTTGGGTTCAAAACAATACTGGGTTGGGTCGCTAATCTCCGAGCCTCTTTCAATCAAGATGCAATGAAGTTTGTAACCGCTGAATGTGCGCTCGACATTTCTCCCATGGAAACCCTGTAATGAAGCCGCGTAGTAGAACGGAGCAATCACCTCGGCACGAACCTGTGATTGTGCGCGGTTGGGCCAACGTTGGTCTCCAAGGCGATACAAACCCTTGTCGGTAGCATAGTCCGTTTGATTGAAATCATCGCTCTTGTAGGTGCTTTTGTACTTCTTAGCCCCAGCCCAGTATTCCTCGAACATGCCACTGTGTACGTTGTCGCCATCTTCGTCAAATTGGTCGTAGGTCACCTCGATGTGCCAAGGCAGCAAGCCTGTCGATTCCATTCCGTTCAGGGCTGCTTCTTTCCTTAGCCAGTTCGGCAAGTCCACGGCGTCTGCGCCAACCACCTTTTTGTCGCCCTTCAGGCTGAAGTGCACGGACGTTGCCGGAGGCACTGCAATCACTGAACCGGACGTTGTCTCGGTCGCTACAACGAGAATTTTCAGGTCCTCAGTGCGGCTCGAAGACGCGGGTTGACTCTCTTGCGCACGCACTACTACGAACGAACTAATCACTAGGACTGAAAAGAACACAACGCCAGCGGGTCTTAGCACGTAATGTACCTCGCCATCTGATTTTGCTATCCACGCGGGATTATAGTCCAACGTTTTTTCGCCTAAGCAGAAAAGCCAGGCTAGCTTCCGCCGCAGGGCGGCTACGTCCCAACTGGGTTATCGGAAACTTGGGCATTGGGATGGCATATACTGGCGTCAGGACGCTACCCGTAATGGTGAACTCTCTCCAACGCAGACGTGCATCGGCAGTCCTCTTCTCCCTTATAACGGCGTGTCTGTTGGGACTCGGTGGGCTTCTTGTCGGCGGGTCCCTCTGGAGGCATTTTGGACCCCCAGCAAAAGACCCAGACGACACTGATGCTTACCTTTTCGGGCTGCTAGTTGGCGGCCTTCTGGCAATATGCGGAATTGTTGGCTCGCTTTGGAAGTTCTGGCCCCGCACTGCAAAAATAATGGAACACGTATCGCTCAAAATTGAAGCGTTACACCTGACCAGGGACGAATTATTGAAACGTATGCCGAAAGAGCAGGCCATTAGTCTCGTCCAAAACATGCTACGGACAATGGAAGAGTCCTCGAACGCTCCCGATATTCCCGCCGCCAAAATCAGAACGGAAAAACTCTTGGAAGAGTTGAAGCGGTCTTAGGCCACAAACTTGGGTACTTCGATGGGCACTGGGTACTTCCCTGATTCGGATTGGGAAAACTCTACGTGGCTTTCACGCGGCTACCTGGTTGGCGTGACCGTGGCTGTCGGGCTGGCGTGCGTGTTGCCGCAAATATCGGGCGCCTGCTTCGAGCCGCTGCGGGTCTTCCTTCATTAAGCCGATAGCTCGGTTACAAGCAGCGCAGAGCAATGCTCGTGGTTTTCCGGACTTGTGGTCATGGTCGGTCCAAGGGCCGTCAAATCGGTCGGCCACGGCTCCGGGTCCAACCTGCCGAGATTGCTCGCCTGAAAGCCCAAGGACATTCGCTGAGGGCAATTGGCCGTCAGCTTGGCATCGGTGACGGTTCGGTGCGCCGTCTGCTGGCGTCTCGAGCCTAGTGAGTGCGCCAAAAACGTCCTTCTGAAGGCCCGGCTAAGTGCTTTGTTTTCGCCGGGCTTTTTGTTTAACAATAAGTGCGCCAGAAGCGTCCGTTTTTGACGCAGGTCGGTCAGCGCGACTTCCGGCGATACCTTCTCAAAGGACCTGATAACCATACTGCGGTGACGCCGAATGGGAGTGCGAATATCAGACGCAGGGCCGTGCCTTGCCGCTTCTTCTCAAGAAGTGCCTTGTAGGTCTCTGGTGACGGATGTTGCTGCCACCCGATGGATTGTCTCCAGGCGTAGTCTGGATTCGGCAGAGCAAGGACCAGAATCAAAACAACAATCGCCAGGATTTCTAATACCCACAGCAACCCATATAAAGCCCGGTTCACAGGAATTCACTAGGCCTTGTCCGGGCCGACTGGCCTTTGACTCTTTAGGGTTTGCCGCACCACGGGAACTTTCCACGGTACCCGTCGCCGGAAGTGGATGTGGCCCACCGCCGCGACCGCCGCCTCCTAAGTTGCGAAACACGTCGATAAACTTCCTGCCGCCAAAGAACGTCACAATCACGGCGAGAAAGATTAGCCAGACTATAGAAAATATATGGTTCATCGTTGCCAGCCTACCACGACGGGCCTTAGGAAGCCCCTGAAATCGGTCCTACGCCTGTTCCTCGCAACATTCCCGCGTTGCCCCGCGTAAGTGCTATTAAAGGGTTCTTGCGATGCGTACCGCCCCCCTGACGTACTTCGACGAGTCACCCAATCCCGTTCTAGACAAGGTGGCGGAGTGGGCCTTGCTCGAATTGCTCTACATCGCATTGGACCTGTTTTTCTCCCTACTGGGCCTCTAGACCTGGCCGGAACCAACCGCAAGCCTCTATTCCTCGACTACGGTCTGACACCGCGTCCTAGGCCGGTTTCCGGGCAAATCTGGCTATATTTGGCGAGCAACGAGGGTTCTGCCACTCAGTTGCCAACTTCTGTAACGGTCTGAGCATTATTTTCGATGTTAACTTGTTGATATTGTTCGCGTTATCCGGAGTTATTGTCAACGTTACAGATTTTTCGCGGAAAAATTCGAAACCCCGCAATGTGCCAGACATCAGGGCTAATTCCGTACGCTGCTGACCGTGAAGCGAACCGTGAGACTACCGTGAGCGGTCGTTTCACGCTTCACATCGCGGTAGACCATACCGTGAAGCGAACACCCCGGTAACTGGTACCGGGTGTTCGTTCCACGGTTGGTACCCAATGATTTGATTCAGTTCACGACAGGTTTGGGCCGTTTTTCGGGGCTATCCAGGTTGATGCCGCTGGACCCCTTCTTTGCCTTCTCGTGAGGGCACGGCTGACCGTTGTCCTGGTGCCAGGGAGAAGCCCCGCCACGACCGCCCTGTACTCTATGGAAGCCGCGACCGTTGAGATAGTGCTTAACCGTATAGGTGCTCAGCCCCGTTTGCTCCGCCAGTTCCTTTTCCGGAAGGTCCGGGTCCTGGGTCACCATTGCAACCAGGGAGTCAACCTTGCGCTTGAACGCCGCTGTGTCATCCACAACCTGGAAATTGTGCTTTTCATTGATGTAGGACACAGGGAAGATTGAGCCAGGTTTCTTGTAACTCGCCGCTAAGCGAATCGAAGTTAACGTGCCAACATCTTCCCGATCTTTCAAATCAACCAGGTCAATTTCCATTGGGCCGCCGCCGTTGGCATACAGCCCCATATCCTTGCGGATACCGTAGGCCTGGTCGCACATTGCCCCAAGGTCCGATGAACCACGAAGCATGTTCTCCAAGGTCATTGCCATCTTCTTCTGCTTGGCCTCTTTGGTCGCGTGATGAACGAGCACCACAGTCGTAGCACCCGCCGCCAGCAATGCGACCACGTCATTTACTAGCAGACGGTTCTGTGCCGCCGCATTTTCGTCGGTGCCTCTCATGAATCGAGCGGCGGTATCCAAGAACACCACCGCCTTTGTCTGACGAACGGCTTCCAACAGATTAGGGTCGCTCAATTGAAGAGGAGCACCTGCGGAAATTGTTCGTGTCATGAACTTCATCTTATCTTTCGGCATCTCGAAGGCTCCGCATCGCTTCCTAAATGCGCGGTCACGGGATTCCGGGATTAGATAGATGACCGTCCGTGGTTCTGGAACGTCATACTGAGGCAAATCGAACAATGGCGTACCCGTCGAGATAGCTTTAGCGAATGCCAACGCAACCCATGTTTTTCCGTCGCCTGGATTTGCGCCGATAAAGCAGATTCCTTCCTGTAGGACACCGTTGATGACCATAACGATTGGGCCGTCTTCCATTTCATCAACAGAGCGGAACTGGTTGAGCCAATTGTCTGGCGGAGCCTCAGGGTTGGGAGGTTGTCCAGGCACCTGCTCGCCAAAGATAACTGGCTGAGGCACCGTCCCCTGATAGTTCGTCATTGAGCGAGCTACCTGTTTGACCTTGCGGTCGTCTATAGGCGGCTCGCAGTTTTCGTGCACCTGTCGCAGCAATATCGGTTCAATTTCTTCCGGGGTTAGCCCTTTGCTGCGGAGTCCTCCCGCAATAGAGACCATCCAAGGATGAATCTTGCCATGCGGGATTAGTCCAGTTGAACCTCGCGGAGCAGTTCCGTTGTCTATGTGGTTCGGTTGATTGATATTGGCTGCCTTCTGTTTGAGATGCTGGATGTATTCCACCATCTTGTCCGGCATCGGAACAATCGGAGCATCCGTCACGATTTTATAAATCGACCCGGATGGATGGCGGCTACCTTCTGCCAACACGTACAAATTGTGCTGCCGAACGGAAAAATCAATCCCGTCAACCTGGAACTGGTGGACGTTTCCCATCGGACGAGTCCGGTCGGTCTGCTTAAAATGCATCTGAGTACGGTTCGCACGAGCCGACGTTGTGTAAGTCTCAGGGAACTTCTCACCGGAGAACTGCTCGTACCCGGCGATAAATTCCGCAGTTGCATCGCAATCGATGAATAGATGTTCATCCGGCTTGGCGATAACGCATCCATTCAGTTCAGGGAACTTCTGACTGAGTTCGTCAATCCATCCCGGAACAAGCGCAGCCCACTCCTCGGTTGATGCGGTATCGACAGCAGAATCCTTCCACTTGATGGCCGGATTCTTGCCGCCTACGGCAATCGGAAGAATGCGGTTCTCGCCACGGGTGATAGAGCGTTCTGCGATAGCGCGGAATTTTCCGGTCTCTGGTTCAGGCTTTGGCTGCTCTGTGTTTTGCGGACTCGGACCCTCCTGGCTGAAGCTTGCTATTTCCTCAGCGGTGTACTCCTGGAATCCGTTCTCTTGCGTCTGCTTCGATTCAGTCGCAGTCGGCTCATCCTGCTTCGGGAATACTTCGCCATAAATTTGGTTGGCCTCAGCTTCCAGTAGATGGAATTCGCTAAACTTCTCATAAGCCTCAGATATGATGCGTTCTCGCGGTACTTCCTTCCCGTACTGGCGGAAGAACGCTGCGATCTGCTTTCTCTGTGCGGCGTTCACTGGCGCACCTCCGGCTTGAGCATGGTCCGGTCTATCGCCGCGTCTATCTTTCTATCGACATCCTGGATGTATTTGTTCAGGTCTTCCAGGGTCTCGAAGATGAGCCAGTAGCGCATATCAACCGCGGGAACTAGCCTCTGCTCCAACGGCTGCTGAGTTTCTCTGTCAAATACCTGGACTCGATACAGCCCTGGAGATGCTAGGCCGAGGAACTGACCGCTCCATCCGGTTGTTTGGGGATTCGGATTCGGCTTTCCGAGTTTGTTGAAATCGCTGTAGAAGAATTTTCCAGTCAGCGTCCCGATTGCTTCTTTGTTCACGACTATCTCTTTTCGACTAGAATTTTCCCCGCTGACCGTCGATAGTCAGCAGGTTCCACCTTCTTTCTGGCTTTAAGCCCTTGAAATGTCCGAAGACTAATGGGCAGAACCAGCGGAAGCCATCCGCCGGGTCTTTCTGCGATACCTTGTGAAGTTTTTCTATGGCGGCAACCGCGTTGAGCAATTCCGCCTTTGCCGCGCTTGTGGCATGGGCCTCTAAGTGCTCAACATCCTTGTTTGTTCCCCCCCTCATCCTACGCACAAAGTCTTAACACTTGGGTACGCAAGTTGTTGAAAATACAAGGCGAGATTTATTTCGCCGTGCAAATCTCGCCCTGACTTATTAGGCCGCGACCGCTTGAGATTCTTGGCGGATATGCTCCCGCAAACGGCTAGCATAGACGTACAATTTTTCGACAGGTATCCCGCTCTTGTTGGACACTTCCAACGTTGACTGCCGTCGATAGACGATCTCAACCAAAGCCGCCTTCGTGAGGCTGTCCGTCCGCATCTTCGACAAACCTTGACTGACCTGTTTCTTTGTGAATCCTCCGCCCGTCAGCGTGCAACGGATTGGGGATTCGGGGACATACAAATTATAGCCGTAGGCGAGTCGCTGATAATCTCTATTGATCTTCGGTCGTTCGTTGATCTTTCGCTCCGCCTGGTCCGCTTGCTCATCCGCTCCGGGGACAGCCTTCTTTCTTCGGCGGTCAGGGCGACCGTGGATTTTCTGCGGACGTGCCAACGCAGCAAAAGCAGCGTCAGGGTCGTATCCCATTTCAGAGACAAGGTGTCGCAGATAGCCATGCGACGGAAACCTGCTGCGCAGCTTCACCCTGCGAAAGCTGTATACAGTCTCAGGTTGGGTAGATTTTGGTTGAGACTCGCCCCAACTAATACCAATCGTCCGACGATGTCGGCTTCGATTGCGACGTTCAAGATTGAATCTCTTGCGGTCCTTCTGGGTTCTTGGGACCCAAAAAGGTTCAGCATCGCTTTCGAATAGGTTCGGCTCCATTAGCGGAATGAGCCGTTGTATCACTTGGTGAGTTTCAGAGATTTCAGCAAGTCGTTCCCGAGACAGAACGGTCTTGCCAGCCCGACCCAGCAGCACGCGGAGAAAATATTTCTGAGCTCCCGTCAGTGTGTCTTTAGGCTGAATCAGAGGGTTGAACAGAATCATGTGCGGTGTCTTCCTTCCGCACGTTCTGCCCAACGCTGGAGTGTCGTTCGACGCAGATACAACTTGCGTCCGACTCGGACAACTGGAATTTCGCCTGTAGCGATGAGACCGCGTAGTTGCCAAACGGTCAGACCGCTGATAGACGATGCGGCAGGTAAATCAAGCAGGAACGGACTAGCAACTGGATTGATGGACGGGTCCATAGACACGAGTCCCTTTTGGTTCTCATGTCCATGCTCAAGGCGACCGAATCGTTATGAATCGGATGGACTTGTCTCGGATGTCAGAGCCGTAGAGGTCTCCCTGCAACTACCGGGTTCGTGCCCACGGATGCCGAGTACGCTATGCCAGTCTGGTTTACAACGAGGTCTGCCTGAGAAATTCCGAATGGACTTGCGTCAGTCGGTAAGCGTGACTCTCTTCCAGTAACAAGAGAATACAGCAAGTACTAGGACTTGTCAAGTACTTTCGTACTGTTGCCGCAAAAGTCTCCTGCGTGAGAAGCTAGCGTATGGCCGAAACAAAAGCCGAAATCCTGGAGATACCCAAGAAGCGCGGCACGTACGGCGAAGGGTCGTGCTACCAACGCCAGGACAACAAGCGTTGGGAGATTTCCTTCTACGACAATGAAGGTCGCCGTCGCCGCCAGTCTTTCAGTACCGAATCGAAGGCTCGCAAGGCGTTGAACCGGGCTTTGACCTTAAAGGAAGCCGGGAAGCTGGATGAGCCTGAGACCCGCGTGAAGGTCGATACTCTCGCGGAAGCGTATTTGCGCTACATGAAGAACAGCAAACCGAAATCCTATCTTTGGGTGAAACGTGCTTGGGAAAAACATCTCAAGCCGTTCTTTGGTGGACGCTTGGCGGGGCGTGTCGGCACTCCTGAACTTGACCAGTATATAGAGCAGCGTAAACAACACATCGATAACGAAGAACAGGAGCGGAAGCGAAACGGCACCATTAACCGAGAATTGACCATTGTGAAAGCCATGTACAATCACTGCGCGAGTGAGTTGGAGCCTCCGCTGATTTCGCGTGTTCCGAAATTCCCGAAGAAATTGCGGGAGTCTGACCCGCGTAGCG
>WNGP01004602.1_pt1 | contig 14672 bp, 12 predicted proteins | sample 5407671 | NCBI WGS metagenome assembly WNGP01 (sample SAMN13153381, study PRJNA577476) | soil metagenome | isolation source: 40 cm soil or saprolite under Garry oak tree replicate 2 | place: USA:California | collected 2016-06-15 | reverse complement strand
CGACTTTAACCGGGATTCCAACGAAGCTGGAGTACAAGCGGGCCAGCTTCGGACCGTTCGCTCCTGATCTGAAGCGCGCCGTGACCCGGCTTGTCAACAATGGACTTATCCGTGAACAGCAGATCGGTAAGCTGTTTGCGGTCGAGCCTGGCCCAACGTTCAAAGACGCTCGAAGAGCGTACTCTTCTCAGCTGGAGAAGTGGAATGAGGAGATCAGTAGGGTCACAGACCTGTTTCTGCGAATACAGCCGAAGCACGCAGAGGTAGCGGCGACCGTGGCGTTCGCCGCCCGAACGCTTCGCGACCGGCTTGGACGCAAGCCGAGCGAGGTCGAGGTCTACAACGAGGTCATGGAATGGAAGCATCGCCGCCGGCCACCACTTCACGAGGCGGAGGTGGCTCTAGCGATTCGGGGCCTTAGCATGTTGGGTTGGCTCGATGTTGAAGCGAGTAAGGATCTGCCGGTGCAGGAGGAGGCTCTCCTCGGCGCTTGAACCGCCGCGTCTTACACCGACTCCTGCTACGCCGCCACCGCCCAGCCTTCAGACAGTACCTCCGCCTGCTCCAACACCAGCCGAGTCGCCTTCTCTTCTTTGTCAGGCGGATATCCATGCTTGCGAAGCAGGCGCTTCACCAGCACACGAAGGTGGGCGCGCACGTTTTCCCGCACTGTCCAATCAATAGTCACGTTGGCCCGCACGGTCTTCACCAACTCTCGAGCGATCGTCCGAAGCGTTTCGTCACCGAGCACCTTCACCGCACTATCGTTGGTTTCAAGGGCGTCGTAGAACGCCAGCTCATCGTCAGTGAGACTCAACGCTTCACCTCGCGCCTGAGCTTCACGCATGTCTCTTGCCAGCCCGATCAACTCTTCGATCACCTGGGCGGTCTCGAGGGCGCGGTTCTGATAACGACGCATCACCTGCTCGAGCATTTCCGCAAATGAGCGTGCCTGGACCACATTCTTGCGCCAACGTTTGGTAAGGTCGCCGGTGAGGAGTTTGCGAAGCAACTCGACGGCGAGATTCCGCTGTGGCATCTCTCGCACATCGGCCAGGAACTCCTCAGAGAGGATGGAGATGTCGGGTTTCTTCAATCCCGCCGCGGCGAAAATGTCCACCACGCCCTCAGGTGCCACCGCCCGCGACACGATCTGTCGGACGGCAAGGTCCAGGTCTTCCTCGGGTCCCGCCTGACCGGGTGCGCGCTTCGCTAGCACAGATCGTACAGCCTGGAAGAACGCGACATCATCACGGATCTCAAGAGCCCGCTCGTTCGGCACCGCCAGGGCGAACGCTTGAGACAGCTCGCGGACGGCTTGGAGGAACCGATCCTTGCCGTCGGCTTGTGCCAGGACATGCTCCTGAGCTGGAGGTAGGAGACCCAGCCGCTCCACCGGCGAACCAGTCACCCACTTTGACCAGTCGAAGCCGTGCATCAGGCCGGCGCACACCTCGTACTTCTCTTCCATTAGCGCCGCCGCCTCGCTCTGATCGATCGCAGTCCGGCCGGTTCCCCCGCTTTCGGTGTACGTGACGAGAGCCTGCTTGAGCTCCTGGGCAAGGCCGAGGTAGTCCACGACCAAACCTCCTGGCTTGTCGCGGAACACGCGGTTCACCCGCGCGATCGCCTGCATTAGTCCATGCCCCCGCATCGGCTTGTCCACGTACATCGTGTGAAGTGACGGTGCGTCGAAGCCGGTCAGCCACATATCGCGGACGAGCACGATCTTCAGAGGATCCCTCGCATCGCGGAAGCGGCTTGCCAGGGCTTCGCGGCGCGGCTTGTTGCGAATGTGCGGTTGCCAATCGAGGGGATCGGATGCCGACCCCGTCATCACGACCTTGATGGTGCCCCGCGCGTCGTCGTCGTCCCTCCAGGCAGGCCGCAAGGCAACGAGCTCACGATGCAGCTCGACACAGATGCGCCGACTCATGCACACAATCATTGCTTTGCCTTCCATCGCCTTGAACCGTTCTTCGAAATGGTTCACGATGTCCTCGGCGATGAGGCGCAGGCGCTTGTCGGATCCGACAACCACTTCGAGTTGTGCCCACTTCGATTTCAGTTTCTCCTTCCTTTGTACCTCTTCACCTTCGGTGACTTCGTCGAACCGGGGATCGATCTTGGGTCTTTCGGACGCATCGAGCGCCAACTTTGCCAGTCGACCCTCATAGTAGATCGGGACGGTCGCTTTGTCCTCAACGGCCCTCTGGATGTCGTACACACTGATGTAGTCGCCGAAGACCGCCCGCGTGTTCTTGTCTGTCAGCTCGATTGGAGTACCGGTGAATCCGATGAAAGCAGCGTTGGGGAGAGCATCACGCATGTGCCGGGCGAAGCCGTCGATGAAATCGTACTGGCTACGGTGCGCCTCGTCGGCGATCACCACGATGTTCCGTCGCTCCGAGAGTACCGGATGATGGTCTGCCTTTTCTTCTGGAAAGAACTTCTGAATCGTCGTGAAAACAACGCCGCCGGCGTCCACGCGCAATTTGGCTCGCAGGTCCGTGCGGCTCTCAGCCTGTGTCGGCGGTTGTCTGAGGAGATCCCGGCAACGCGAGAACGTGCCGAAGAGCTGGTCGTCAAGGTCGTTGCGGTCCGTAAGGACGACGATCGTGGGGTTGGCCATCGCCGGGTGGAGGATGACCCGGCCCGCGTAGAAGGCCATCGTCAGACTTTTACCCGACCCCTGCGTGTGCCAGACCACACCGACGCGCCGATCGCCGGGCTCGCCCCCGGGTTGCGTCCCCGATTCGTAGCGGCCCGAGCCCTCGGCCACACGCCCTCTCTGGACGGCTCGCAGTGTCTCCTCGACCGCGACGTTGACGGCGTGGAACTGGTGATACCCTGCTAGTTTCTTGGCCAAATTTCCGCCGCCTGTGTCCTCGAAGACGATGAAGTAGCGGATGAGATCGAGGAAGCGGCGGTGCTCGAAGACTCCCTCTAGCACCACCTGCAGCTCGGCGAGATGGGTCGCTGCGACCTCCCGCCCAGTGATGGTGCGCCATGGCTTGAACCATTCGCGGCCGGCGCCGAGCGCGCCGATGCGCGCCTCAACACCATCGGAGACGACGAGCGCGGCATTGTAAGCGAAGAGCGACGGGATTTGGACCTGGTAGGTCTGGAACTGTTGGAAAGCGGTCCAGATCGTTGCGTTCTCGTCAGCGGGGTTCTTCAACTCGAGAACGCCATTCTGTTCAGGCTTGTCGAAGTCGAGCACACGTGCCTGCGCCCCTGCGATGGAACCGTCCTGTCGGCGATACTCCACGGTCACGCCATCCACGAGCATGTGGTGGATCGTGCGGTTGCGCTCGACGAGCGACGGTGCGTCGGCGCGCATCAGCTTGCGAAAGGCGTCCTCCAACGCCTCGGTCGGTAAGTCGGGATTGAGGAGCAGGAGGGCCTGGCGCAGACGCCGCTCCAACACTACGTCGCGATAGTTAGGGTCGCTGCGTTCGGCTGCCAGCTCACCTGTCGCAATCTCAGGACCGTGGAGTACGGAGTAGCCCAGGGCTGTGAGCCAGACGAGGGCCGCGTCCTCGACGACGGACTCGGTAAAAGCACTCACGAGGACGCTTTGACGAGATCCTCGGCCTGCTTCACCCGCAGTTCGCCGGAGATAAGCCTGGGCAGTAGCGCGTCGCCGAGGACGCGGAGAGTCAGGGATTCGAGGCAGCAGTTCTTGATCCGATCAAAGCAAGGGAGGGCTCGTGCGATGAAGGCCCTCATGATCGGTTCGTCTGCCACGAGCACGCGCAGATCGTTGACATCGTTCTTGTTGATGTGCTGCTGGGCACCGCCAGTTTCCGAAGCTAGAAGGTCGTGAATCCTGCTCTTCACCCAGAAGTAGAGAAACTCGCTCGGAAGTTCTGACTTCCCGATCACTCCGACGATGGACTGATTTGCGCACGTCGCGATTTCAGTAAGGCTGACTTGTCCTAGCGTTGCTCCCGTGATTGCTATCACGGTGGTCCGCAACGGAAGGAGCTTCGTTGCTGAGCTCTCGAGCCCATCGTCAGTGATGAACTCAGTCGGTTCGACGATTCGAAACTCGTTGGCTTCGCCCGAGTTAATCCAAGGGATATCGCCCCCCCAGTAACGAGGCTCCGCACGAGACGGTGTTCCACCGAGTACTGTAGCCACTTCGTCGCCCATCTTCGCTACTCTCCACCCCTTCGGAATCTCACCCAGATCCGAGTCCTCGAAGGATTCCGGGAAGAGTTGTGCAATGGGTTTGGGCAGCCCCGCGTGGCTGCCTTCAGCCTTGGCACGGACTGGGTCGAAATCCACAAACCACGACGTGAAGAGCACCTGCGCCGTCGCTTCCAGCGTCTCGCTCAGCCGGCGGTTCAGCTCGATCTTGTCGTCGAGTGTGCTGAGGATTTTGGCGATGACATGTTGTTCGGGGAGCGGCGGGAGCAGAAGGGGAAAGGATCGAATAATGCCTTCGTTGAGGTTGGGCATCGTCGCCCCGATGGCGTGGAACTTGAACCAAGCTACAGATGCTGGATTAGCAAGAACATGTGATAGGAACTCAGGACTAAGAGATTCGTCATTTCTCCTGACACGAAGGCGTATCGCACCTGTTCCGCAGAGAAACCCGACTTCAGCTGCGCGAACATATCCGATGTGACCTGTCGCCTGCACGCCTCTACGTGCAAACAGGATGTCGCCTAGTTGGAGCCGGTGTCGGGCCAGTTCCTCGGCCTTGCCGGGTGAGATCATAGGAAGGAGGGAGTGATCGATCTGTCGATTGCGGATCGCTTCAGTCGGCACGACCGGCACTCCAGCCTCGACGTAGTCATGAGCGTGCAACTGCGTACCGAACGGCCCGGTCTGAAGTTCGGCAACTTTCGAATCGCAGAGTTCGCCGATCGTGCAGCATCGCCACTCACCCCCCATACCCAAGCTCCCGTAGGTTGGTGTCAATCGCGGCGTCTAGCTTCGTGGCCTCAGTCTGCTGGTGGCGCAGCGTCGCGGCGAGCCGTTGCATCTTGTCCTCGAACGGCTCGCCGTCGTCCTCGATCACTTCCGTACCCACATAACGGCCGGGCGTGAGGACGTGACTATGCTTGCGGATATCGTCGAGCGTCGCGGCTTTGCTGAGGCCAGGCACATCGGCGTACTCGCCCGCTCCCTTGTCGCCACGCCAAGCGTGGTAGATGCCAGCAATCTTCGCGATATCCTCGTCAGTGAGCTCCCGGTGCGTCCGGTCCAACATCGAGCCGAGCTCGCGGGCATCGAGGAAGAGCGTCTCCCCTCGCCGGTCGCGAAATCGGCCGTTCTTCTTATTACGCGCGAGAAGCCACAGACACACCGGAATAGGCGTCGCGTAGAAGAGTTGGCCTGGGAGCGCCACCATGCAGTCAACGAGGTCCGCCTCGATGATCGCCTTCCGAATCTCGCCCTCGCCAGACTGGTTGGACGACATCGAACCGTTGGCGAGTACGAAGCCAGCGAGCCCCGTTGGCGCGAGGTGGTAGATGAAGTGCTGCACCCAAGCAAAGTTGGCGTTGCTCGCTGGCGGCACTCCGTAGACCCACCGCTTGTCGTCCTTCAGAAGCTCACCGCGCCAGTCGCTGTCGTTGAAGGGCGGATTAGCCAGCACATAATCCGCCTTGAGATCGAGATGTTTGTCAGCGTGGAAGGTGTCGCCCTGCGCGATCTGGGCGTCAATTCCGCGGATTGCGAGGTTCATCTTGGCAAGGCGCCAAGTGGTGTAGTTGGACTCCTGGCCGTAGATCGAGATGTCGCCCAGCTTGCCGCTATGCGCCTCGATGAACTTCTCGCTATTCACGAACATGCCGCCTGAGCCGCAGCACGGGTCATACACGCGACCCTTGTATGGGGCGAGCATCTCAACCAGCACGCGCACCACCCGCGACGGCGTGTAGAACTGTCCGCCCTTCCTGCCCTCAGCGCTTGCAAACTGGGCGAGGAAGTACTCGTACACCCGGCCGAGGATGTCCTTGGCGCGGTCCGCTGGGCTTCCGAGCCCGATATCGCTAACGAGGTTGATGATCTGGCCTAGGCGCTGCTTGTCGAGACCTGGGCGGCCATACTCCTTGGGAAGCACCGCCTTGAGCGACGCGTTATCGCGCTCGATCGCAGTCATCGCATCGTCAACGAGGGTGCCGATGGTTGGCTGCGGCGCGTTCGCTTTCAGGTACGTCCAGCGCGCCTCCTTCGGCACCCAGAAGATGCTGGCGGCTCGGTACTCATCCGGGTCTTCGGGATTCGCGCCCTGCGCCTTCTGAGATTCCAGCTCCGCGTGCTTCGCCTCGAAGGCGTCTGAGATGTACTTGAGGAAGATCAGGCCGAGGACGACGTGCTTGTACTCGGCCGCGTCCATGTTATTGCGGAGGGCGTCGGCGGCGGCCCAGAGCTTGGCCTCGAGACCGAGCGTTGCGCTCGGGGCTTGGGTCGCCCGGCCGGTGCCTATCGCCCCTTCCTTCTTTCTGTTTCGAGCCATCCGCTCCGAGCCTCCCGATGCGCCGTATCGACCTCCGCCTGCTTGGCGGCACTCCACTGAGCGTCTCGAAAGTGGGCGCTAGCAGGGGTCTCAGGAAGGGTGTTTTTGCGGCACGAGGGGTGGGTTTTGCTGCATTGGCCCTCGGGCACCATGCGCGCCGTACGGACTGGGGCGCCTACACCGGATCGGAGTCACGTAGAGCAGTGCGCTCGTGCAACTCTGTCAACGCCGCGCGCTGCGCCTTGCTCATCGGCCGCAACTCATGTAACAGGCTCGCGGAGACACGTCCCACTCGGTTCTCTCTCGGCACGGCGACCGGGACGACGAGGAAAGCGAATAGGGCAATCGCACGGCTGCCAGCCGCGGCACGATCGAATGCCCGGAGGTACGGCCGCAGCGTCTCGTCGAGCAGCCTGGGTGCCTCTGGCTTGAGCGCTTCGGCAGTTGGACTGAACAAGCGCTCGTCATTTGGTCGAAATAGGCGATCGAAGCTCAGCGCTACGACTCCGTCGAGTTTTGCCTTTCGGAGCTGGGACGCGGCATCTGTGAAGAGCCGCTGGACGTTCGGGCCCCCTGCCCGCTTGGCGGCGATACCCAACCGGACGCCGGCGACAGTGACAATGCAATCCGGCTCCCGGAACTTCACAGTGAGCTCGCCTCGCACGCAAAGGGAGGCGACGTAGAGCTCAAACTGCATCGAGCGAGCCAAAGGATTAGCGTCCTCGCTCGGCAACGGTGCGCCTCCGAGCACGTGCTTGAGCTTGGCGAGCATCACAGGATCCGCAGGCGGGACGAGCGGCAAGAGATGCTCCACAATAGCCGCCACCTCGTGGAAGTCCCGATTACCCTCCAACAACTCGACCAACTCTCGGGGTCGGTCCGCGGCCCGAGCGGGAGTCAGTGTCTTTGCGGCAAACGCTTGTGAAAGCCGCTCGAAGCGCGCTAGCCGACCGGGCGGAAGAGTGATGTCGTGTGCCGCGAGGCGCCCCTTCACCAAAGCTAGGCGTGCCGCGGTCTCGTCCGGGTTCTCAACGTGAAGCGAGAGATACTCGTCTTGGGCCACGTCGAGAAGGTAGCTGCGAGGCCTCCGGGCGTCATTGGATTCCAGCAACCGGCACAGGGACTCCCGATTCTCAGGCCCTCGGGAAGTGGCGACGTGGCGTCGGCTTTATCTCCGACGTTCTCCGGTTGTCCCTCGAGGACGGCTACCCATTCTTGTGGAGACGTCTGAGATGAGGTACTTCCATGCGCGAGACGTAGAGGTACGCCCGGTCATGAGGACTTGGAGGCGTTCGTATTAGGGGGTTTAAGCGCGCGTCTGGCGCGGTCGTGACAGTGGGGTTGCTCGCGCTCGGCTTCCTCGCGCAGTCCGGCGCGTTGGAACTGCTCATTATCGCGACGCTACTTGTGACGCTGTTCGCTATGCTGTTCCGACGACAGCGCCCCACAGTGAGTGAGCGGGGGAGTAAAGTCTTGCCAAATCGATACGATCCAGCACGGGAAAGGGAGCAAGCGCAGCGCCGACTCGTTAGAGAGGCGAAGCAACGGGAAGATGAGCGACGCCGTCAGGAGAAAGAGCGTCAGCATCAGTATGCGGCGGAGCGCCAAACAGAGGCGGAAGCGCAGAACACCGAGATGGCGAAGCGGCTTGGCGAGATCGACGCACTGATCAAATCGGTCTTGGAGAGAAACCTGGTTGTCACCTTTGCGAGTCTGAAGCACGCGCTACAACGGCAACGCTTCGAGCCAAATGGTCTTGACCGACCTGCTTCCCAGCCGCAGTTGGATGGTTTCATCCCCAACAAGCCCGGATTCTTCGGTCGTCTCTTCGGGGGCAGCGCTCGCTACGAACGTGCTGTGGCAGCCGGGAAGGAGGCGTTCGCGCGCGCGATGGAGAGGCATGAGGCTGCGGAACGCCAGCGACTCTCCCAATTGGCAGCGCTGGAACAGATCTACGAGGATCAATGCAGACGTCGTTCCGAGGAGATCGTAGCCCAACACGCTGAAATTGATCAACTCGAACGAGACTTCGCCACGCACACGACGCCTGCGGTCGCGCGATTCTACGAGGCGGCGTTGGATCGAGACATTCTTCCCGTAGAATTCCCGAGCGTCCATCGTGTCGCCTATGTAGCCGAATCGCGTCAACTGATAGTCGAGCGCGAGATGCCAGCGGTGAACGTGATCCCGGCTGACCTGGCATTTCGTTACGTCAAGTCAAAGGACTCCATCGAAGCGTCCCCTCGTCCCGCAAACCAAGTTAGGACATTGTACGCTGCGCTCGTGGCGCGTTTTGCACTCCGAACTCTGAACGTGCTCGCCAGTGCTGACCCTAGCGACACCGTCGACACAATCGTCCTGAGTTGCTTCGTGAACACAATCGACCCCGCGACGGGTCATAAAATCCGGCCCTGTCTTCTCACTGTACGGATTGGCGTTAGAGCCTTCCGTGAAATCGAACTCGCGAAAGTAGATCCCGTAGCGTGCTTGCGTAGCTTGAACGCTCAGGTCTCGCCCAGCCCACACGAGCTTCGGCCGGTCCGCCCTATCGTTGACTTCAACATGGTCGATCATCGTTTCATAACGACGACGGATGTTCTTTCGACTCTCGACACCAGGCCAAACCTTGCGGACCTGTCACCGGGCGAGTTCGAGGCGCTGATTACGAACCTGTTCTCCAAGATGGGACTGGAGACAAGGCTGACCCAAGCGTCCCGGGATGGCGGCGTTGATTGCGTCGCCTGGGACATGCGGCCGATCGTGGGGGGGAAAGTCATCGTTCAGGCTAAGCGTTACAAGAACACCGTTGGAGTTAGTGCAGTCCGTGATCTCTACGGAACCGTACTCAATGAAGGCGCGGCTAAAGGGATTCTTGTTACGACCAGTGGGTACGGAAGAAGTGCTTTCGATTTCGCCAAGAACAAGCCGCTGGAGCTTCTCCCGGGCAGCCAACTGTTGTTTCTCCTCGAGGAGCACGCGGGAATCAAAGCCAAGATCGAGTTTCCAGATGACTGGGAGGATCCGCACGCAGGTGACATACCTGGGGTTGATGGACTCGCGTGAATCGTTCGTGAGCCCGTCCTTTGACCGATGAGACGCCCCTCACTTTCGGGACTAGCGCAGCGGAGGTGAACCCCATGCGACTCGTTAGGGCACCGAGTTACGACACCGAGTAGCAATCACGCGAGGTCCTGGGCGTCGGTGTCGTAACAGCGGACCCGAAGATCAACCGAGTATCGTGAGAAACTCACATGTGATCGAGCACGGAAAACGCGTCGACCCCCTGAGTCGCTCAAGGGTCGTCGTTTTCGTCGTCGAGACAGTCACAGCAGCTCACAGCACACAACGCCATGACCGCACTCAAGGGGGGCGTGATGATTCTCCGCATCTCACCAGAAGGAAGTATCGGACGCGGGTTCTACGAGACGATGTAGCGAGAACGAATCTGTCCCCGTAGAATGGGAGTTCAGTCCAACTCCGAGTTAGATGGCGGCGGAATGACTACGACATTGCATTCAGACGACCTCTGGCTGCATCTAGAGAGACTCGGTCGACGCTCACCAAGGGTTGCCGCCATTGCATACGTCTCAGCACCGATATTCCGCTTCGGTTCCGGAGACGTTGTGATCACCGATGCTTCGCGAGCCGCTATCAGCAGTGGTCAGACTAGCGCTCAGCTCCTATTGGATGCGGTGCGCCGCGGCGCAAAGGCGTACAGTCTCCCTAGGCTTCACGCGAAGATTCTACTCTCTGACGGGGCGGCCATGGTGGGCTCCGCGAACCTCTCGGACTCGTCCCGCGCGCTGTCGGAGGCGGGGATTCTGACGACCGATTCGCGTCTCTTGCGCTCCATTCGGAGTCATCTCAAGACGCTCCAACGCCGAGCTCGGTTGTTGTCTGTGCCTGAACTCCGTCGCCTCGCCGCCATTCCGGTAATACGAACACCTCGGCGACCGAATCCAACTACTCCGCAGCGACCTTCACTGTTTGAAGCGCTACGAGAGCAATTGCCATCGTTGGATACGTTGGCGTTCATGTGGTACGAGGTCGGCGGCGAACTGACAAGAGAGCAGGTAAAGGAAGCAGCACTCGGTCGTAAGGTTCCCCTGCCTTTTGGGCGACGGTGGAGTTGGTACGAATCGCGTCCGAGCCGGGGATGCCTGTCGCGCACGCGGAATCTTTGCGACGGTCGGGCCCTCATAGCGTTTCAAGGTAGATGCGATCGCAAGGGTGTCCTACGAGGATTCAAGGCCCACGATAATCCAGCAGCCCCATTCATTGACGCATTACTGATGAAGAAGCTCCTCGTCACAATCGTGAGCGATGCTCCCGCCAAGACGTCATTCGATATCCGACGCGATCGCCGATCACTCGCCACAACTCTCAGCCGTGGTCTTGAACGCGCACCACGTCGACTTCGTGCGCTCGTAACCGACGATAAGCTTGGCTTGGTCTCGCTGAAGCACATACGTGAGCTGTATGCGTTGGGTCGCGGCGCCTTCTAACCAGCGCTTGCAGCTGACGGGTGCCGCGACAACGGTCCATTTGTGCGCCAAGGAGCCCTCCATGAAGCAGACAACCAGACGGTTGCGCCACGTACCTTCGCGCCCGCACCTGAGGCGCACCCGTTAGGCGGCAAGGCGAATGGCTTCTGCGATTCGTGAGTTCCTTCGTTGGTTACGTCTGGTGCTGTCGGGCTGGGGCGCCGCCTCCGCGCCGCACTACCATCATTTCCGGAAGATCATCCTCCCGACATCACGCGGCTCGTGTGAAATCGACCACCTGATCGTGTCTCCCTTTGGATTGTTCGTCATCGAAAACAAGGATCGATCAGGTTGGATCTTTGCCGAAGAATCCAAGCGAAACTGGACCGCCGTGCATTTCAAGAACAAGTACACTTTTCAGAATCCGCTTCATCAGAACTACGGTCATGTGAAGGCGCTGGAGGAATTGCTGGGCATTGACGCGTCGAAGATGCACGCGGCGGTAGTGTTCCGCGGCAGCTTTCAGTTCAAAACGCCCATCCCGCACAACGTGTTTCTACACAGCTGCGCATCCTGGGTCGGCCAAAAAACAGAGATCTTGCTGGAAGACGCAGAGGTCGACAGGGTGCTCTACGTCCTAGAACACAATAGGAAGACGGGGTTCTTCGCGGCCTTCGACCACGCCGCGTCAGTGAGGAGGAAGTACCGGAGTACCACCCCATGCCCCAAGTGCAGGGGCGTGCTGGTCCCACGCGTTGCGCAAAAGGGACCGATGCTAGGATGTCGCTTCCTGGGGTGCTCGAATTATCCGGCGTGCAAGTACGTCAGGAACCTTGTTGACACCCTTAACAATGGTTAACGGTCGGTAGGCGTTCGCTGTCACGGCGTTGGTCTTGACACCCTATTTAATGCGTTGCACGATGGAGCGCGCCTATCCAACCATTGAAGAAGGCTGTAAGGAGGCACCGGTGCAAAAGTTCCTGATTCCTGCGGTCGTGATTCTGGTCGGATGTGTGAGCACCAATGCCGCCGTGTTGGACTCATCCCTTCAACTCCAGCCGGTTTGTCCGGACGGCGTTCGCATATTCACCGATTCCAGCAGGGTCGGCCAGCCTTACACCGAAGTTGCGATCCTGAACTCGAAGGGCGACGATGATATGACGAGCGAGAGCGGCATGATGAAGTCACAGCGGAAGAAAGCCGCGCAGCTTGGAGCCAATGGCATAATCCTTGGCACGATGCAAGGCCCAGGAACCGGAGCGAAAGTCTGGCACACTTTACTCGGCACGAGCGCGAACCGGAAAGGCAAGGCGATCGCGATCTTTATCGCCGCTGATAGTCTTCGGGTACGTCAAGCGTGTAAAACGTCGCCGTCCTAACACCGATTCACTTGGCGACTTATCAGTTCGAGTTCTGACAGAACGGTATCACGCGGCCGAACCCCGCATGGCCTCGACCAACGCTTGGTACGCGGCACGATAGATGTCCCCGGCTTCTCCCGCCGGATCGAACCCATGCTCACGCAGAATCGCATTGCGCTCCTTCTTCTCGATGCCAGCATGGAAGTGCCGTTCCGCCAAGACTTGGAGCTCGGCTTTGCTTGTCGCATCACTGATATCTCGCACCTGGTAAACTGGCCGAGCGAACCGCAGAATCGCCCCCTGGGATTCCATATTCGCAATGGCCTGTCCTCGCGTGAGGACGGTTTTGACAAAACCCCCTGCCATTGTCAAAGACAATCGCGGCGACCAAGCCGCATGGCAGCAGATAGAGTTCGTCGTTGCCAACCTGGCCACCGAACGGCACACCCCGCTCCAGCTCAGCCAGTAACAGCTCTCGATACTGAGCCGATTCCAGATTGTCGAACTCCGCCCGTTCGACAAACCGGTCGAAAGCATGATCAGTAACTACGAATCGCCATGACATGGCTCGCATCCTTACTCTTTCATTTTTCTCTCAAATGGCCCGGCGTTTGTCATCCTGAGCGAAGCGCGCGGAACGCGCGCGTAGCGAAGGACCTGCTTTGTGCAAAGCGCGGCCGGTGACCATCCACCGACCGCGCCTCGCATACTCGCCCGCCACTGCAATTACGCCGCCGCCGGCGTGCTACCACCGGCGTCGTCCCCCCTCTCCGGCACGGAGAGGGGGCCAGGGGGTGAGGACTTCCGGAATGGGCCGACCACGTTGCGGGCGCTTGCCCACGCACCCATCAACTCCTCGTTGTCCCCGAACCGATACCGCACCAGCCCGTCGAGCACCCGCACCTGCTGCGAGATTTCGCCGAGCACGGCTTGAAGATCGGCGGTCGCGCCCACATGACCGAGCCGCGCCACTCGCGTCGCCTCGAGCGTTTTCTCGAACTCGCCCAAGGTCGTAGACAAATCATCGAGCAGCTTCGCCGACATCCCACGGGCCACGAGCACGTCCTTCAGCGCGGTCGCCTTCTCGAGCATGCCGCGGGCCATCGTGAGGAACGCCTGGTTCGAGCCGCGCGGCTTCGGGAGCCGGAACTGCGCCCCGAGCTCGGTGTTCTCCCGCGCGGCCGCCGCTCCGACCGCCGCGAGATAGTGGAGCAGCTTGCTCTGCACCGCGCGCCGCACATCCGCGCGCCGCTCCGCCGCCCCCCGCGTCGCCACCACGCCCGCGCGCTGCTGCGACGCCAGCTCCTCCGCGCGCTGCACCAACTGTTCGAGGCGCTTGGCCTCGCCTGCCTGGGTCACACCATCCGTCTGATGGGTCCGGAAGAAATCACGCACCCGCTCGGCCATCTCCAGCCGTCTCCGCAAGTCCGCCCGCATACATCCTCCTTCCGCTGCTCGAGGGTCTTGGCACGATGTCGGGTGTCGTGCCGCCGTCGTGGAGTTCCCGACGGCCGGTGTCGAATGCGATTATCGCGCCACACGGTTTGAAGCGGACGCCGCGCGATATCCGCGTTGCGCTGTCCACAGAACAGGACGCGCGTCTTGGGAAAATCGAAGCGTGCGAGGTTACAAGTGCCCGCGTTGCGGTCTTATCACAGCGTGGCGCGGTCTCGGTGAGGGGAGGGGCCGGGTGTTCCCCCTGTATCCGGGTGAGGACGTTTCTATGTCAGGTTACGGCGTCGGGGTGCGCGTAAAAAATCGCGCGGCGTTGTGAATCAACGCCGCGTCGCCGAGTAACCACTACCCGACTCCTGTCTCCCGACTCCGGTTCCTCCGTAGCGGCGCATCTGCGGGCGGTATCGCGCCATCACATCGCGGTTCAGCTCGATCGCGGGGCGGTTCTGCGGGCGGATCGGCGGGGGCGGGGGGTCGTGCGACGAATAACAAGGCGCGGTAGACCGATCACCTGCCGCGCCTTGTTTGCTTAGCGAAAGAGGTCTACCGGAGCACGCCGGCGAGCGCCGCGATCGCCCCGACGGCGCCGACCCAGAACACGAACGACCACTTGATCAGATCACCGAAACGGCGCTCGAAGCGGATCTCGAGGTGCGCCATCTCCTCGTGGATTTTGACAAACCCGACTCGCATTTCCTGACGCAGCTCAGCGATATCCGCGCGTAACTCAGCGCGTAACTCGGCAAGATCGCCGTGCGTCGCGACATCGCTCGCGCGCGCGTCCATCTGATGCATCCAGTTCACAAACTCGGCGCCCTCCTGTCCTCCGAGGGTTTGGTGGAGCTTCTGGGACAACCGAGGCGTGATGGGCACGCCACATCCTAACGTACGCTCGGC
>WNGP01002773.1_pt1 | contig 14676 bp, 9 predicted proteins | sample 5407671 | NCBI WGS metagenome assembly WNGP01 (sample SAMN13153381, study PRJNA577476) | soil metagenome | isolation source: 40 cm soil or saprolite under Garry oak tree replicate 2 | place: USA:California | collected 2016-06-15 | reverse complement strand
GCAGGGCAATCGCACGCCAACCTATACCCAAGCCGACATTACGAATTTCGCACGGGTGTTCACTGGTTGGGATTTGTCGCCAAACAAAATCTGGACCGGAGATGGCATTACCCCGGTTCCGAATTACACGGATCCCATGGTGCTGAATGGAAACCGGAACCGCTATGACATCGGGCAGAAGACATTGTTGAACGGCCTGGTTCTGCCCGCGTGCACGAATTGCACCAATCTGGCGAATTCCCAGGCCTACAAGAACAACGAACTGAATTTAGCAATTGATAACCTGTTCAATCACCAAAACACCGGACCTTATGTTTGCAAGGCATTGATTCACAATCTGGTCAACAGTAATCCCAGCCCGGCATATGTCGGCCGCTGCGCCGCCGCCTTTGCGAACAATGGATCTAGTGTTCGAGGTGATATGAAAGCGGTCGTCACTGAAGTACTGTTAGATCCCGAAGCCCGAGGCGACGTTAAGACGGCTCCTGATTATGGACATCTGCGCGAGCCCGTGCTTTTCGCCTTGAACCTGCTTCGCAACTTCAATGCGACGACCGACGGAAATCTGTCCACGAACGGAACCCGAGAAGGTCTTTTGATCGATATGGGTCAGAACGTTTTCAATCCGCCGACGGTCTTCAGTTATTACCCAGCCGATTTTGGTCTACCGGGAACGAACTTGATTGGCCCGGAATACGGTCTGCTGGATACTTCAACATCCTACAAGCGCGCAAACTTTGTGAATACGCTGATGATGACTTCGGCCATATCGGCGAATGCCGGACAGGATCGACCCAGCGGCACTCAAGTCAACTATTCGTCTTTCCAAAATGTCCTGACCGGTGGTGGGACGCCGCAGAATTTGGTCGATGCGCTCGACACGGCTATGATGCACACCACGATGTCTGCGGTGATGAAGACTAATATCGTGACTGCAGTAACCAGCATCACCAATGCGAACCTCACCACTCAAGCTCAACAGCGCACCCAAACTGCGATCTATCTGATCGCGACTTCATCGCAGTATCAGGTAGCGAGGTAACAAGATGAAACAATCACGGCGAAACTTCCTGCGGGATTCCGCATGCGGCCTGACGGCCGCGGCCATGGTTTCCAGCTTTGAGCAGCTAAACCTGGTCAACGCGATGGTGAATCAACAACCCGACGTGGCGAGTGATTACCGAGCGCTGGTTTGCATCTTCTTGTTTGGCGGCAGCGACTGCAACAACATGGTAATTCCGTATACTGACTACAATAATCCGACCGGCGGCACCACAAGTGGATACAGCAACGTAAGGGGAACATCACAGTTGGCGATCCCTCAAGCCGACCTGCTGCAAATCACACCGACAAATTCGGCCGGCGTCGTCTATGGCCTTCATCCAAATCTTTCGCCGGAAGCTTTTAATGCGAGTCAGCCGAATGGTCTTTTAGGTGTTTGGAATACGGGCAAATTGGCGATTCTCTGCAACGTTGGCTCGCTTGTGCAGCCAATCACTCGGGCACAATACGCATCCGGGATTGGTCATCCTTATCAACTGTTCTCGCATTCCGATCAGCAAACACAGCAACAGACCTCTTTCGCCAGCTCAGCAGGCCAAACAGGTTGGGGCGGCCGCGTAGCAGACAAGACAGGATCGCTAAACGGCAACGTTGTACTGCCGATGAATATTTCCGTCGCTGGTACGAGTTTGTTTGCCACTGGAACGACCTCGCGACAACTCGCAATCGCGCCGGCGCCGACGACACTTGCAAACGTCTTAGTGCTCAACTGGACCAACGGTGTCTCCGGAGTCAATCCAAATAATAGCGGGAGCAGCTATCGGACTCTACTCGGACTTGATCTCGATTCATTTCTGGTTAAAGCCGCGAGCGACACTACTAATCAGGCGTTGACTGCGGACGCGGTCCTGAACCAACCCGATCCCTCATTGACGGCCACTTTTCCAACCACCCAATTGGGGAATCAGTTGAAGCAAGTTGCCAAGTTGATCAAATTGCGAGACACGCTTGGCATGAAGCGGCAAATCTTTTTCTGTTCGCTGGGCGGTTATGACACGCACACAAATCAAACCGGAAGTAACCCGACGAATCCAGGTGGCGGGAGCGCAAACTCCGGCGGCCAGGGCGGCTTGTTGACCCAGCTCAGCCAGGCCATGCGGGCGTTCTACGACGAGATGGTGGCCCAAACCATCAGCGACAAAGTTACTCAATTTACACTTTCTGATTTTGGCCGCACGCTTCAGCCTTCCGGCTCAGGAGCGACGACGGTCGGGTCCGACCACGCCTGGGGCGGGCATGCGTTTATCATGGGCGGCTCCGTTAACGGTGGAACGTTTTATGGCTCGTCAAGACCCGATGGAACGGGTTTGCCTTACGGTTACCCCACACTTGCTTTGGGGGGGGCCGACGACACCGACAGTCGTGGACGATGGATACCGACGACTTCGGTCGATCAATACGCGGCAACGCTGGCAACATGGTACGGCCTCGCGCCGAGCGATCTCGCGACGGTGTTTCCGAATCTTTCCAGGTTTGCCACCAGCAACCTTGGATTCATGGCGCCGTAACAAAGAGGAACGCGGACCGCTTTGTTGGCCCGGAGCAGTTGAGCGATTTCGTTTCTTACTCAACAGCACTGGGCCTTTTGATTGAAAATACGATCTGTTTAAGAATTGGTATTCGATGCTGGTGAAATGCTCACGCAGAAAGATCCTCGCAATAGGGTTCATCCTTCTCTTCGTCGCTTTTTCAATAGTTAGTCGTCCATTTCTCTTTTTTCGATCGAACGCGCGAACGCGCCTTGATTCAGCGTCGCCCTCAGCGCTCGCGGGCTCAAAATCTGCGCCGGGTCAGCCGGGAAAAACATCCCAGGCTGACGCTCGCGCAGCCTGTTTGGACTTGCCGCTCAGTTTTGAATCTACAGATCGGGAAAATGAATTTCTTGGTAGTGGGCGCGGGTATAGGCTGCTGCTTTCGCCGGCGGGATCACAGTTCGCTTTAGCTGGTGGTCGCTCTGATAAGAAGCCGGCGAAAATATTTCTTAACCTGCTGGGCGCAAACGTGAACGCGCAGGGCGTGGGCGAAAATGAACTGCCCGGCAAAATAAATTACCTAATCGGGAACGATCAAAGGCAATGGCGCACAGACGTGCCAAATTTTGCGCAGGTGCGGTACCAGAATATCTACCCCGGAATCGACTTGGTCTATTACGGAAACCAGCGGCAAATCGAATATGACTTTCGCGTTTCTCCTGGCGCCGATCCGCGCATTATCAGATTTCGCTTTGGCGGAAAGACAAAGGTGAAAATTTCACCGGACGGAGATCTCGTCCTGAGAATCTCAGATTTTGAGCTTCGGGAAAAAAAGCCAATTATTTATCAGGAGATTGCCGGCGAGCGGAAGACCATCGCCGGCCGCTACGTGTTGAATCGTGGCCAGGTGGGTTTTGATATTGGATCGTATGATCAATCACAGCCGCTGCTCATCGATCCGACGCTGGTCTATTCCACATATCTCGGTGGTGCCGGAGACGATACCGGCAGCAGCATTGCGATCGATCAAAACAACAATATCTATGTAGCCGGAACAACTGCCTCGACGAATTTTCCAACGATGAATCCCGCGTACCCTGCGAATGCCGGGTTAAGCGATATCTTTGTCACCAAAATCGATCCGGCCGGCGCCAACGTCCTCTATTCAACGTATGTCGGCGGAGCCGGTAATGATCGCGCGGACGGCATTGCGCTGGACGCGAGCGGTAATGCCTATGTCGTAGGTCGTGCCGATTCTTCTTCGACGAACTTCCCAACCACGCCCGGTGTGATCGCACCTACGTATCGGGGCGGTGACTTCGATGGCCTCGTCTTCAAACTGAACGCCCAGGGCAATGGATTGTCGTATGCGACTTATCTTGGGGGCGAAGACAACGATTCGACCGAAGGGATTGCCGTCGATGCCAACGGCAATGCGTACGTTACCGGAGGCTCGCGTTCGCACGGATTCCCGGCGACACCAAATGCGTTTCAAAGTTCGAACAGCGGTGACACAGATGCCTATCTGACGAAGATCAATTCCACGGCGACTGCTTACCTTTATTCAACCCTGCTGGGCGGCAGCGGAACTGATCGCGGCAGCGGCGTCGCCATCGACACGGCCGGCAACGCCTATATCTCCGGCTACACATCTTCGGTCGACTTTCCCACTGAAAATGCATTTCAGAACTCATTCGGCGGCAGCTTTGACGCCTTTGTTACCCGGATTGACACGAACCAGAGCGGCGCGAATTCCCTGGTGTTTTGTAGCTATCTCGGCGGCACGGCGGATGACAAAGGATACGGCATTGCGCTCGACAGTAGCGCCAGCAACCTTTTTCTGGTGGGCCAGACTTCCTCGAATAACTTTCCGGTATTGAATCCGGCGCAACCGCTGAGCGGCGGCACTTTCGATGCCTTCATTACCAAAGTCAGCAGCGCGGGAGCGAAAGTTTTTACCACGTATCTTGGCGGCAGCGGCGACGATCGGGGCAGTGGCATCGCGGTTAATTCGGCCGGCGAGGCATACATTACGGGCTTTACTTCGTCGACAAACTTTCCCACGGCCAGTCCGTTACAAATTTCGAATGGCGGCGCTTTCGATGCCTTCGTAGCAAAACTAAATTCCGCCGGCAGCGCCTTTCTTTACTCGACTTATCTCGGCGGCAGCGCAAACGAGAACACTACGAGCACCGTCACCTCGACGAATCCGATCGCGCTTAACTCATCGAGTGACGTCTATCTCACGGGTTACACTTCATCGACGAATTTTCCGACTGCTTCACCGTTGCAAGCGGCGAAAGCCGCCGGCCAGGATGCCTTCATCGCAAGGATTTCTGATGCGGCGCCGCCGGCCGACTACTCGGTTACGGCCGTGCCAGGTTCCCAGATAATCAGTCCGGGTGCATCTGCAAATTACACAATTACTGCAACGTCAACCGGTGGATTCACCGGCACCATTTCATTGAGCGTTAGCGGCCAATCAAACGATTCCACGACAATTTTCAATCCTTCCTCGATCATGATCACGGATGTTTCACCGCAATCGTCCACCCTGACCGTGACCACCACGACGGCAACTCCGCCGGGAACTTATTCGCTGACCATTAATACGACCAGCGGCAATCTGCAGCACATGGCGCAGGCAACGCTGATCGTTCAAGGACCGCAGAGCGTCAATCTTGTTATTGCCAAGACCGCATCTCCCAATCCGGCGATCGCACTGGCGAATCTCACCTATCGCCTTACCGTGACCAATGCCGGTCCATCACCGGCGACGAACGTAGTAATGACTGACACGCTGTCGGGAGGGGTTAATTTCGTTTCAGCGACACCGACACAGGGCTCATGCACCGGTTCGGCGACCATCACCTGTAACCTCGGTTCAATGTCGAATGGCGCGCAGTCAATTGTGAGCATTGTTGTCGTGCCCCAATCGACCGGGCAGTTAACGAATACGGCCGTCGTCTCCGCTTCTGAGACCGATCCGGATACGAGCAATAACTCGGTAACTATTCAAACGACGGTTAATAATCCTCAGACGGGTCCGTCGATGCTCGATTCCAATCTTTCAGTCAGCACTGTGGTCAGCGGCTTGTCACAACCCACGATGATGGCGTTCATGGGCAACAACGATTTCCTGGTGCTTGAGAAAGACACCGGCAAAGTCCAGCGAGTTATTAACGGCATCATTCAAAGCACGCCGCCGCTGGATTCGGCGGTTAACAGCGCGTCTGAGCGCGGCCTGCTCGGCATCGCGTTACATCCGAACTTTGCGCTGAATCATTATGTCTATCTTTATTGGACCGAAAGCAGCACCGGAGTTGATTCCACCAACCTGGGCGATGTTCCGCTGTTGGGCAATCGCGTTGATCGATATATCTGGAATGGTTCGGCGCTGACCTTCGATCGCAACCTGATTAGACTACGCGCTTATCAAGCCGACGCGGGCCAGCCCCTGCGCGGCAATCACAACGGCGGAATTGTGCGATTCGGCCCGGACGGCAAGCTGTATATTCTGATGGGCGATAACGGCCGCCGCGGAGTTCTGCAGAACAATCAAATGGGTCCGGTGCCCGACGATCAATACGGCGGTCCGGAGCCCGACAATGCCCACCTTACGGGATTCATTCTGCGACTAAACGATGATGGTTCAACTCCGCCTGACAATCCTTTCTACAACGCTCAGACTAATTTGACTGGGGAGGCAGCCGCGAACATCAAAAAGCTTTTCGCGTACGGCGTGCGCAATGGTTTCGGCCTGGCCTTCGATCCGCTTTCCGGCAATCTCTGGGACCAGGAAAACGGGGACGATGCCTATGATGAAATGAATCGAGTCACTGCCGGCGCAAACAATGGCTGGGTGCAAATCATGGGCCCGGTCAACCGGATCGCTGAATACAAACAAATTGAAACGACATATGGAGCCGGCAACCTTCAACAGCTTCGTTGGCCGCCAAGCCAGATCGCCGACACGCCGGCGGATGCCTTAGCGCGGCTCTATATGTTGCCCGGCGCGCATTACAACGATCCGGAATTCAGTTGGAAATATGCAGTCGCCCCCGCGGCGCTGGGTTTTGTGCAGGGGCGAGGACTCGGCCTTCAATACGAAGGTGACATGTTTGTGGGCGCCTCGCGCACGTTCTTGTCCGGTGGTTTCCTGTTTCGCTTCCGATTTTCCGCCGATCGAATGCATTTCAATTTCAACGACGATCCTCGCCTGATCGACAACGTCGCTGACAATACGGATAAGTTTGACATCACCGAGAGCGAAGGACTTCTCGCCGGTCAGAACTTCGGGATTACAACTGACATTGAGACGGGGCCGAACGGAAATGCCTTCGTGGTATCAAACACGGACGGCAAGGTTTACGAGATCTCTGCCACCCCGCCAAAGATTTTCGTCGCCACGTTGAACGGCACGCAGGAAGTGCCGCCCACAAACTCTACGGCAACGGGAACGGCAACCTTAATGTTGACTCCGGAAGAAACAAGCGGCCGGGTCTCGCTGAATTTCAGCGGCTTGTCGAGCCCCCAGACTGCCGCCCACATACACGGGTCCGGGGCGCCGGGCGTGACTGCGCCGATTCTGTTTCCGTTGCCTGACGGTCAGGTCACGGACTTTCAGATCGCCTTAATTCCGGATCAGGTACAAGACCTGAAAAATGGTTTGTGGTACATCAACGTGCACACGAACAATTTCATCAACGGCGAAATTCGCGGCCAGTTCCAATCGTCCCTAACGGCGACCAGCGTCCAGTTCAGCTCCGCAAATTATTTTGTGACGGAAGGCGCGGGCCGGGCCACGATCGCGGTCACGCGTGTTGGTAATACATCCACGGCCGCCAGCGTCGACTTTGCCACCATAGATGGAACGGCGTTGAGCCGGACTGATTACACCGCCGCCTCCGGCACACTTTCATTTGCGCCCGGGGAAAGCCGGAAAAAGTTTTCGGTGTTGCTGACTGACGATGCTTACGTAGAAGGCAACAAGACGATCAATTTGATTCTGAGCAATCCCGCTTCAATGTTTCTCGGCAGTCCCAGCCGGGCGACACTCACGATTACCGACAATGATTCGACTCCTCCAACGACTAACCCAATCGACGATGCCCAATTCTTCGTGCGGCAGCATTATGTTGACTTCCTGGATCGAGAAGCTGATCCGGGCGGCCTGGCATATTGGACGAACCAGATCACGCAATGCGGATCGGACGCCGCCTGTATCGCGGATCGCCGCATCAGTGTTTCGGCTGCTTTCTTCTTCTCGCCGGAATTTCAACAAAGCGGCAGTTTTGTTTACGGCCTCTACAAAGCAGCGCTGGGCCGCGATCCGTCTTTCGCCGAATTCACGACCGATCGGAACCGAGTTATCGGCGGTCCTGATTTGCAAACCAGTCGCGATCAACTTTCCTATGACTTTGCCGGCCGGACAGAATTTCTGACGAAGTATCCCGGCGGCTCGGATTTCGTCGGCCTATTACTGCAAACGGCGCACGACTCTTCGGGTGCGGATTTGACTCCGCTGGAAGGTGGTCTCAGGCAGGACTATAACTCGTGTCTTACGTCAGGAACGCCGTTAACAATATGCCAGGGACGAGCAGTCCAAATGGTGATCGATTATCCGGCGTTTTCAGAGGCGGTATTCAATCCGTCTTTTGTATTGATGGAATATTTCGGGTATCTGCGAAGAGGAGCGGATGTAGGTGGTTACAACTTCTGGCTGAATGTACTGAACAGCAGCGGCAATAACTACCGTGGCATTGTCTGTGCTTTCATCACTTCAGCAGAGTACCAGCTACGGTTCAGTTCCGTGACGCCGCATAGTAATTCGGAATGTGCGAACGTCCACTAGTTACGGCCTCGCAATTACTTCTTTTAGAATAGTCTCGTCCGGATCGATCTGAACAGATTGCGGCCGACTGACTAACGAAAACTGCTGACTTGCCGACTTGCCCGTTGGTTTGATCAGTTCGTGACGGGCGCCGCCGTTGATATCAATGACAACCGGCACAGGATCGAGGAAGACGTCTCCCGGCTGTGTTTGTTGTAGGGTGATGGTTAACGCGCCGCCCTTTTCCGTTCCATTCTTCCAGGACCACGACAATTCATACTTCGGATGCCCGCTCGCGTAAACCCACCGCGCGAAAAACTCTCTCAGATTTTGTCGAGATGCTTTCTCTAAAGCTTCCCGCAAATCCTCGGTCGTCGCATTCGCTTCGTGATGTGCCTGGTAATAATCGCGCAGGCCCTTAAAGAATGCGTCGTCTCCCAGCTGCTTCCGCAACATGTGCAAGACCCAGGCGCCTTTCTCGTAATTGTTTGGATTGAGTAACTGGTTGAGGTCCAGGGTTTCGGTGTCATGAATTGGGCTGCGGTGTTGATTTTCATAAGCAAAGTAGCGCTCAGCCGCGCTTCTCATGTATGCGCGAAACGCTTCTTCGCCGTCGTACTTCTCGATGAACAATCCCGCGAAATATGTAGCAAAGCCTTCGCTCAGCCAAAGATCAGCCCAGGTGGATTCGGTGACTGAATCGCCGAACCATTGATGCGCTATCTCGTGGGCCACGACACTTTCGATCCGAGTGGGGATGCCAAAACGCGCGCTTATCGGTTCGCCCGAATGCTGGTCGAACAGCGTGCTCGTGAAAACGATAGCGCTGGAGTTTTCCATGCCGCCATACTTTGTTGCGCCGATAATCAATCCCAGTTTTTCGTAGGGATAAGGAGCAACAGTCTCACTAAAGAATGCGACTGCCGGCGCGGCGGGCGAGAACCCTTTGGTCGCGTATGAGCGATCTCGCTGTGATACATGATAAGAAAGAGGCGTCACGGTCTGTTTGGTAGCATCAACTTTCACGCCTTCATTAATGATAATTACCATGCAGTAAGGCGGGATTGCTTTCGCCTCTTCATATCGCCAATGAGACGTCGCGGCATTACCCGTGATGTTGATAAACTTCCCGTTAGCTACGACGGCCTCGCGCTGCGGAGCCGTCACGGTGAATGACACTGTTGCCTTCGCTGACGGATAATCGAGACACGGAATCCATTGATGCACGCGGTTCGGCCAGTTGTCGCCCGTTACTGACGGCTTGCCATCGCGATCCGTCGCGAACACGAGTCCGTCTTTGGGCCGGCCATGGTAGTTCACAGCGATATTAACTTTCTCTCCATTCTTGAATGGATGCCGCAGCGCCACATTCAACAAATCCGGCTGGCGATCGTAATGCGCGGGTCCACCATTTAATTTCACTGAGTCAATCGGCATAGCGCCGAAATCAAGATCGATGGTCTTGACTCCGTCTTTGAGAACGATCGCGGTAATTTCAGTTTTGGCAGTCGAGATCTCTGTCAACTGATTGTTGAAAGTGATATTCACGTCGTAGTGCAGCGGTTTCCACGTGTCGACAATGCGTTCCTGCCGCTGCGCCATGGCGGTGAGGGGAATCAGCAGGAGGAGAAATGCAAGCGAGGGCAAGCCCCTCCTCCTGACCTGAGAGGTTTCTAACCTGAGCCAATTCTTCATATCTGAAAGCCTTTCAATCGCCCTTAATGACTGAATCTCTCAGTCAGGAAGGTGGCTAGCGCCGGCCGACTCTCGAAGCGATTCAAGCGACCGATCACCTCAGTCCCAACATCAAGAGGGCCGACCGGTCAGAGACTCTCCCATCATTCTCGATCCACTTTTGCCAGGCGATCTTTTCTTGATCACTTACAGCGCGATTGCCCAGCCGCGCCGCCGGCGTGCGTTCAAACGCGCGATCCGTCAGCGCCATATGCGCGCGACGCACGTGCAAATTGTCCGGGTCATTCAGCGCCTCCTGCGCAGAGTCAACATCGGGAAACAACTCTTCATAAGCCATCAGATGCCAGACTGGTTCCTCGCCATCGTTTTCCACAGCAATTACTCGTAGTAATCCAAAGCCACTCTCCAGTTGAAAGATCAAATCGTCACCGGGAAGAAATCCCTGAGTCATGGCTTTGTGAAAAGACTATCAAGATGTCGGCGAGAAACATAGCCCGCGATTTCGAATTCCAGATTATTCTCACTCTCAAGACCAACCGAGCGATTCTTTGCAAATCGCCCAACGCGAAACTAGAATCGCAAACATCTTGGACGGATTCGACGCGGCAAAGGACTATTATGCAATCCTGGGCGCCAGCAAAACTGCTTCGCGCCGCGAGATTGAGCTGCTGTACAAGCGGCTGGCGCGAAAACATCATCCGGATCGCGGGGGTGTGGAAGCCGAAATGAAAAGCCTGAACGAAGCGTACCGCGTGCTACATGACGATATCGCACGAGAGCAATACGATTCACAAAGGCTACGGCCAGGTTCGTCCAACGTGATCATCCAGTCAGCGCCGGCTGCCCGCGAAGTGGGCGTCTATGGGCAGTTGCTCAGTTCAATGCTCTGCGTCACGTCGGGATTGATGCTTTTGATTCTTTGGCGGTTCAATGGCTTATGGTTTCTTTGGCCATTGGCCATCCTGTCTGCCGGCGTGATCTTCTTCGGAGTGCTGATGGCGCATTCCGCCATGACTAACGCGCGCGCGTCACTGCGCGTTTCACATCCGGCGCGGCGTTTTCGCGCTTTTCAGGAAATAGCCTTCTGGTCGTGCGTTTGCGGCGGAGGATATGGCATTTATTTGATCCTGACGGCGCTCTAAGCGGGCGCGTCCGGCGGCGCCGGACAGTAGATTGTGCAGCATGATAAATGGCCTGGATTTATTGTTTCTCGAGATAAACAATCTCGAAGAGTCACTCAAGTTTTATCACCAGGAACTTGGATTTGAAGTCGAGTCAGAGAATTTCAACGCCGAGCCGCCAATCGCCACGGTTCGTGCGGGTTCATTGCGCCTGACACTCGTCCAACAACTCGAGACGATGCTCAAACGCGGACGTGGCGTGCATTTTGTCCTTGGCGTCGACGACGTGGACGAATTCCATCGTAATTTAAGATCGAATGGATTACAGGTCACTGAGCCAAAAGATGAAGGTTGGGGCGGCCGGTTCGTCAGCCTGTTGGACCCTGATGGGTATAGATTGTTCTTTGTAACGTGGGAGAGGAGAAGCTAACAGTTTCAAGTTTCAGGTTTCAAGTTCGCACCTTCAAGCTGATCCGGCGAAAAAGACAACTCTGGGCACAACAGCTTGGCGCGAATCTCCAGATTAAGGTTCTGCGCTGACTTGAAACTTGAAACCTGAAACTTGAAACTAGAAACTAGAACATGAGCTATCAACACGTTGAAAATCTTCTAATTCGGTATCGCAATCAGGCCGTCAGCCTCAAGACCATTTCCGGCGGCGTCTATGAAGGCACGATTAGCGATGTAACCAATGATTATGTCGCCCTTAAAATCAAGGGGGCAACCGACGAAGACGACGTTGTGATTGTGCTGCTCCACAGCATTGAATCCATTCTTCCTCGATCTTCGCGATAGTGTCAGAGGCGCGAGCATAAGCGAGGGCGATCGCGCCATCGAGATGGATTGAACTTAGATCCACGCGCGACCATTATCTAACGCAGCCCTCCACTTCGGGTGCCTCACACAAAAGTACTCGCCAAATAACCGCGTATCTGATATGCTCTGTTTCATCGATAGGACAGAGTTGCATATATGCGCTTCGTCGATAATCCACCCAATCCCTGGTTGACTTACTCCGTCGAATGGATCGGCGAGCCGCCGCCGGCGAAGATCGAAGTTTTTGAAGAAACGGAAACCCGCTCGATCATCAGCACCAACAATAGCCCCGACGTGGCCTTCGACCACTCGATCAATTGCTATCGTGGTTGCATCCACGGCTGTACGTATTGTTTCAGCCGTCCCACGCATGAATATCTCGGCTATGGTGCGGGAACCGATTTTGAACGCAAGATCATCGTGAAGGTGCGCGCGCCGGAGCTGCTGCGCAAGGAACTGATGAAATCCTCATGGCAAGGCGACCAGATCGTTTTCTCTTTTACTTCCGATCCGTATATTCCCCTGGAAGCAAACTACAAACTGACGCGTCGCTGTCTGGAAGTCTGCGCGGCCTTCCGGAATCCGGTCGGCATCGTCACAAAGTCGGCATTGATTAGGCGGGACATCGACGTGCTGCAACAACTCGCGCGGGATGCCAGCGTTGGAGTTTACTTTTCGATCCCGTTCGCCGATTACGATATTGCGCGCGCGGTCGAGCCGTTTGCCCCGTCGCCGAATGCCCGCTTTGAAGCAATGAAAGCCCTGGCTGACGGCGGAATCGAAGTGGGTATCGGAATCGCCCCTACAATTCCCGGGTTAACCAGTGACATTCCCGAACTCTTGCAGCGCGCTAAAGACTGCGGTGCTCAAAAAGCGTTCATCAACATGCTGCGCCTGCCCGGGAGTGTCGCTCCTTATTTTGAACAACGCTTGCGCGAAAAACTTCCTACCAAAGCCGACCGGGTATTGAATCGCATCCGTGACGCGCGCGGCGGAAAATTGAACTCCAGCGTGTTTGGCGAACGCATGCGCGGCAAAGGCCAATATTGGGAGGCGCAGGAGCAACTATTCAACGTTTTCTGCAAACGGCTTGGATTTAATGAGCATCGCGTCGGCAGCGATCGCCACGAAAGGACCAGCACTTTTCGGCGACCGATCGCGCAGGGTTCGCTGTTCGCCTGGAAGACTCACGGTTGAGGCGTGAATCTTCCATTTTCTCGCCATTTCGGCTGCATCTCTTCAGGTAATCCTTTAATCAGGAAACCAGCGTCAATCACCTTTTATCTAACCTTGCAGGGTTGACTAAGTAAACTGTTCAGGCGTACAAAGTCTACTCACATTAGCGACTATGTTCATTCCGGTTCGTGATCTCTGGTGGTTAGCTGCGGGCGGCGGCGCCAGCTATGGCGCGCGCTATATGAAAATGCGAATCGATGCCGCCCTGGCGGCACGCCGGCGCCGGCGCGAGCCTGATCCCACCGGCGAGCTGCTGCGGCTGCAAACCTTGTATGGCTATAATGCGCATTCGCTCGTAAGCATCGCGCCAGGTGCGTCGCTCTGGTCGACTCCGGACATTGACGGAGCCATTATCTATAGGGAGTTTGGTCACGTATTGCTGGCCGCTGGCGATCCGCTCGTAGCACCGGAGGACATGGCAGAGCTGGCACGCCAGTTCTCTGTGTTTGCCAAATTGCGCGGTCGAGTGGTCGCTTTTGTTCCTACGACCGCCGAATTCGCGCGCGCGGTGGTGCCACGCGAATTCAGCGCAGTAAAAGTTGGCGCAGCCCCTTACTTCGATCTTAAGACCTGGAATCCGCGTGGCGATGCCGGGAAGAAGATCCGCGCCGGCAGATCGGAAGAGCGTCGTGAACAGACAAAGGGACAGACTGCGCAACTTTGCCTGCATTGGCTTGGCGCCCACCGCGCGGCGACGACCTTCGGCTGGCTGGTCGCGCTTGATCCGTTCCTGCACCACGAATACAAAAAATATTTTACGGCGCGCGTGAACGGCAAGCTGGTAGGCTTTCTTGCCGCCAGTCCAATTCCGGCGCGTAAAGGCTGGTATCTCGAAGATGTTTTGCGCGAGCCCGAAGCTCCTCAGGGAACCGCTACCCTTCTGGTAGTCGAAGCTCTAAACAGATTGCGGGAAGAGGGCGCGGCCCTGGCGACTTTGGGAACATCACCCCTTGCTCAGGACGGGCCAGACGATATACCCACCGAACATCGATTGGTAGCGCGGACTCTGGATATGGCTTCGCGCAGGTTGGGAGCATTCTATAACTTCGAAGGACTGCGTCGCTTCAAAGGAAAATTTGCGCCCAGTTGGTGGGAGAGTGAGTATGCCCTGGCGCAACGTGGCGTGGCGATGCCTCCGCGGGTTGGGTATGCGATCGTGCGCGCCCTGGTTCCGGGCGGCGTGCCTCAATTGCTGACCCGTCAGGCCGCGCGGGCGATTCGCGGAAGTAATCGCGCGGCGCCGGCTAATTCCCCCGCCGACCGCGCGATTAGCCGGCCGTAGCTTCTCGTGTTGTCTCGAAAATGTAACCAAAGCCATTTCCTGCTCGTCTAAACTCTGTTCGACCAAACTAGTGAGCGGAGCAATCGGACCCGGTAACGCCTTCAAAGGTTCCCTTGCCCCAAAACCTTCGGAATCAACTTGAGGTTCTTCGTGAAGTTC
>WNGP01002772.1_pt1 | contig 14676 bp, 15 predicted proteins | sample 5407671 | NCBI WGS metagenome assembly WNGP01 (sample SAMN13153381, study PRJNA577476) | soil metagenome | isolation source: 40 cm soil or saprolite under Garry oak tree replicate 2 | place: USA:California | collected 2016-06-15 | reverse complement strand
TGGGATGGCGACCTCCGCACAGCGCTTCGTCTTCCCACACCCCAGGCCCGTCGCGCGCTGGCACAGTTCCCGATGATCGGAGAGCCGGGCGCCGACAAGATCCTGGTGATTGCCGGGAAGGCTCGACTCCTGCCACTCGACTCAAACGGATTGCGGGTACTCGCTCGTCTTGGCCTCACGCGCGAGGCAAAGAACTACCGTACGACCTATCGGCGCGCTCAGGAGGCGCTTGCAGCCGCACTTCCCAAGGATCGTGACTGGCTGGTGTCAGCGTACGGGCTCCTGCGGGTGCACGGTCAAGAGCTGTGCCGGCGCACCGCCCCCGTGTGCCGCCTGTGTCCGTTCCGGGTGCCCTGTCCCTCATCGACGGACTAGAATTCGATTGATCGTGTGATAGCAAGGAGCTGGTATTTTCTGGCGGAGAGCCTGCGGTTTGCGGACCAATACCAAGCATCCTCCCTGCTAGCAGCATGAAACGACAATCCCAGACTCGGGGAGTATCGGTTCTCGCCGCTCGACGCCTGCTGCTCGCCCTGCCGAATGTCGTCGAGGGCCGCTCCTACGGCATGCCTTCCTTCCTTCTTAATGACCGATTCCTCGCGCGCTTCCGCGACGATAATACCGTGCTCGTTGTGCAACTCGCGTCCATCGGCGAGCGCGACGTCCTCATGGAGCTGGACCCACGCGCCTTCTTCTTCACCGAGCACTATCGGAACTACCCGGCGGTGCTCGTTCGTCTCGCCGAGGTCGCGTTGCCACTCCTCACCGACGTGGTGACGGACGCGTGGCGGCATGTCGGCGCGCTGCCGCCGAAGCGGCCGCGCAAGCCGGCGAAGCGGGGCGGGAAGGGAGGTGCACGATCTCGATGAGTGCCGCGAGACTTGCCGAGCTCGGTGGCGGCGGAGCAAGTTAGGGGCCATGAAACTGATCCTTTGCTTGTGCCTTGGTCTCACAGTTGGCCAACTGGCTGCCGCACAGGAGATCCCTCCCGACGTCATGAAGCGCGTGCGCGCCGACATCGAAGCGCGATATCCGGACAACTATTCGATGCAGAAGCTCCTGGTCCTGTCGATCGTCGCGCGGTATCCTGACGACTACTCCATGCAAAAGCTCTTGATCGAGGATCAGGTCAGGTCATATCGAGCGCTGCACCCCTAACTACGCGCGGCCCGTGTGCCTCACCAAACCGACTTCCGAACAAGCCTGATCGCCGCCTGGCGAACTAACAACCGGGTTACGGTTCACCTCATCGAGGGCCTGCCGACTGCGCTGTGGGACGTCGCAGTGCCGGGATCGAACCGCACGATCCGCGCGGTCGCCGCCCACCTCCACAACGCCCGCTGCATGTGGCTCAAAACGCTCGGCCGCGAACACGGCATCGCGACCCCGGCGCGCGTCGATCATCATCGCGTCGCACGGCGGCAGCTCGTCGCGGCGCTGAAACGGAGCAGCCAGGGAATGGAAGCATTGCTCGAGCTGGGTCTTGCCGCGGGCGGGCAGGTCCCACCGTCGAAAGGATACTTCTGGCGGAACCTGGCCCTCGATGTCGGCCACGTGCTCACATATTTCGTGGCGCATGAAGGTCATCACCGCGGTCAGATCATCATGGTCGCGCGCCAAACGGGCCACCGGTTACCGCGGGCGGTCACCGATGGCATCTGGCAATGGAAGCCACCCCGATGACCGCCAGCGATTTCCGTCGTCTCGCGTTGAGCCTGCCTGGGGCCGAGGAAGCGGCGCATATGGGGCATCCCGATTTTCGGGTTGGCGGCAAGATCTTCGCGACGCTGGGATACCCCGACGCAGCCTGGGGGACCCTCGTACTCACCTCGGAGCAACAGGAGTTTTTTGTCGGCGCCGAGCCCAAGATGTTCACGCCGGTGAAAGGCGGCTGGGGCACGCGAGGCGCCACGAATGTGAAGCTTCGTGCCGCGCGCGCAGGTCCGGTGCGCGAGGCGCTCACCGCCGCGTGGCGCAATGGCGCGGCCAAGCGGTTGATCCGCGAACTCTAACGGTCCGTGGTAGAATTCGAGTTACTCTTTCCGGGAGTCTGATGCACGCACACGCGAATCAACTGGGAATCCCTCCCGGCCCTGTCGCTGATCCGCAAGCGCTGGAGCTCGCACGCGTCTGGTCCAGCCAGGGCCACCAATACTACGTTCTCCACGTGGCGCCTTTTCAGGAGCGGCCGGCAGTGTGGGGGATCATGGCGATCGATCTCATGAAACACGCGGCGCGCGCATATGAACAATTGGACGGCCGGTCGAAGGAAGAGACGTACAAGCAAATGCTGCTCGGCTTGATGGCCGAAATCCAGCACCCGACTGAGCCGCTGTGATCCGCCATACGACTCTCTTCATAGGATGCGATCAATGAAATGGACCGCGATCTCGCTGGCCCTGATTTCCGTGGCGTGCGCCGGGCGTAGCTGGCAACAAGTCCCAGCTGTCGGCAACCTATCCGCCCCGCAATCGTGCACCGCAAACCTCGCCGCGATCTGGACCGATAGCCTGCCGCTTGTTGACGACACCGCGCTACAGCACATCGTCGCCGGCGACATTGCGGACTACTATCCCGCTGACCTGAAGCTCGAAACCCGCTCGGGGCGCGTGCGCGCGCGATTCGCCATCGACACCCTCGGTCGCGTGATCCCCGGGTCCGGCATCATCGAAGCCTCCAGCGACGAACAGTTCGCCCGAGCGGTCTGCTACGCGCTCCCGCACTTGAGGTTCGCGCCGGTCATGCGTGATGGCCGCAAAGCGGTCGTGGGACTCATCCATGTTCCTTTTACCTTCGAGGTCAGGTAGCTCGCGTCCGCTTGCGCACGATGGCTCGCGCCGGTGCTCCTTCGTGGCCTCGCACCTTGAGTGGTAGCACGATCAGATCGTAGTCACCCGCCTGAACCGGCCGCAGGTCCAGCCCCTCCACGATCGGAATCCCTTTCCCGAGCAGAATCTGATGTGTGCGCGGCGCGGGCGCACCGAATTGCTCCGCCGAAATGTAGTCCACGCCCACGAGCGCGACCCCCGCGTCTGCCACGAGCTGTGCGGCATCGGGGGCGATGTACGCGAAGTCCGTGTGAAACGCCGAATCCATCCAGCCGCGCAGCGTGCTCCGTGTCCGGAACAGCACGCGCGTTGTCCCCTCGGTTTGGCTCGACCCGGACCGAAACGTTTGTGCGTGCTGTCGAGGCTTTCCCCGCGGAGAAGCGGATGATGTTCGCCAACTACGTCTAGTTCCCGCCCTGCCTGACTCCGCCAGGCGCTCGCTGCGTTGTATCGCCCAGCCACAACAAGCCGTCGATGAGTAGTTGGTCCTGCATGGCGTTGTTCAGCGTATACGACAGCGTGCGGTTCGTGGTATCGAATTTGTGTTCGTAGTCGATGTCGTTGTGACCCATGTTGAGGTAAATCATCTTGAAATTCTTGTTCGTCCAAACGACGGGATAGTAGCCGCTGTGCCAGATCTCGTGCGGTCTTGGACCGGTGCCGAGCGGAAAGCTGGTCGAGTCGATCGACAGCAGAATGTCGATGTCGGGGTTCTGGCGTAGATCTTTCTCCCAGCGATACCACTCGTTGGCTGCGGAACTGAAGGTCGCGGGCAAATGACGGGTGGCGGGATGCGTGCGATCTTCGACACGGAGAACAGCGGACGTCGGTCTCCAGGTGTTGCTCACGTACGATCCCGCGCCGAGAAATGTGTTGTGATACCAGTCCCAGTTCGCCGGATACGCTGAGGGCGTCAACGCAAAGCCGGCAAAGTGAAAGCCCATCCAGGCCCCGCCATGCTCCATGTACGCCTGAAACGCCGCGCGTTGGGCAGGGTCTTCAGGACGGGTGTCGAGAAACACCACCACCTGATACTGCGAAAGAAAGTCAGCGTTCAGATTGCGCCAATTGGTGGTGGTATCAAACCTGAAGTTGTACTTCGCCGCCAGCGCCGGAAACCATCGCTCGGCTTCCCGGACGAAACTGATATGTGCCGGATCCTCCTTGGCGGTATAGAACGCGATCACGCGAAACGTCGGCTCATTGGCGCTCGCCCCGGCACAGCAATAGATGACCGCGGCAACGCTCAAGCCCTTGAGGACCGTCATGGCGAGGCTCGGCGCGGCTCTCGCCCCCCGACCTGCTGCCAGAGATAGACGTAGCTCAGGGCGACCTCCTTCGCGACTTGCGCGTTGGTGACACCCGCCCCGTGCCCGCCCTCCGTGTTTTCGAAGTAATAGAACGGGATGCCCATCGATTCCATCTTCGCCGCCATCTTGCGCGCGTGCGCGGGATGCACGCGGTCGTCCCGCGTCGTCGTCGTGAACATCACCGTCGGGTACTTCGTGCCGGACCTCAGGTTCTGATACGGGGAGTACCTCGAGATGTAGGCCCACTCTTCGGGCTTATCGGGGTCGCCGTACTCCGCCATCCAGCTCGCGCCCGCGAGCAGATGGCTGTAGCGCCGCATATCGAGCAGCGGGTTCTGGATCAGCACGGCGTTATACAGCTCGGGGTGCTGGGTGAGCGCGACGCCCATCAGCAATCCGCCATTGCTGCCGCCCCAGATTCCCAGGTGCTGCGGACTGGTAATGCCTTTCTTGATCAACTCCTGGGCAACCGCGGTGAAATCGTCGTAGATGCGCTGGCGATGCTCTTTCAAGCCGGCGCGGTGCCACGCGGGCCCGAATTCCCCTCCGCCGCGAATGTTGGCGAGCACGAAGACGCCGCCGCGCTCCAGCCATGCCGCGCCCGTCGTGCTGCTGTAGTAGGGAGTGTTCGCGATCTCGAATCCGCCGTAGGCGCAGAGCAGGGTGGGGTTGCTGCCGTCGTCTTTCATGCCGTCGCGATGGACTACAAAGAAGGGGATCTTGGTGCTATCGGCCGACGTCGCCTCCATCTGTTCGACGACCAATCCCCGCGCGTCGAACATCGCCGGGAGCCGCTTGACCTCTGAGACCGAGCCAGTCTCCGCCGTGACGTACAGCGTCGTCGGCTGGATGAAGTTCGTGAACGTGAAGAAGAAGCGATTCGAGCGCGGCGACCGCGCCACGACGCCGACCGCGCCGAGATCGGGAGCGGGGACCTTCTCGAACGTCCAGGCGCCGCCCTGGCGGCGATAGCGGCGCAGCTCGCCGCGCACGTTGTTGAGGACAGTGATGATCAGATAGTCGCGCGTCGAGGAGATGTTGTTGATCGTCTCGCGCGGGCCGGGCTGCATCACGAGTTGCAGATCGCGCTTGCCGGCGAGAAAGTCAGCGAACGGCGTCGCGACCAGTGACCCCGTCGGCCACGTTTTGCCGCCCACCGTCCACGGATCGCGCACGTAGACGATCATCTGATCGCGCACCAGATAGAGGTCCGCGTCCTTCGGCACATCGATCTTTACGACCGTGCCCCTGTCGTAGAGGTACTGGGCGCTCTCATAAAAGTTTATGCCGTCGATGATCCGTAGATACCGACGGTCACCGGCATCCACGTTCTCGCTGAACGCGCCCACATGGTCGGCGGGAGCCTCAAACACGGTGGTCGCAGCAGCGAGCGGGGTACCGCGTCTCCACAGCTTGACGATGCGCGGGTAGCCTGAGGTCGTCATGGTGCCCGGTCCAAAATCGGTGCCCACGAACGCCGTGCTGTCATCCACCCAGGTGGTGCTGGTTTTCGCCTCGGGAAGCTTGAATCCGCCGGTGACGAACGTCTTGGTCGTCAAATCGAACTCGCGCGTCTCGTGGGCATCCGATCCACCGCGTGAGAGTCCGATCAGGCAGCGCTGGGACGCGGGCTCGAAGCAATCGGCGCCGCCCCAGGACCACGTCACACCCTCAGCTTTGCTCAGCGAGTCCAGGTCGATCACCGTCTCCCAGGTCGGAGTCGCGGTCGCGTAGCTCGCCCAGCTGGTGCGCCTCCAGATGCCGCGCTCGTGCTCCATGTCCTGCCAGAAGTTGTAGAGCGACGTCCCGATGATTTCGGGGAAGGCGATCTTGTCCTTGGAGTCGAGGACCTGCTTGATCCGATCGTAGAATGACTGGTATAGCGGCGATTGCGTCAGCGCCGCGAGGGTCGCCGCGTTCTTGGCATGGACCCACTCCATCGATCGCTGGCCTTCGACGTCCTCGAGCCAGGCGAAGGGGTCATCCTGCTGCGGCGACGGCTGCTGCGCGACGGCAGGGACGGGTGCGAGGCAGACGATCGTGAAGAGGCAGAGTATCCGAGCGTTCATGCGGGCTCCTGGTGAGTGCGCTTCCGTAAGATAGCCCGCGCCGGCGCCCCTTCGTGCCCCCGTACTTTGATCGGGAGCACGATCAGATCGTAGTCGCCCGCTGGCACCGGACGCAGATCCAGCCCTTCCACGATGGGAATGCCGTGCCCTAACAGGATCTGGTGCGTCCTCGGCGCCGGCGCGCCGAATTGCTCCGCCGAGATGTAGTCCACCCCCACCAGCACGACCCCGGCCTCGGCCAGGAGCTGTGCCGCGTCCGGAGCGACGTACGCGAAGTCCCGATGGAACATGGATGAGTCCATCCAGCCGCGCAGCGTGCTGCGCGTCCGGAACAACACCCGCTTCGCGCCCTTCCAGTCGTGCCGGTTCAGCTCGGCGGCGTCGATCGCCTGGACGCTGTCGGGGATCTCGATGACCCGGGCCGCACCGATCAGCGGGTCCAGCGCCACCTGGTCGATCGCTGCGCCATTGGCGACGAAATGCATCGGGGCGTCGATGTGCGTCCCGCTGTGCGCGCCGAGAGAGTAGACCGACAGGGTCAGCTTGTCGCCTTTCCGCATGTCCTTCAGAAAGTCGAACTTCATCGGCGCGTCGCCCTGATAGACCGGAGTCGTCGCGGGATCGAGCGTGGCCGTGACATCGATCCACCCCTGACCCAAGCCAGTTTCGCGTGGGGAGCACCCCACCACGAGACTGAGCAACAGTGTGAATCCCAACCCTGCCACGCCGATGATCGTCTCGGCCACGGTCCACGTCTTCAGTGTCTGTTGGACGGTCATGTTGAAGAACTCCTTGATGAGCCAGAAGCCCGAGTCGTTCACGTGTGACAGCACGAGCGATCCCGCGCCGGTTGCGAGCACGAGCAGCTCGGCGTGCGTCCCCGGCGTGGCGGCGGCAATCGGGGCCACGATCCCGGCACTCGTCGTCATCGCCACCGTCGCCGAGCCGGTGGCCACACGGATGAGCGCGGCCACGGTCCAGGCAAGCAGCAGCGGCGAGGCCTGCGATCCCAGCGCGACGTCGGCAATGGCTTTCCCGACGCCGCTTTCAATCAGTACGCGGTTGAACCCGCCACCCGCGCCGATCACGAGGAGAATCGTGGCGGTCGGCGCGAGGCAATCGTTCGCGAACTTGAGGATCTGATCCCGCGAAAAGTGCTGCCGGTATCCCAGCGACCAGAAGGAGAATAGCAGCGCCAGCAGCAGCGCGGCGATCGGACCGCCGATGAAATCGAATACCGCGCGGACGGGGCTCGTGGCATCCAGCGCGACGTCCGCGGTGCTTGCACCCAACATCAGGATCACTGGAAGGAGCACGGTAAGAAGCGAAATCCCAAAGCTCGGCGAAACGGTGGCGCGCGTGTCTGCCGCGAATTGCGCCGCAACCGGATTCTCAGCGGGCAGGGCGATCCGCGGCGCAATCCACGAGGCGAAGATCGGGCCCGCCAGCGCTGCCGTGGGCAAGCCCACCAGGATCGCGTACGCAATCGTCCGCCCGATATCGGCCTTGTAGGCGACGACCGCGAGCATTGCCGCCGGGTGCGGCGGCATCATGCCGTGGACGACCGACAGTCCTGCGACCAGGGGAATGCCGATTTTCACGAGCGAGAGGCCCGAGCGACGCGCGATCGTGAACACCAGCGGGATCAGCAAGACAAAGCCGACCTGAAAGAAGACCGGAATGCCGACGATGAAGGCGACGACCATGATCGCCCAGTGCACTCGGGTTTCGCCGAAGCGCGCGATGAGTGTGGTGGCGATGCGCGCCGCCGCACCAGACTCGGCCATCATCTTGCCCAGCATCGTGCCGAGCGCGACGACGATCGCGATGAATCCGAGGACCGTGCCGACGCCGTCCTGGAATGCCTTCACAACAGCGCCGAACGGCATGCCTGCGACGATTCCCAGGGCGAGGGAGACAGCAATCAGGGCGACGAAGGGGTGCAGCTTGAAGCGCGCGATCAGGACGATCAGCGTCACCACCGACGCGGATGCCAGGAGCAGCAGCTGCGCGTTTGCGCTCACGCCGCACGTCTCACGAGGTCGGCGACGATTGCGTCGGGCGTCTCACGGATGTCGCACACCCACGCGTCCTCGTCGGGTGCCGGCTCCTCGAGCGTCGCGAGCTGGCTCTCGAGCAGCGACGCCGGCATGAAATGCCCGCGGCGCTTGGCCAGGCGCTCGGCGAGCAGCTCACGACTACCCGCGAGATACACAAACCGCACGTCCGCGGACCCGGACGAGCGCAAGAGATCGCGATAGATCCGCTTCAGTGCTGAGCATGAGACCACGAGACCGATCCGTGCACGCTGCGCGTCGTGGAGCCGGTCCGCGATTCGGAGCAGCCAGCCGCGACGGTTGTCGTCGGTCAGCGGGACGCCGGCCGCCATCCGCTGCACGTTCTCCGGAGGATGCAGATCGTCCCCTTCGACGAAGTCGATATGGAGCGCGGCGGCGAGCTTCGCTCCGATCAGGCTTTTGCCGGATCCCGAAACGCCCATGATCACGTAGAGCCCAGTGTTGCCAGCGCCCATGAAGTGGCCCCAATCCTATACCACCGGCGGATTCGGGGCTATTCTGCAGGCGTCGCGATCGGCTGATCACTTCTGAGGAGCGGCAATGCAACTAGCGATGATCGGGTTGGGCAGGATGGGTGGCAACATGGTGCGGCGGCTGGTCCAGGGCGGCCACGAAGTGATTGTCTACGACTCCAGCGCCGACGCCGTCAAGGCCCATGCCGCGAAAGGCGTGAACGCGGCGAAGGATCTTGCCGACGTCGCCCGGCTGCTGACGCCGCCGCGCGTCGCCTGGGTGATGGTGCCGGCCGGCGCGCCGGTCGAGAGCACCATCGAGCAGCTCGTGCCTCACCTCTCCCGCGGCGACATCGTGATCGACGGCGGCAACTCGAACTTCGCGGATTCGCTGCGACGCGCCGAGGCGCTCCAGGCGAAGGGAATCGAGTTTGTGGACGTCGGGACGAGCGGTGGGGTCTGGGGCCTCGAGCTCGGCTACTGTCTCATGATCGGAGCGCTCCCGGCCGCGTTCCAGCATTGCGAGCCGATCTTCCGGACGCTGGCGCCCCCCGAGGGATACGCGCGCGTCGGCCCGCCCGGGGCCGGTCACTACGTGAAGATGGTGCACAACGGGATCGAGTACGGACTGCTCCAGGCGTATGCCGAGGGTTACGAAATCCTGCATGCCTCGACCGACTTCACGTTGCAGTTGAATCAGATCGCAAAGCTGTGGAATCACGGCAGCGTTGTGCGCTCCTGGTTGAACGAGCTGGCCGAGCGGGCGTTCGCGCGTGACGAGCAGCTGGCCGGGATCCGGGGCTACGTCGAGGACTCGGGTGAGGGACGCTGGACCGTGGAGGAGGCGCTGCGGCTCGACGTGCCCGCGCCCGTGATCACGCTGTCGCTCCTCGCGCGGCTCCGCTCGCGTCAGGAGGAGTCGTTCGGCGCCAAGGTCATCGCGGCGCTGCGGAAGGAGTTCGGGGGGCATGCGGTCCACAGCAAATGACCGTTCACCGCTGCGCACTCCGCGCTGCAGCTGCAAAACGGCGCACGATCTCCGCGGCCGGCTCGATCGCGTGAATTCCTGCGACACTCTTGCCCGCCTGCCAGTAGTCCTTTGAGGTCTTCTCGCCCGCGCCACCCGCGAGCGATGCGCGCTTGAGCTGCCACGCCGACCGCAGCGCGTAGATCGTACGCATCCAATGCTTGGTTCGCCGCCCGCGCAGCAGCCAGCGCGCGATCGGCCCGGCTCTGGTCCCGATTCGTTCGACATAGGGCGTGCGAATGACCGATAGGGGGACTCCGGTGACGCGTTCGGTGAGCACGATGTCGGACTCGTTGGCCCGGACGATGGCCTGCTTGTAGTCGTCGTGCGCGCCGCACTCGGTCGTCGCGATGAAGCGCGTGCCGAGCTGCGCGCCGGCATAACCCATCCGCAACGCGGCGACGAAGCCGGTCTCGTCGCCGATCCCGCCCGCACAGACGATGGGCACGCCAAGATCTGCAAGCTCATCGTAGAGCGCGCCCGCGCTGCGCGGGCCCGCGTGTCCACCGGCGCGATCGTTCACGGCGATGAGTCCGTGGACTCCTCCCGCCAATCCCTTCTCGGCCCACTTTCGCTCCGTCACGTCGTGGTAGACGACACCACCTTCCGGCGCCACGCGATCTACAACCCAGCGCGGATTGCCCAGCGACGTGACGAAGAAGCGCACGCCCTCTTCCAGCGCGATATCGACATAGCGGCGCATCCGCTCGAGGTAGAGCTTCGAGCTGCGCTCGATCAACACGTTCATGCCGATCGGCTTGTTGGTCGTCTGCCGAATGAGCCGTAGCCCTTCCCGCAGGTCCTGCCCATACACGTAGATCATCGACAGCGGTTGCACGACGCCAATGCCGCCGGCGGCGGAGACGGCCGCGACCAGCTCGGCGTTGGAGCAGGGATACATCGCGCCGCAAATCAGCGGCACCTCGATGCCGAGCTGCCGCGTGAGAGGTGTATCGAGCAGGCTCATCGAGGCGGGATGGGTCGCAACCGCCAACGGGCCGTGGCATGCGCGACGACGTCGCCTTGCGTGTCGGTGATCGAGACCGGGGCTTCATACTCCTGCTCGGTCGTCACGTTGAGGCCCCCACCGCTTACTCGGCACTCCGCCGTCAACAGACCGCGCGCTTTCTTCAGATAGGAGATGGAGAAGCCGGTCACGATTCCCTGGACCCCCGGCGGCAGTCCGACCAGGACCGCGAGTCCGCTCGCCATCTCGGCGAGGTTGGCGAGCGCCATCGCATGCACTGACGCGAGGTGATTTCTCACTCGCCGGCGGTCGCGCAGCGTCACGCGGCACCAGCCCGGCTCCAGCTCGGCCACGCGGGCCCCCAGCGTCCCGGAGTATGGCGTCATCCACCCCACGACCAGACTGAATACCGTCTTGCCGCCCGGGAGCCCGGAGAGCCGTCGCCATAACGCGCGGAGCCGTTCGCCGGGTGCTGACATGGAGGAGGGCACGGGTCGAATGTAACCGGTAGTTAAGTTGTCTCCACATGACGCAAATCGCTTTCGCCGGCGTCGGCGTGGATTTCGGCGCCACCAAACTCTTCTCCGACGTCTCCTTCACCGTTGGACGTGGTGAACGCTGGGGCATCGTGGGCCGGAACGGCACCGGAAAAACCACGCTCTTTCGGCTGCTGACGGGCGCCCTCGAGCCCACGCGCGGGAGTATGACGCGAGCGCCGGGCCTGCGGGTATCGCTGCTCGAGCAGCACCGCGACTACGGCACCGCTACCACGGTCTGGGAAGCAGCGGCCGGGGAGCTCGCCGAGCTGCTGGCGCTGGAGCAGTCGTTGGTGGAGCAGGCCGCGAATCTCGCCCACGATTCCTCGCCGGCGGCACTGGCTCGCTACGGCGAAGATCTGGAGCGGTTCGAGCGCGAGGGTGGCTACGCCGTGACCGCCCGCATCGACGCGGTGCTTCACGGCCTCGAGTTCGATCCCGCCCAGGCTCGCGTCACACCGCTGGCGGCGCTGAGCGGTGGCGAGCTCGGCCGGCTGGGCCTGGCCCGCCAACTGATGTCCACCGCAGATGTGCTGCTGCTCGACGAGCCGACGAATCACCTCGATCTCGAGACGACCGAGTGGCTCGAGCAATACCTGGCCGCGAGCGAGCGGACCGTACTGCTCGTGAGCCACGATCGCGCGTTTCTGTCCGCGACTGTCGATCATGTGCTGCACCTCGAGGGCGGCACCGCCACACCGTATGCGGCCGGCTACACCGACTTCGTCGCGCAGCGCGCCGAGCGGCGGCTGGCGCAGCAGCGGGCGTTCGAGCAGCAGCAACGGACCATCGCGCACGAGAAGGATTACATCGCCCGCAACATCGCCGGCCAGAACACCAAGCAGGCGAAAGGAAGGCGCAAGCGTCTCGAGCGGCTGCCCCGGCTCAGCCCGGTGATCGGGGCTGCCGGGACGATGGCCCTGCGGTTCGAGCTGGCCGACCGCGGCGGCGATCAGGTGGTGACGGCCAAGAACGTGAGCGTGGCTATCGGCGATCGCACGCTGGTCGAGCGATTCAGCGGCACGCTGAAGCGCACCGACGTGGTCGGGCTCATCGGCCGCAATGGCTCGGGGAAATCCACGCTACTCCGCGCGCTCCTGGGCGAGCACCCGATCCACGCCGGTGAGCTCAAGCTCGGCCTCTCGATCAGTACGGGCTACTACCGGCAAGACCTGTCGCAGGTGTCGCTCGATCGCACGCTCTACGAGGCGATCGAAGACCTGCGGCCGAAATGGCAGCGCGGTCCGATACAGGGACACCTCGGCCGCTTCGGGTTTTCGGGTCAGGAGGTACTCCGCCGTGCCGATTCGTTGTCCGGCGGCGAGCGCGCGCGTCTCGCGTTCGCGATCCTGATGCTGTCGCGGGCCAACCTGCTCATCCTGGACGAGCCGACGAACCATCTCGACGTCGAATCCATCGAGGCGCTCGAGGATGCGATCGAGGAATACGATGGCACGGTGATCCTCGTGAGCCACGACCGGGAGCTGCTGCGGGCGCTGACAACCCGAACCTGGATTCTGCACGAGCGGCACATGACCGAGTTCGCCGGGGGGTTCGCGGAATGGGAGGAAGTGAGCACCGAACGCGCTCACGCCGCTGCGGTCAGCGCCGCCGAAGAGCAGGCGCTGCGCCGGCTACACGAACACCAGCGGGTCGCGCCAGCTCCGAAGCGCGATCCACGCGCCGAGCTGCGCCGCGCGCAGCGTGAGCTCGAGGAAGCGGAGGCCGCCGTCGCGGGACTCGAATCCGAGGTCGCACGCGTCGTGGCGGCGCTCGAGGATCCGGCGCTCTACACGCGCCCCGACGGCGCCCGCGAGGCCCACGCGCTCGGCGCCAAACTCGAGACACTCAAGCGTGACCTGGAGGCCGGGATCGAGCGGTGGACCCGGGCGACGGAGCAGGTGGAGCGCTCTGGACAGAGCGACCCACAGGCGGTCTAATCTCTGTCATGCGAATTAGACTCGTTTGTGCATTGCCCATTCTCTTGGCACTCACGGCAGGCACCGGCGCCGCCCAGACATCGCTGCAGCTCCGCTGGGAGCTTGCTGGGGACAGCGTCGCAACCGATTTCGCCGCGTCGCGCGCGGCCTTCACGCTCACGAACCGCGGTGCGAAGCCGCTCCCGCCGAGCGGCTGGGCGATCTACTTCAACGCACTCCACTCGGCGGCACCGGGAAGCGTAGGACCAGGGTTCGTCATCGAGGACGTGATGGCCGACCTGCACCGACTCGCGCCTGCGGCTGGGTTTGCAGGACTGGCTCCGGGTGCCAGCGTGCGGATCCCGTACCTCAGCCACCTCCTCCTGAATCGCAGCTTCGTACCCAAGGGTCCGTACATCGTCTTCGACACGGCGAAGGATGTCGGCGTCCCGGTGACCGACTACGTGGCTGCCCCGTTCGACCGTGCCGTCGCGACCCCCGAGAACCAGTTCGTGCTCGATTCGGCGACACGCGTCATCCCGGCGAGCGAGCTGCCCCCGCTGTTGCCGACGCCGGTGACGGTGACACCCGGAGCGGGCTCGCTGCGCCTCACGGCATTGCCGCGGGTCGAAACAACTGAAGCGCTGAGGAACGAGTGGATATTCGCGACGGAGTACCTGCGTCCCTATTTCGCCGGCACGGGGACGGGCAGCGTGTCCCTGCGGCTCGAGGTCGGGGCCGTCGAGGGTCAGACGTCGCCCGAGGCGTACTCGCTCGTCGTGGATCCGGCGCCGGGGGGGGCGGGGGGGGGCATTCGCATCGTGGGCGTCTCGCCGGCCGGCGTGTTCTACGGGCTGCAGTCGCTGCGCAACCTGCTTCCCGCGCCCACGCCGCGCGCCGGACTTACGCTGCCGGCGATTCGCGTGGTGGATGCGCCGCGCTTCGGCTACCGCGGCTTCATGCTCGACGTCGCCCGCAATTTCCATCCGAAGGCCGCGGTGCTGCGGACGATCGATCTCCTCGCGCGCTACAAGCTCAATGTCCTGCACCTGCATCTGACGGACGACGAGGGCTGGCGTGTCGAGATCGCCGGCCTCCCCGAGTTGACCGCCGTGGGGGCGCGCCGCGGACATCCGCCGGACTCCGACCGGCACCTGCAGCCGGCATTCGGATCGGGCCCCCTCGTGGACCGGCCGTGGGGCAGCGGCTTCTATTCACACGCCGACTACGTCGAAATTGTCCGCTACGCGGCTGCGCGGCACATCGAGGTTATTCCGGAGATCGAGATGCCGGGCCACGCGCGCGCGGCCATCAAGTCCATGAAGAGCAGCCAGCAGTTCCGGCTCGATGAACCGGAAGACCGCTCCGTGTACATGTCGGTTCAGGGCTATCCCGACAACGTGATGAACCCGGCACTCGAATCGACCTATCGGTTCATCGAGCGCGTGGTCGGCGATCTCGCGGCGATGCACCGCGAAGCCGGTGCGCCC
>WNGP01009680.1_pt1 | contig 14684 bp, 14 predicted proteins | sample 5407671 | NCBI WGS metagenome assembly WNGP01 (sample SAMN13153381, study PRJNA577476) | soil metagenome | isolation source: 40 cm soil or saprolite under Garry oak tree replicate 2 | place: USA:California | collected 2016-06-15 | reverse complement strand
CTTTTTCAGGACGTCGAAACGCGGACCCGCTCGTAGTCGAAACCGCGCTCGAGCAACCCGGAGAGCGTGATGCGTTTTATGGCGTTGCCGAGTTCGAGTTCGAGTTCGCCGGCGCGCCGGTACCAGCCTGTGGGCAGCACGAGCGCGGGCGATGAACCCGGCGCGACCGGCAGCATCAGCGCATCGGATCGCTGTGGAGCGCTCCGGTCGGACGACCGCACCGCACAGGCCTTTGCTTCTCCTTTGAGAGCTCGGGCCCCGATGGTGACCGTATGATCCGGTCCCTCGATGAGCCAGTCGACGTGGCAAAGGATGAACTGGCGCGCCCCGCCAGGCCGTAGTGCCACCAGCTGGCGGTGGGCCAGACGCATGCCCTGCGTCCCGCGGCGAAGTCTGAATCCGTCGTCCGATTCCCCGAGCGTTTCCCAGGTCTCCAGACCCTGCTCGCGCGTATCCACCTCCGCGCTGGGCTGGAACGTGTGAAATCGTTCGGCTTCCCCGTAGGAATAGCTCGATGGGCCCGCTTTCTTCGCAACGAGGGTGCCTCCGATCGCATGGTGAATCGCGGCAAAGCCGCTCACCAGCTCCATAGGCGAGGGGTTCGCGCGGCGTGGAAAGTCGCGCACCGGTGCGGATTCGAACCAGGCGCGCTGCAACGTCTTGAGCAGGTCCTGAGCGGCTAGCCGCGTGCAATCGGAGCCGAGTCCGAGCGCGGCGGGCTCGGCGCCTTCTTCGAGGCGCCGGATGCGTGCGCTGATCGAGGTGGCGACGCGGGCGAGGTCGAGAAAGCGCAAGGTCGCCGAACCGGCTTCCGCCTTCGCCCAGACGGGCCCCGAAGCTCCTGCGAGATCCACGGCGTAGCCACCCTGCAGGGGCGCGTCGCGGCTGAGGACGACTTTGCCTGCCCAGTGGCGGACCCACTTGCGTGCCCAGTCGAGTTCCCGGTGAGACAGGCGGTGCGGTTGGGCAAGCTGCAGCATCAGCATTTCGACGTACGCCGTCATCGGCGAGGATTCGACGCTCAGATCAGCGACAGTCTCGCTCCTGATTGCGCGCGCTTCGGCTGCCGCGTAGGTCTGGTGCATCAATTTCCAGTAGTCTGCCCCGAACTCGCGTCGCGCGAACAGGCAGGTCCCGATCGTTTCTCCCGCGCAGACGAGCACGCGCTGGAAAAGTCGGGCGAGCGAGGGCTCGAGCTCGGGGTGCTTGCCGTTCAACGCTGCGCTCAGGAGACGTCCGTAAGCCCGGAGCATCGCGGCCCACAAGCCGCTCGCCTGAACGAAGGCTGTGGCTTCGCCGTGGCCGAGCGGCAGCGGTTTTCCGGCGAAGCCCTTGGTTTGCTCCGCTTCGGCATGCATGACGGGATAGCGCAGGCGCTCGAGGATCTGCAGATACGCCGAATGCCTGGGCGGGCGAGCCTCGATTTCCTCGAGCAGGGTCAGAAACGCGCTGCAGGCATGCGGCATACCGGCAAGCGCCGCGCGCGCAAGCCAGTCCTCACAGCTTGTCAGGTCGGCGAGACGCGGTTGCGAGTCGGGAAGGAAGTCGCGAAGGACCATGAGTCCACCTTCGGGTCTATTTCTGAGAATTGCGATCATGCCAATGTACTATGACACGGTCATAAGCGCCGGCCAAACTGCGGCCGGGATGTGAAAAAATTGGCAGAAAACGGCGCGGTGCGGGCGTTGCAGGGCGCGTCAGAGCGTCTCGAACGTGACGCGCTCGAAATCGGCTCCGCGATCGACGACCGACGCAAGTCGCAGCTTGCCGGCGCGCTCGGTGAGCACCTCGATCTCTCGATTTGGCTTGAACCATCCCGCCGGGACAACGAGCGTCTCCGGAGCCTTGAGCGCGGCGACGGCCGGCAGCAAGAAGGCCGGGGTGTATTGCTCAGCTGCGGCGTGGCCGTCGACCGCCCTGATCGCGGCTCCCTGGGGGATCCCGGGGAGGATGTGGACGCCGGCGCGCAATTCCAATTCCACTGAGACCGAGAGCCATTAAGCGCGAGCTTGCGGCAGGATCGACTCGCGCAAGGCGCAGCCCGGAGGCGCTCTCGTCGTTGATCTGCCAGGTCTCGACAGCGAAATCCGGCGGGGGGCCGGGGTCGTCCTCGTGGAGCGTCGCGACTCGCCCGAGGGTCGCAATTTGCTCGTGCTGCACCTGGGATATTTTTTGGGGACCTCCGCGGATCGCGAGCACGCGGCCGGAGACAAAGTAATGCACCGCGGCCATTCCCGAGCAGATCTGTGCCGTGCCGCTTGCGCTGCGGCGAGGGTGCGCGCGCGATTGCTTGTCCTCGCACCACCGCCGATAGAGCATGGTGAGCAGGCTTTCGGCGAGCGGAGCGGTCACGTCTTCGCCCAGGCCGAGCGCCGCGGGGGTCTCGCCCTTGCGCAGCAGGCCAACGCGCTTGCGCACGCTGCTCCCAAGCTCGTGGATATCGAGAACGCGGGTCGTGTCGCCCTCCGGCATGCGGCGCGAAGCGCCCGCAGCACCCGAGAGATCGATGACCAGCGGTGCGACGCCGTCGCTGGCGGCAGCGGGGGCGCGTCCGATCGAAACCTTCGGCGTCCAGCGCTCGAGCCAGAGCGAAATGAGCTCGATCTGCCGCGGCGTCAGCTTTCCCGGGTTGGCCAGATCGATCAGCAGAACCTGCGCGTAGGTTTCCGTGCAGGTCGTCTGTCTGCCTTTACTGGTCGGATGGGCGACTTCGCCTCTGGCCACGCCTCTGTCCTCGACGAACGCATAGACGCTGTGCAGCAGCTTCCATTCGCGTTCGCCGACGTCCTGATAGGCTTGATAGTAGGCAAGCATCTTCTGCCCGGTGCACCACAAGACGCGCTCGCCTATCAATGCCGCGCTCGCGGCGGAGGCGCCGCCCGCAACCGCTTTCAGACAATGCTGGTATCCGTATGAGAGGGAGTCCCAGAGCGCGCGCACGCTTTCGAGGATCTCTCGCTCCGGTTTGGCGAGCGGGGCGGGACGGCTGGAAAATTTCTTGGAATGTTCCTTTTGCACGAAACTCACCGGCTCGCGCAAGAGTTCTAGGATCTTGAGCCGCTCGGCGGGCGCGATGGTGTAGGCATTCAGCTCATCGAGTTGTGCGAGGAGACGGACATGGGATGGGCCGACGTTGATGAGAGGCAGGGACTGCAGCCACTTCGCGCAGCCGGAAGAATCCTTGAAATCGGGAGCGGCGTCCGGCTTGATGCTCGGGGGATCGAAGCTCGACATGGGTCAGTCCAGTCTTCGTCTCAGCGCGGCCGTAAGCGCGTCGCGGTCGGGAGTCCTGCGCCGCGGGACGTCCGCGCGCGTAGACTCGGCCCAGATCGGGCGTGGAAAATGGCGATCGAGCTGATGGCGTGGAATCACGTGCCAGTGCAGGTGGGCCGTGACGTTGCCCAGGCTCGCAAGGTTGATTTTGTCCGGATCGAGGAGAGCGCGGAGCGCGGCTTCGGTTGCGAATACCGCATTCATGAGCCGTGTGCGTTCGGCAGGCTCAAGGTCGGTCATCTCCTTCACATGCCGCTCGAGGACTACCCGGCAAAAGCCGGGGTAATCCGGATCGTCGACGAGCACAATGCGGCAGAACCCGTCGCGCCAGAGCAAATCCCCGCCAGGGGAATCGCATAGCTCGCAGGGTTTGTCGATCAAATTTTCACTCCCCGTCCCGGGGCGCCATGTCGGCGAATCGTCTGCGCTCGGCGAAGGATAGCAGAATCAGCGTTGGCTACGGGCTTTCCCGTTTCGACGGCGTCTCGGCCGGGACTGCGTTCTCCGGGAAGATGTCCCGATAGCTCGCGTACAGGCTGGCGAACAAGGTAGGCCACGAGACCAAGGTAAGAATCAGCGCAAGAGAGTGCACCACCTGCATCCTTTCCTGCAATAGGAACGCCGCGAACGTGAGCGTTACCAGGAAAACCGCGCCAGCCAACGCGAGCACAGCGCCATAAACGAAGAACGCCCGCCAGTTCCGCCACACCGCGAAAAAACTGTAGAAGAGCGATTGAGCGGCGCCGATGCGGTTCCATGCGGCGAGCACGGGCGCGAACCAGAAAGCCATCGCAACCGGGGTCGCGGCCAAAGTCGCGACCAGCATCGCACTCAAAACGCTGCCGTCCTGCAAGGCTTCGACGGGGGGCTGCTGGCCGGACAGGATCAAGGTCATCAACGCGCCCGAGTCCGCAAGAGAGGCGACACCGAGCACTACGACGATCGAGACGAGGGACAGAACACCCAGGGCGATCAACGTGCTCAGTCCGCTTCGAAAACCGGAGAAAAGCAGCCCCGGGCGCAACAAACCCCCGCGGTCGAGCACCGCGCACATGACCATGAAACTGACGAAGAACGCCGGCAGCAACACGGTGGAAGCGGCAGGTCCCACGTAACGAATCTGGCCAAGGAGAGAAGCAGCGATCCAGTACGCAAACACCAGAAGCAGCCACATCGGCGGGCTCTTGCGGAAAAGGGCGAAGCCTCTCACGAGCCACAGCCAGCCGTTCTTTGCTGGAACGACGCGCATCGCTAGACTTGAAATCCGCGACTGCTCATCTGCGCCAGTGTGGTCCAGCCGCCGGTTTCAAACAAGAGGGAAAGGACGGGTGCGGCGCGCCTCGAGCACCCGGCGAAAATGCTCCGGGTCATGCGCGTGGGTAAGCTCACCCGCACGAGGCAGGTAGAAATCGTACAAACGCGAGAGCCAGAACCGCAGGGCTGCAGCGCGCAACAGCACCGGCCAGGCTTCCTGTTCGATCCGGGTGAATTCGCGGGCCCGGCGGTACGCTCCCACGAGCGCCGTCGCACGCCCCGGGTCGATTTCGCCTGCCGGGTCCACGCACCAGTCGTTGACCGTCACCGCGACGTCGAACACGAACGCGTCGATCCCGGCGAAATAAAAATCGATCACTCCGCCGATACGATCTCCCTCGAACAGGACGTTATCGCGGAACAGATCGGCGTGGACGGGGCCGCGCGGCAAATCGAGCGAGCGGTGGCGCGCTTGGAATTCGAGCTCGGATGCGAGCAGCGCACGGTGCCCTTCGTCGAGGAACGGCGTCACTTCGCGCGCCGCCTCGCGCCACCACTTCGGCCCCCGTGGATTCTCGAGCTTCCCGCCGTAGCCTGTTCCGGCAAGATGCATTTCGGCAAGGATGGCACCGACCTGCTCGCAGTGGCGCGGCTGCGGCGAGCTCATCGGGGCGCCGGGGAGGCAGGTGACGAAACAGGCGGGCTTGGCGTTCAAGGTTCCGAGGTACTTGTCGCTGCGGTCGGCGATCGGGGCGGGGCACGGTATGCCGTGACGCGCAAGGTGCGCCATGAGGTTGAGGTAGAAGGGAAGCTCGGCTGCGCTGAGCCTCTCGAAAAGCGTGAGCACGAAGCGGCCGTGCGAAGTGGTGACGAAGTAATTCGTGTTTTCGATGCCTGCGGCGATGCCTTGTAGATCGACCAGCGTGCCGATGGCGTAGCGTTTCAGCCAGGCCGAAAGTTCTTCGGCGGTGACGCGCGTGAAGACAGACATGATGCCCGAGCGGTCGCCGACGCCCGCGCCAGCGTCAGAACCGGCGGATCACCCAAAGCGGCACCCGCACGCCGCGATCGAGGCCCTCGTTTCTCAAACCCGGGCCGTCGCCCAAGTCCTCGATCAAGTAGTACTCCTGACCCGCCGGAGTGGTGACGCGCACCACACGCCGGCCGTCGATGAGCTGCTCCTCGACCTGGTCGCCCCCGCCTGGCTGGATGCGAACGGGCGGCTCGCCCGGCTGCTCCGAAGAAACGCCGGGTGGCGGCGGCGGAAGCTCGGGAAGAGGTTCGAGCTTGGGCGGCTGCTGCGACCGCGCCGGCAACGCGATGGCAAGCAGGACCGCAGCGAGAAATCGACGCGACATTTATTGAAATCCTTTACGCGGGCAGTCTAGCAGAACTGTCGTGCTCCCGGCGTCGCGGCGCGTCGGGCCTTGTCAGAGGTCGAGCAGGATTTCGCGCTCTGTAGCCTCCACGAATTCTGACATAATGCGGGAGAGACGCCAGGCTCCGCATGCCGCGTTCACCTCCCGCGACGCCGCGTCGAAAGACTTCGGAATCTTGTCGCTCATAAGTTCCCTTGGAAAAAACGCTCCTGCTGGTTGACGGGTCGTCGTACCTATACCGCGCTTTCCATGCGTTGCCCGACCTGCGCAACGCGGCGGGCGAGCCCACCGGCGCGATCTACGGCGTGCTCAACATGCTACGGCGCCTCCTTGCCGACTACAAGGCCGACTATCTTGCATGCGTCTTCGATGCGCGAGGCAAGACCTTCCGCGACGAGATGTACGCGCAATACAAGGCGAACCGAGCGCCCATGCCCGACGATCTGGGCGCGCAGGTCGCGCCGCTTCTCGACGCGATACAGGCCTCGGGCTGGCCCTTGCTGCAGATCGAAGGCGTGGAGGCGGACGACGTCATAGGCACGCTCGCGCGCGAGGCCGAGAAGCGCGGCTTGCGCTGCGTGATTTCCACCGGTGACAAGGACCTCGCGCAACTTGTCTCGGACCGCGTGACCCTCGTCAACACGATGTCGAACGAGCGCCTCGACCCCGCGGGCGTGAAGGCGAAGTTCGGCGTACTCCCTGAGCGCATGCTCGACTACCTGACGCTCATCGGCGACGCCGTGGACAACGTGCCGGGCGTCGACAAGGTCGGTCCGAAAACCGCGGCGAAGTGGCTCGAGCAGTACGGCTCGCTCGCGGAGGTGGTGCGCCATGCGGACGAGATCGGCGGCACGGCCGGTGAAAATCTGCGAAAGGCGCTCGACTGGCTCCCCAAAGCCCAGGCGTTGCTCGCGGTGAAATGCGATCTGGAGTTGCCGGTGAAGCTCGAAGAGCTGAAGCTCCGCCCCCGGGACGAGAAGCGCCTTGCCGAATTGATTACCCGTTTTGGATTCAAAACCTGGCTGAAGGAGGCGGCGGGCGACGCCTCCCCGCCTCCGGCGCCCAGCCCCGCGCCCGTACACGCGGACCGGGAGGAGCGCCGCTACGAGACGCTCGTCGAAGAAGCCGATCTCGCGCGCTGGCTCGAGGATCTCAATACGGCCGAGCTCGTCGCCTTCGACACCGAAACGACGAGCCTCGACCCGATGCAGGCGCGGCTCGTGGGCATGTCCTTTTGCGCGGTTGCGGGCCGCGCCGCCTATCTGCCGCTCGCGCACAGCTACGCAGGCGCGCCGGCCCAATTAGGCGTCGAGCGGGCGCTTGCAATGCTGAAACCCTGGCTCGAGAGCGAAAAACACAAGAAACTCGGCCAGAACATCAAGTACGACCAGCACGTGCTCGCCAACCACGGCGTCGCCTTGAGGGGCATCGCGCACGACACGCTGCTCGAGTCCTACGTGCTGGAGAGCCACGCGCGCCACGACATGGACAGCCTCGCTACCCGTCATCTCGGACTGAAAACCCTCACTTACGACGAGGTGACGGGCACCGGCGTCGGGCGCATTCCCTTCGAGCAGGTCGATGTCGCGCGGGCCGCGGCTTACGCCGCCGAGGACGCCGACCTCACGCTCCGGATCCACCATGCGCTCCTTCCGAAGCTGGAAGCCGCGGAAAAGCTCCTCTACGTCTACGGCTCGATCGAGCTTCCGGCGCGCGAAGTCCTTTTCAGGATGGAGAGGGACGGGGTCCTGATCGACGCGGCGCAGCTCGAGGCGATGAGCCACGAGCTGGGGCAGAAGATGCTCGAGCTCGAGAGCAAGGCGCACAAGGAGGCCGGGCAGCCCTTCAACCTCGGCTCGCCGAAACAGATCGCCGAGATTTTCTTCGAAAAAAAGGGAATGCCCGTCATCAAGAAGACGCCGTCCGGCGTGCCCTCGACAGACGAGGACGTGCTGGAGAAACTCGCGCTCGATCACCCGCTCGCGAAGATCCTCCTCGACTACCGGGAAATCTCCAAGCTCAAGTCCACCTACACGGACAAATTGCCGAAGATGGTGAATCCGCGCACGGGCCGGGTGCACACCAACTACGGGCAGGCGACTGCGGTCACCGGGCGCCTCGCTTCGAACGACCCCAACCTTCAGAACATTCCCGTGAGGACCCCCGAGGGGCGACGCATCCGCGAAGCCTTCGTCGCTTCGCGCGGCCACGCCATCGTGAGCGCCGACTATTCGCAGGTCGAGCTGCGTATCATGGCGCATATCTCTGGGGACGAGAACCTGCTGCGCGCGTTCGAGGCGGGGGAGGACATCCACCGCGCCACGGCGGCCGAGGTTTTCGGACGCTCACTCCAGGACGTCACACCCGAAGAGCGCCGCTACGCCAAGGTGATCAACTTCGGGCTGATCTACGGGATGTCGGCGTTCGGCCTGGCGCAGCAGCTGGGCCTGGAGCGCGCTACCGCGCAGGCCTACATCGCAAGCTACTTCACCCGCTATCCGGCCGTTGCGAGGTACATGGAAGAAACGCGCACGACCGCGCGCGACCGCGGTTATGTCGAGACCGTGTTCGGGAGGCGCCTGTGGCTGCCCGAGATCAAGAGCTCCAACCCGGCGCGCCGCGGCGGAGCCGAGCGCGCCGCGATCAACGCGCCCATGCAGGGAACGGCCGCCGACCTGATCAAGCTCGCGATGATCGCCGTGCGGGGGTGGCTCGACCGCGAAAGGCTTTCCACCAAGCTCATCATGCAGGTGCACGACGAGCTGGTGCTCGAGGCTCCCGTGGACGAGCTTGCCCGCGTGAAGGCCGAGCTCCCCGGATTGATGAGCGGCGTCGCGAAGCTCAAGGTCCCACTTGTCGTGGACGTGGGATCGGGACAGAATTGGGAAAAGGCGCACTAAAGCGCCCACAACAAAACCCATCCGGTCCAGAGGAGGACGACGTGACACCGAATTCCCTTCAGGAAGAACAGAACTCGCCCGATGTTATCCGGCACCTCGTGCTGCTCGGCGACGCGTTGCAAAACATAGATCTCGGAAAGGGCCAAGCCGAGAGCGCACTCGTTCCGCGGCCCCGCAATCCCTGGAAGCTGACCGTTCTCCAGCCCCCCGAGGTGCTGCGGCAGGGTCGGGTGCGGGCGATTCCGGCGGGGGTCACTCACATCGGGATCTGCGTCGACGGCGGCTGGGCGATCGAGACCAGCGGATTGCTGCAGGGCAGCGTGCGGACGATCCGGGAGGCCTTGGACGCTCTGGCCCGGGCCGCCGATGAATTCGAGAACATGTTCGTCCGCCTGATCACCGCCGCCGCGGAGGCCAGTGTGCCGACGATCGTGTGCACCCTCGTTCCGGCGCGATATGCGGAGTCCTCGCAGGAGCGCGTGGCCGCCACGGCGCTCGCGATCTTCAACGACCGCGTCCTGCGGCGGGCCACCGCCGCGCGGCTCTCGATCGTGGAGCTGCGCCTCGTATGCGACGAGGACAGCGACTACGCGAGCGAGACGTTGCTGTCGCACGCGGGCGTGCGCAAGGTGGCGAACGTTGCCCGCTCGGCGCTCTACGACGTTTCGCGCAATCCCGGGCGAACGCGGGTGTATTTCTAGGGGCCGAGCGCGCCGCGATCAGCGCGGCCATGTAGGGTACGGCCGCGGACCTGATCAAACTCGCGATGATCGTCGTGCGGAGGTGGCTCTACCGCAGAGGCTTTGCACCAAGCTCATCTGGAATTGATGATTCCAACGTCCAGGCCCGAAAGACAAAACGTTCGAAATGATTTTCGAGGACGCCAAAGGAAATCGCTTTAATCTTTCTATTCCGAATCATGTGGCGCTTGCCTTGATTCCGGTATTGAACAAGTTGAAGACAACGTCAAAAACTGTCGGCGATTATTACCCAATAGCGCAAGAGTGGCGAACAGGCCGCGACAGCGATTCGCCAAACGTCTTACTAGAGATAAAAGGCCAAACTCCGTTTGTGTTTCCCTTGGAGGGAGCCAAGCAACTCTGGCAGCAGGTGCGCGATCACTGTGAGGAGATAGAGGGTCGCCCCAAGCGGCGCGATTCATAGCTCGTCGCCGTGATCGGTGAATGTCCGCTTTTGGCCGAGACCAGACACAATGATCGCTAACGACTCAAAACGGACGACGTCGTACCGGCAGATCTTGGCTGGCGCAATCGCCGTGGCCGTTGCGTGTCCGACGAATGCTGGGCAGAACGAAGTCCAGTATGTCGAAGCTCCAAGTTGGGTGGTTCCGGTTCCTGCGCCGACGAACAGCCGGACAGTTGATGGCGCACCGTTCCGAGTGATCCATTCCGATAACCAAATTCATTTGGGACCGGATGGTTTGGAGGCCTTCCAGGCTTACCGCGTGAAGATTCTGCGACCAGAGGCACTGGCAGCTGGAAACATTTCCGTGTCGTGGAGCCCAGACGCGGGCGACGCGAAGATTCACTACGTCCGAATCGTCCGAGACAAAGAGGTGATCGACGTCCTGAAGTCAACTAAGTTCCAGGTCCTTCAGCGGGAGAGCTTTCTCGAAAGAGCGGCACTCAATGGTGAATTAACAGCGGCGATCCAGTCACCAGGTCTCCAGGTAGGTGATGAACTCGAGTTCGCTACTACTGTTCGACGAAAAGATCCGACTCTCGGGGACCACTTGTTCGCATTTGCCCAACTACCGGTCACCGGCCTCTCGGGTGCGTTTCGCATTCGGATCGTTTGGCCGAAAACTACAGATTTGCGGTGGCGCGCCTCAGCTGACGTGGCTGGAATTTCACCAACAACTGTCAACGGGCAAGCCGAGCTCGTATACGAATTGCGGGATCCGCGTTCCGCAGTGGTCGCAGACGGCGCACCCGCTCGAGTCAATGTGCGGAGATTCATAGAAGTTTCGGACTTCGAGACTTGGGCCGATGTCTCACGTCGCACTTGGCCATTGTTCGAAAAGGCCTCAATGCTTGCGCCAGATTCGCCGATTCAAAAGGAAATTGCACGCATAGCCTCGACAGAGACTGATTCCGTCAAGCAAATCAAAGCGGCGTTGCAGCTTGTTCAAGACCGAATTCGGTACGTCTACATCGGGCTCAACGGTGGCAATTTCATGCCGGCTGCGGCTGACGAAACCTGGACTCGCCGGTTTGGCGATTGCAAGGCGAAGACTGCCCTCTTGCTTGCGGTACTGAGGGGGCTTGGGATTCGCGGCGAGGCGGTACTCGTGAATTCGCTCGGCGGCGATGGTATCAACGAGCGGCTGCCGACACCGTTCGTCTTTGACCACGTCCTCGTTCGTGTCAATCTAGGAAAGCAGACCTACTGGCTCGACGGAACCCGGCTGGGAGATAGAACGCTGGATCCGCCTTTGGCATTACGTTGGGTCCTGCCTCTGCGCTCTGGTGGAGGAGATCTTGAAGGGGTACCGGCTATCCGACCGAGATTGCCGAACGACATCTCTGTCATGGATGTGGACTCGAGCCGGGGCTTTGACCAGAAAGCGACGATCAAGCTGCAACAAGTCCTGCGCGGCGACAGGGCGCTGCGGACTCGCGCCGCGCTGACGGCGATGTCCGCTGAGTATGCCGACCAGGCAGTAAGGGCGTATTGGCGCCAAACAAATGCGTGGATCGAAACGGACACAGCTTCGTGGCGATACGACGACGAACGAGGGACGCTTCTACTAGCCCTCACAGGCCGAGCAAAACTTGACTGGACCGGCGACGATGCGGAGGGGCGAGGACTGGACATCTTCGGGGCCGGCTTCACACCTCCCGTGGAGTACCACCGGCCCAAAGGACAGGACCAGAGCGCGCCTTGGATGACGCAGTATCCCGCATATCGCTGTTGGGTCACCGCGATTCATCTACCTGCCGACAGCGCCAATTGGAAGTGGGACTATTTTTCGGACGCTGTGGATACGCATATGGGCGGAGTCCATTACTGGCGGGTTGCAGACCTGCGCGACGGCGTGATGAGGACCATCATGAGCAGGCGAGCCGAAGTTCCGGAGATCACCGCTGCGCAAGCTGAAGAAGTCAACAAGCGTCTTCCGACGTTCAACAACAAAATCTCGAGGGTTTACCAGATTGATTCGAAGTTGAACGGCTCGCAGCGCGCACGCAAGCCGTTGGCACCCTTTCAGGCCGACACAGACTGGACTAGCCCAGATGCGCCCTGCGGGCCGGTAACCAGTCCGGATTACACAATCGACGGGGCACATGTCTCAGATGAAGAAGCCCAGCGCGCGGCCATTGAGCGCGCGCTTGCAACTCAAATCAAACAACCTCTCGATAAGCCGTTGAGGCTGATCGCCTTCGATTTACCGCCGTACCCAAATGAGTTGCGAGGTCCAAACGCCCAGGGTGGACATGTACTAGTGCAATTCACAGTAGGTTCGGACGGACAGGTTAAGGATGCGTCTATCGTGGGCTCGTCGGACCGCTATTTAGCTGGAGTCGTGCGTGTGTCCCTGCTGAATTGGCGCTTTGAGCCGATCTCCCGGGACGGAAAGCCGGTCGACGTGCCACTCAAATATGAGTTCGTCTTCAGATTGCGCTAGCGACCCGCTCGGGAGGAACGGCGGAATGTGGCGCTTTTACCTGCTGGTTCTCCACGCGTTGCTCGATTCATTGGGCTGTATAGCGCCTCACGCCCGGCGAGAGGCGAATGTCCGCTTATGGCCGAAAAGCGGTCAGTCCGCCTGTCTTAACGTTTCGTTTGCAAATCTTCCGTTCCTCCCGATCCTTTGAACTTTCCGTAGTTAGCTCAGGGTGGAGCGAGGTGCGCTTCGGGCTATCTCCCGATCGCCCCGAATACCTTTCTGATGACAGCCGACGCCGTGCCGGCCGGATCCTTCCGGATCTTCTTCTCTTCCTCGGCGATGGTGAGGAAAAGGCCGTCGAGCGCCTTGCGCGTGACGTAGTCCTCCAGTTGCGCGTCCTCTTCCTTCACCAGCCCGAGCTTCGCGCCGCTCGCGGCGATCTCGTCGTACTTCTCGGCGAGCTTCACTTTTTGCATCGCCTTCTTGACGATCGGCTGGAATCGTTTGACTAAGGGCTCAGAAGTCGTGCGCTTGAAATACTGGGTCGCCGCATCGTCGCCGCCCGTGAGGATGCCCTTTGCGTCCTGCACGCTCATCCTCTTCGCCGCGTCGACGAGCAGGGTCCTCGCTTCGGGCACCGCCGCCTCGGCCGCGCGGTTCATGCGAAGGACCAATTCATCCGCGTGCCTGTCCATGCCGATCGAGCGCATCACCGCTTCGAGCCTTCGCAGGGAAGGCGGCAGAGGAATCTTGACGCGGTCGTTCCCGAAAAACCCGTTTTCGACCCCAAGGCGTGCCACGGCCGCATGCGAGCCTCGCGTAAGCGCCTCTTTGAGCCCGTTGATGGCGTCGCGGTTGGAAATGTCGTCGAGGCCGGCGGCCCACACGGCAGCGGGAACGAGAAGCGAACCGAACCATCCGACGATTCGAACCATGAAGCGCCTCTAGTTGACGCCCGCGGCGTGCGCCTGCCGGTCGGCGTGGTAGGAAGAGCGCACCATGGCGCCTACCGCCGCGTGGGTGAAGCCGAGAGCCTGCGCCTCGCGCTCGAACATCGCGAAAGCGTCCGGGTGCACGTAGCGCGCAACCGGAAGATGATGCGGCGAGGGCTGCAGGTACTGGCCGATCGTGAGCATGTTGACGCCGTGCGCGCGCAGGTCGCGCATTACCTGGAGTATCTCGTCGTCCGTTTCGCCCAGGCCAACCATCAGGCCCGACTTCGTCGGTAGATGCGGATGGCGTGCTTTGAAGTCCTCGAGCAGCCCAAGCGAGTGCGGGTAGTTGCCGCCGGGGCGTGCCTTGCGGTAAAGGCGCGGCACGGTCTCGAGGTTGTGGTTCATCACGTCGGGTGGCGCCGCGCCGAGCACTTCCAACGCGCGCTCGAGGCGCCCTCTGAAATCCGGCACGAGGATCTCGATTTTCGTCGCAGGCGAGCTTTGGCGCACCGTGCGGATGCAATCGACGAAGTGGCCTGCGCCGCCGTCTTTCAGGTCGTCGCGGTCCACGCTCGTGATGACGACGTAGGCGAGGCCGAGCGCAGCGATCGTCCGCGCGAGGTGCTCCGGCTCCTCGCGATCGGGCGCGAGCGGCCGGCCATGGGCGACGTCGCAGAACGGGCAGCGCCGCGTGCACAGGTCCCCCAGGATCATGAAGGTCGCGGTACCCTTTCCGAAGCACTCGCCGATGTTGGGGCAGGAGGCTTCCTCGCACACGGTGTGCAGGTTGTTCTCGCGCAGGATGCGCTTGATGTCGTGGAAGCGCGAACCGGGCGAGGCGGCGCGCACGCGGATCCACTCCGGCTTGGCGAGGCGCTCGGCGGGCGCGAGCGCGATCGGGATGCGCGTCTTCGCGAGGCCCTTCTTTTTTTCGACGGCCGCCGTCATTTGTCCTCGATGAGCAGGGCGACGCGCCGGGCGAGCTCGTGGCCCATTTCCTCCGCATCTGCGGGCACCCCGTGCGCGCGCGTCTGCGTGACCGCGAGCCCGGGATAGCCGCAGGGGTCGATCGCGGAGAACGGCGCGAGGTCCATGTCCACGTTGAGCGCGACGCCGTGATAGCAGCAGCCGCGCCGCACCCGAAGCCCGAGAGCCGCGATCTTCGCGCCGTCCACGTATACGCCAGGCGCGCCGTTCCTGCGCCCGGCTCCCACGCCGTGAGCCCCGAGCACTTCGATCACCGCCTGCTCGGTCAAGCTCACCATGCCGCGCACGGTGAGGCCGCGGCGCGCGAGATCGATGAGCGCGTACA
>WNGP01005758.1_pt1 | contig 14690 bp, 17 predicted proteins | sample 5407671 | NCBI WGS metagenome assembly WNGP01 (sample SAMN13153381, study PRJNA577476) | soil metagenome | isolation source: 40 cm soil or saprolite under Garry oak tree replicate 2 | place: USA:California | collected 2016-06-15 | reverse complement strand
GAAAGGTGCAAGCACGGTTCGGAGAGGGGCAGTCGGAAAAGGAGCGACTTATGAAACCACTTAACATCTTAAGCAGGTCCAAGGGCTATCGAAACCTCGCTGGCTGCCTACTCTACCCGCGCACCTACCAGACCGACGCTGTTGTCGGTCATGAGGATAGCCCAAGTCACCCAAGTCACTTCATCGCTCTCAACCTGAACGGCAAAATAAGCGTGATTGAGATACCAGGGGGAGACACCGCCCACTCGCAAATCTATAACGCCCCTACCTTGTTTGGCGCAGGGCAAGACCTTGTACCTGTTACCCTGAGTTTTGAAGACTGCAACGGAGACGGGAAGCCTGATCTGAACATCCACATACAAGGCAGTGACAAAATCATCTGCCTTGTGAACAACGGGAAGACGTTTTCCACCACACAGCAATAACAAGAGAGGAAGCGGCAGCAATGCCGCTTTCCCATGCGGGGAAAGGCCAAACATGAACACATTCACGCAAGCCGTTTAGGATGTGATAACCGATTCCCCTGAACTGCTCGAGGAACTCTCCGCCATGATGGGCAAGCAGTACCAGCCATTCTTGTCAGAAGCGCAGGCTTTCAGGGTGAACACCCACAGGCTGAAAACTTGTGTTCTCGACCAGCTCAACGAGTGGTTTGAATGGCTGCCTGAGACAACCATGAACCAACTTGGCGGCGAGTTAGCAATGGCAGCGTTGCAAGAAGTCGATTGGAGCGATATAGCCTTACAGGTACGACTCGCTCCTTTGCTTCGTGAAGAGAGGCAACCATGCAAGTAGAAGAGAAAGCAAGCAGACCACCTCTTACGCCTACAGAACCCATAACAAGTCTTGCCAATACCGAGAGTGAGCCACTTTCCCAAGAAGAGGCAGACGAGATATTTTTTGAAGCGGTTTCGGAAATCCCAACCCAACCGTTACCGAAACTCACGACGCGGGAAGAGACACAGGCTATCATCCTGATGTATGTTTTTGTTTTGTCTTTCATTATCGGTTCGCTCATCGCCCTCATAACCAACCCAACAGTCACTATTGACCTTGTACCCATTTCAAAACACGTCAGCGTAACAACACAGCTTGCAATTTCAACCAGAACGCTCCCACCTGTCACCCTCTCAAAATCGTTAACCGCACCAACCACAGGCAAAGGCCACCAGGACGCGAGAAGAGCAACAGGAACCTTGACCTTTTACAATGGATTATTCACCACGCAGATAATACCCATAGGAACTGTTTTCACAGGAGCAGACGGCATATTGGTTGCAACTGATGAAACAATCACCATACCAAAAGCTTCCCCGCCTCAGTTTGCAGAGGCGACGGTAACGGCTCACACTCTTACTACAGGCAATCAAAGCAATATCGTAGCAGATGATATAAACACAACTGTTTCTAATGGCGTGCTGGTGAAGAATAGCCAATTTTCAGGAGGAAGAGATGCGAGAGACTTTCAAGCAGTAGCGCAAAGCGATCTTAATAGCTTAACCGCAAAGCTACAACAGCAACTCACACAGGCAATAACACACCTCTTTCTTTTGCGATCTGGTGAAGCACTCCAAACCACCACCTGTACTTTCAAAACCACTCCAAATCACCAGATAGGAGAAGAAGCGCGAGAGGTTACAGTAAACGCCTCAAAGACGTGCGAAGGTATAGCCTATAGCCAGGACGATCTTCAACAGAAAGCAACAGCAGTTTTCACTACCACACGCCCAGGAAGAAATTATATGCTTGAAGGCGACATACAAATAAACGTCACCAGTGTTTTACCCTTTACCGTTTCGCTACATGGTCTATGGGTTTACCATTTGAGCCAGGACTACGAGCAGTTTCTAGCCGAGAGAATAGCTGGAGATACGCCAGCGCAGGCGAGAGCGTATCTTTTGAAAACTGGTTCTGTGTCACGTGTCACAATTTCTCAAACACAGAACCTCCCCGACTTCTACCATATCAAGTTTCTGATCCTCATAGGAGTGTAGAAAGCTATGAGTCAACGGTTAAACCAAGACCAACGCCAGTACATTTGGCGAGAAATGATAGAACTTGCTCGATTTCTCACTGTTCATTGTGTTCCACCACCAAAAATCAAAGACGCTGTAGGACGGTTGAGAGACGATCTAAAACAAGCATATAAGCAGGGCATCACAGACATAACCGTTGACCGAAACAGTTACCTAGAAAATAGAACAGACCAGGAGAAAGGCGAAGCACCATGAAAGAAGTTTACAGCTACCAGGAGATAGGACACACCATAGACACAGGACAACAAGTAGTCTTTACCTGTCATCCAGAAGCCCGCGTTACCGTAGTTCAGAAAGATACGGACAGCGACACCATAACGGTAACGATCATTCTCTCCATAGGGGATACGTGCATCGGCATCATTGAGAATGCCTACCTAACCATAGGGCTACTTCTCGATGCGTTTGACATAAACGATCTTTCCGAAATTTGGGAAGTATTGGTGTAGTGCATTTGGTATAATCGCCCTGCTAGAGAGGCAGGTGAGAAGATACGTAACCCAACCAGTATTTACAGAGGCAACCCTACCCTTGAGGCGCGAATACTTGCGACAAAATGAGACGGGTATCAGGTACAGTTAGTAATACCATAAGCTATCAGCATCTTTAACGCCGATTGGAACCACACGACGGCGCAGTTTAACGAATCTAACATTTTGGTCAGTCGGTCGGATGAAAGCACCCCTGCCCACAGGCAGCCTGTCTCGTCTTGAGGCTTGAGGCACGACCCTTGCACACCTGGAACGAATGTGCTATCCTTCTTGTGAAAAAGGAGGCATCATGGTAACGGTACGCATCTACCGACTGGATCATCCTCCAGGTGCCCTGGCCGATCGGCTGCTTGAAGCGCGGATCGAAGCGGCTCGTGTCTGGACATAGAGCCATGATCTCCACCGGGTAGCGTGCCAACACCAACTTCGCTGGACCCACGCACGCTGCCAAAATCATCGTTGTGGGTCACGTACCCTATCACCAAGAGGTGATGGGCTTGTGAAGAACGAAGCCCTGAACGTGAGCAGCCCACCAGGCTAGTCCTGGTAGCCGTTTCCCGTGAATGTATAGGCACTTCGCGATGCCGGTCCAGTCGCGAACACTGCGATCAACGATTAAACAGACGGACAGGGTTCGAGTCAGTGTCGTTGAAACCCAGAGGAAACCACGGGCAAACAGGGGCGAGGACACCTTTACTTCATCTGGCAACAGGTGAAAGCAGTCTCATTACGAGACCCCCACAGGCGCATGAAAGGGACGAACAATGTCACGTGTATTCGTACTTGATCAACAGAGACGGCCTTTGATGCCTTGTACGCCTGCTCGTGCCCGTCTCCTGCTCAAGCAAAACAAGGCAGCGGTCTTTCGGGGCTTTCCGTTTACGCTGATCCTGCGGGAGGCTCATCCCAAGGCCGTTGTGCAACCATTACGGGTCAAGATCGATCCTGGAAGCCGCACTAGCGGCCTGGCGGTGGTCAATGACACGACGGGAGAAGTGGTGTGGGCGGCCGAACTCATCCATCGCGGTGAGCAGGTCCATCAGGCGCTCACCAAGCGGCGGGAAGTCCGTCGGGAACGTCGTTCTCGCCATACGCGCTACCGGCAGCCACGTTGGCGCAATCGCCGACGGCCCACAGGTTGGCTTCCCCCGTCACTGGAAAGTCGCATTCAAAACGTCGAGACCTGGGTAGCGCGGCTTTCGCGGTGGTGCCCGCTGGGTGCTATTTCGTACGAGGCGGCGCGCTTCGATACCCAGGCCTTGCAGAATCCTGAAATTGAGGGAACTGAATACCAGCACGGCGCCCTGGCGGGCTATGAGTTGAAAGAATACCTGTTGCTCAAGTGGGGCCATAAGTGCGCGTACTGCAAGAGAACGGGCATACCCTTGCAAGTCGAACACATCGTGCCTAAAATGCGCGGGGGCAGTCATCGGGTGGGTAATCTGACGCTGGCCTGTGAGAAGTGCAACCAGAAGAAAGGCAACCAGACAGCGCATGAATTCGGGTTCCCCCATATCCAGGCGCAGGCGCAGGCCCCGCTTAAAGATGCTGCCGCCGCCAATAATACGAGGTGGGCGCTCTACGAACGCCTGAAGAGAACTGGACTGCCCATCGAGACAAGTACCGGCGGACGCACCAAGTGGAATCGAAAACGGCGTGGGGTTCCAAAAACGCACTGGCTGGATGCAGCGAATGTTGGCCCATCGACACCAGAGCTTCTCCGATGGCAGCACGTTCGTCCGTGGCTGATTCGGGCAATGGGTCAGCAGAATCGCCAGATGTGCCGGATGGATAAACGAGGCTTCCCACGCACCAAGGCCAAGAAAAAGAGCACGAAACATGATTTTCAGACCGGCGATATCGTGCGAGCTGTTGTACCGGCGCATCTGAAGAACTCTGGGGTACACGTAGGGCGCATGGCTGCGAAAGCTAGCGGAGGATTTACAATTGCCACGAAGAAGGGAACGGTCACCGACATCAGCTATCGCTACTGCACACGCCTGCAACGGAATGATGGCTACGGTTATCTCATCGCGATAAAGGAGGAGTGCGACTCCCTCCCACTCCCCTGACGGGGAGTGGTCCACAGCGAGCTTATTTTATGGCGTCAAAGCCTTCGTCGGGTCGGAAAACATCTCCAGCCAATCGCTGGACCAAAACCGTGAATTGGGCATCATTGTTTCTGATGCCACTGTACTGAGCAGGCTCCAGAGCACTTTCCAGACGGATTGGGGAGTCTCGCAAGGGGTGTAGCAGGGTATACCGTACAACCTTGCGCAGCTATGATACGATACATCTCAGAAATGGAGGATTTATTTTTTTATGGTCACAGAAATTGCCATTTTTCAAGCGATCCCAGGAAAAGAAGATGAACTTGGACAGGCGATCTTAAAGGGGCTGGAAGTGATTCGCCAGCATCCCGAATGCATCTCTTCTCGTGTGGAACGGTGCATCGAGCAGCCCAGACAATATATGCTCATCAATATCTGGACCTCGTTTGAAGCGCACACCCAGGGTTTCCGGGGAGGACCGCTCTTCCCACAATGGCGAAGTCATATCAACGGTTTGTTTGAAGATTCACCCACAGTATTCCACTATCAGCCTTTCTAAATGGAATAGTACAGAGAACCAGGAACACTCCAATACAGGCTAAGCAGGAGCAAGTCACATGGCCGAATTACAAGATACAACTCCATTAGAGCAGGCTGGCACAAGCGAAGAAGAACTTCTCGCCGCCCACGTCGCCCAATTGCGACACCAGATCGAGGAAGCCAACTATCATTACTATGTCCAGGATAACCCGACCTTAACGGACGCCGAATATGACCAGTTGATGATCGAACTGCAGGGCATCGAGCGGGATCACCCAGAGCTACAATCGCCCGATTCGCCCACCCAGCGCGTCGGAGCCGGTCCTGTGCAGGATGTACCACAGCATCACCACCCCGTTCCAATGCTGAGCCTGGCCAACGCGCGCAGTGAAGAGGAATTGCGAGCCTGGCATAAACGAGCGCAGAACATTCTCCCCAACGCCGCATTTGAATACGTCTGCGAGCTTAAAATCGATGGGCTGGCCATGGCCCTGACCTACGAAAAGGGCAAACTCACCGTTGGAGCATCGCGTGGAGATGGCCTGGTAGGGGAAGACTGGACTCCCAATATACGCACCGTTCGCAGCATCCCCCAGAAGCTGCGCGGTGAGCGCATCCCCGATAAGGTCGAAGTACGCGGCGAAATTTATATGTCTACCAAGAGTTTCGAGAAGCTGAATGAAGAAATGACCGACAATCGTCTGTTTGCCAATCCACGCAACGCGGCAGCAGGTTCGTTACGCCAGAAAGACCCGCGCATCACGGCCACGCGCCATCTCGACTTTTTCGGCTACCAGATCGGCTATATGCAGGGCATGGACTTTCATAGCCAGTGGGAAGCACTGCAACTGATACGCGAATGGGGTTTCCCCGTCAATCCGCACATCCAGCTTGCAAAGAGCCTCGACGAGGTTATGGACTACTGTAAAAAGTGGGAGCGGGAACGCTTTAACCTGCCGTATGAGATCGACGGGGTGGTGATTAAAATTAACGACCTGGCGCAACAGCAGGAACTGGGCACGGTGGCACGCGATCCGAGATGGGCCATCGCCTTCAAATACCCGCCCATTCAGGTTGCCACGCAACTGCTCGATATCCGCATCAATATCGGTCGCACCGGTTCCGTCAACCCATGGGCGCTGCTCGAACCCGTCAATATTCGCGGCGTAATCGTTTCTCGCGCCACACTGCACAACGAGGGTGACATCCAGCGCAAAGACCTGCGTATCGGTGACTGGGTGCTGGTAGAGCGCGCGGGCGAGGTCATCCCACAGGTGGTGAAGCCTGTCGTCGAGCGGCGCACCGGCAAAGAGGAAGTGTATCACCTTCCGGAACGCTGCCCCATCTGCGATACGCCGCTTGTGCGTTCACAAGACGAAGCCATGGCCTACTGCCCCAATCTGCAATGCCCGGCTCGCAACCTCGAAGGCATTATCCACTTCGCTTCAAAAGGAGCAATGGACATCGAAACCATCGGTGAGAAGATGTCCGAGCAACTGGTCGAGACCGGCCTTGTCAAAAGCGTCGCCGATTTTTACTCACTGACACGCGACCAGCTACTTTCTCTGGAGGGCATCAAAGATAAAAGCGCCGACAATATGCTCAATGCCATCGAAGCCAGCAAACACCGCTCCCTCGCCCGGCTCATCTTCGGTTTGAATATCCGGCACGTTGGGGGGAAGACCGCGCAGATTCTCGCCCAGCATTTCGGCTCGATGGATCGCCTGATGAATGCCAGCGAAGCCGAAATCAGTAGCATCCCCGGCATCGGGCCTGTTGTTGGACAGAGCGTCTATAGCTGGTTCCAGAACGAACAGAACCGCGCCCTGATCGAACGACTGCGACAGGCCGGGTTGAATATGCAGGAGGAGCAAAAGACGGTCGAAGGCCCACTCGCCGGTCAGACCTTCCTGCTCACCGGGCGCCTCAGCAGTATGACACGCCCTGCCGCTGAAGAGGCAATCGTGCGCCTGGGCGGAACAATTGCAACCGGTGTGAGCAAAAACCTAAGCCACCTGATTGTAGGCGAGGATGCAGGTTCCAAGCTAGCTAAGGCACAAAAAGCAGGCGTACCTATTCATGACGAACAGTGGCTGATGGACCTGTTGCAGCAGTATCAATCATCGTAATTCGGATTACGTTACTCAGCCATCAAATCTTGTACCGAGGCTATAACCTCCTCAACAGGAATATCGCTAACGAAGGAAGCCGAATGGGAACAATGGCCGTGGGAATGATCGCAGCCACATATCGGGCAGTTGAGCTGCCAGGACACGAGAGGACGATGGCGGAGCCGCGAGAGTGGGGCCCCGTTCATTAGATTAAAACACCAATAAATACCTACTGTTCTGGCACCGACCGCGTGAGCAAGGTGCAGCGGACCAGAATCATTGGAGACGACCACGCAACTTCTGGAGAGCAGAGCAGCCAGCGCGCCAAGCGAGAGGCAGCCACACAGATTCACGCTCTCGGCTCGCATAGTTTGGGTTACCTGTTCAACAATCTTCCGCTCGAGCTCCATGCCGGTGACAACTACTTTCGCGCCACTGGCCGCGAGGGTATCTCCAACCCGTGCGAACTTCTCTGCCGGCCAACAGCGCCTGGGATCACTGGCTCCTGGATGGAGTACGACCAGTGGCCTTTTCTGCCCTGGAAGAACGGATTCTAACTCAACGATATCCTGCTCTGTTACCGCGAGATGCGGTTCGTGGCAGTGGGGAGCCGCTCCAACGAGCGAAACAACCTCTAAATAGCGCAGGATCTCATGCTGGAAATAGTGGTAGGGAATCCAGCGATCCAGAGCTATTGCATCCTGCGCTTTCAAGCCAACGGTCTCTCTGGCACCCAGGCGTACAATGAAAGGGTTGGAATAGTGTCCCCCACCATGCAGTTGGCAGGCCAGATCAAACTGCTCCTGCCGCATTGCCTGGAAAAATTGCTCCAACCTGTCTTTGTCCTCTGTTTCGCCCGGCTTGACGCTTACCCCAGCACAGGGAGGAACTACAACAACTCTATTAACCGGGCTGGGACGCTGGCGAAGAAAGCAGGCATGCCAGGGCAACGCTAACAGCACCAGTTCTGCCTCGGGATAAGCGAAACGTAGGGATTCTAATGCCGGTAAGGCAAAGATGAAATCTCCTAAACGATTGGCTCGTAATACTGCTATCTTCTGCACTTCTGGCACATACCCTGAACGCATGCTATCTATCTTCCCCTCATTGTACGCACTTGCTTTTACATTGATTGGACGTGCATTCCGGCGAAAAAGATACTGAGCAGGAGAAGAAAGTCAAAGCCTTGCCTTGATAGCCGCAAAAGAAAAATGTTCCCTATAAGCAAAGGCCTATAGGGAACATTGGATTACCTGACTCCTTTACACATATTTCATCCCAACGAACCGCCCGCGCAGCGCGTGTACCTGTTCTTTCACGTTCTTCTCGCGAATCGCATCGTGGATCAGCTGGGCCAGTTCGCCCATGGCGCGCTCATCCATGCCGAAGCGGGTCATTTCGGGGACGCCGATACGCAACCCGGATGGGTTGCGCGGGTCAGCATCGCCGGGGACCATGTTGTAGTTCACGATGATGTCGTTGACTTCCAAACGTTTGGCAACCTCGACACCACCACCCCATTGAGATACGTTGACGGCGACCATGTGGCTCTTAGTATAGCCAAAGTCGCGCGCCTCGACGGGTGTGCCGAGTTCGTCCAGGTTGCGCCCAAGCGCCTGGGCATTGCGCACGATTTGCGTGGCGTACTCACGACCGTACTTCTGCATTTCGCGAGTTGCTACAACCAGCGCGGGTAGTGTGAACAGATGGTGGTTACTGGATGTACCAGGGAACACTCCGCGATCGGCGGCGGGCCAATATTTTTTCTCGTCCTCTTCATCCATGTTCCCTAAGATGACGCCCCGCTGCGGGCCAGGGAACGTCTTATGTGTACTGGCAGTCATCCAGGTCGCGCCCTCGTGCAAGGGCTGCTGAAACTCTCCGCCCGCGATCAATCCCAGTACATGCGCTGCATCATAGAGGAGAGGAATATCTTTCGTTTTGCAAAAAGCAGCCACTTCCGTAACGGGTTCAGGGAAAAGGAACAGGCTTTTGCCCATAACCACCAGTTGTGGGGAAACACGCTCAATCAGTTCGATGGTCTTTTGCGCATCGATATGATAGTGATCCTCGGTGAGCGGCAAATAATGCAGGTTGATAGAGTTGGGACCACCCAGCTTGAGCGATTGGCCACGGCTCTGAATACGCCGTCCAAAGACACCTACAGGCCCATGACTGATATGTCCACCCGCGTCGGTCGAGTTCGCTACAACGGTATCGCCACCACGCAGCCAGCCCATGGCGATGGCGGTATTGGCAGCATTGCCGCTGATCGGGCGCACATCTGCCTGTCTGGCCCGAAATAGTTCAATGATCTCCCTGGTTGCCATGCTCTCAATCTCGTCGATGTAGCGCGTCCCCTGGTAATAGCGATTCACTTTATCGCCCTCGTTAGGATGCCCCTCGGCATAGCGCCCCATGAAATCAGAAAGCTGTACTCGTCGCACTGCCTCGCTGGGAGTATTTTCGCTGGCAATCAAGTTAATGGTCTGTGTCTGCCTCCAGGCGTTTTCCTGGGCAATGATACTCTCAATGTCGCTGATATTTACGGTCATATGTTTCTCCTTCAGGGTATTTGCTGATTACTAAAATATGTAATTCAGTATAGCAGCAGAGAAGAGTCAGAACAATAGAAATAGGACATGACTCGCAACACTGAAAGTGATCGTGCGAAAAATGAAAAAGAGAAAGCCAGCACATGTGCTGACCTTCTCTCCTGAGTAGTTTGCTCAAACAATTGAGACAGTAGACTTAGTAGCCCCTATCTCGATAGCCACCACCACCTTGGCGACGGCCTCTGTTTTGGTAACCCTGACCGCCTCCGCGCTGTTGCTCTCGCCGGTCACGGGCTTCATTGACAACGATGGTCCGGTCGCCAAGCGTCGTACCATTGAACTGGTCGATGGCTTTGCGCGCCGCAGCATCGTCAGGTATCCCGATCAGTAATTACTGTCGCTGAGACAACTTCTCCAACCTGCCCAAACAGATCAACAAGGTCTTGATCTGTCGTGTTATACGACAGGCTGCCAACATAAATTCTCACTAGGGTTTGCTCCCACATCGACGTCTACTAACATATTGCAGTCGGTGGAAACAATCTTCCCACAGTAACGATACAACAACATCTGACGTCATACTTACATTATAACACACACTTATCCCAATTTATTCCTTTAGTCCCCTAACTTTCACGCTAGAACATCCTCCCACCGGGCGGCACTTCATGCGTAGGACTCAGTAACACCACATCGCCATTCTCATCTGCAACGCCAAGCGTCAAAGATTCAGAAAAGAAAGGGCCAATTTGTTTGACAGGGAAATTTACGACTCCCATCACCAGTTTACCCAGGAGTTCTTCTTTTGTATAATATTTCGTGATCTGAGCCGACGATTTCTTAATCCCAATTTCCGGTCCAAAATCGATCTCTAATTTGTAGGCTGGCTTGCGCGCCTGTGGAAAATCCTCCACTTTGATCACCCTACCCACGCGAATATCGACTTTCTCGAAGTCATCATGGGTTATCATGCTTTATACACCTCCGTGAGGGGTATTATAGCAAGAGGAGAGCAATTTGCAACTCACGAAGCCACAATCCCTTTCACCAACAACACCAGCGTTCGCATATCCCCCACCAGAAACGTCTCCTTCACATCGACCGGACGAGCCTCGCCCTGTCGATTGACCCAGACCGTTGTATATCCCAGTTCGGTCGCGGGTACGATATCGTATTTGAAGCCAAAACCAGCGTGCCAGATATCCGAGACCGGCAAGCCCAATCGTTCACGCGCAAGCAGAAAACCTTTGTGACTGGGTTTATATGCTCCCGCCTGTTCAGCAGTAATAATTTCATCGAACTTCACACCGATCGTGCGCTCTGTCTCAGAAATAATATCGTTATCAGTATTCGTAATAAGTGCCACTTTCAGGAATCTCTGCAATTCTAGAATAGCTTCTTTCGTATCGGGAAATGGTTTCCATGTTCCCATTGCATTAGCAAATTCCTCGAGGTCTTGCTCAGCATAGGGGATCTGGGCGTTATCGAGAGCCATGCGCATGGTATCACGCAGCACCTCGCGGTAGGGACGATAGTGTTCTTGAATATACACAAACTGAATCTCTTCCCACTGCCGTTGCAAAGCGCGCCTATCGATGCCCTCAATATTGTGTGCGGCCAATCTCTGCGCGAAAAACTGCTGGATGGCACTTTCCCAGTCGATCAGGGTGCCATAGCAGTCAAAGGTGATAGCTTTTGGAAGAGCAACCACGAGGATACCTCCTTACGATGCAGGAACAAAAAATTTTACTATGCTTTCTCGACGGCGATAAAATTTCTGTTGAACAAACCGCCTGATACTGTTATACTACAACATACTAACCAAACGAGATGGGTGTACTGTCTTTTTTACCTTTGGCCGGAACAATTCACAATTGGTGTGGGGATGCAGGCAGCCTATTTCACCTCTCCCCATAACACCTGATCTGGATAGGCCACCTCTGGCATAGAAACTCAGGAGGATAAGCGTTTCATGAAGGTCTATACTGCAGAACACATTCGCAACGTAGCGTTGATTTCCCATGTTGGAGCAGGTAAAACATCTCTCGTAGATGCTGCGCTGTATGATAGCGGGGCGGTCACGCGACAAGGCAAAGTTGATGAGGGTAGCTCAATCGGCGATCACGATCCCGATGAACTCAAACGACGCATGACGTTGCATGCCAAAGTGCTGCCCGTCGAATGGAAAAACACCAAGATCAACTTCATTGATACCCCCGGCTATGCAGACTTCGTAGGTGAAGTCAAAGCGGCACTGCGCGTGGCTGACGCGGCGCTGGTCGTAGTAACGGCTGAAAAAGGCGTAGAGGTCGGTACTGAACTGACCTGGAACTACGCCGACGAGCGCAATTTACCGCGTATGGTGCTTGTGAACAAACTGGATCGAGAAAATACCTCGTTCGACCAGGCGCTCGAATCGCTGCGCAAGCAGTTCGGTTTGAAAGTCGTCCCACTGCAACTCCCTATTGGCGAGCAGGCAGGCTTCAAAGGCGTGGTAGACCTGGTGACACAAAAAGGCTTCACCTTTGAGGGCGGCAACAAAGTACAGGAAGTCCCCATTCCGGCTGACATCAAAGAGCGCATGAGCAGCTATCGCGAGCAACTGATCGAGTCCGCGGTCGAAAGCGATGACGCGGTGATGGAGAAATTCCTGGAGGGCGAAGAACTCAGCGATGAGGAAATTCTCTCGGTTGTCAAGCAGGGGACACGCACCGGTCAATTAATTCCGGTGCTGTGTGGTTCGACCAGCAAAAACATCGGTGTGCAGACACTCCTCGACGCCATCGTTGATTACCTCCCAAGTGCGGGAGATGTGCTTGCAGAGGACACCCAGGCCTTTGGCAACAATCTCTCAATGTTTGTCTTCAAAACGGCGGCAGCGCAAGTTGGTACCATCAGCAATTTCAGGGTTTATACAGGGACGCTCAAGCCAGACATGCATGTGTATAACCTGCAAACAAAGGCCGATGAGCGCATTGGACAACTCATCACGCCGCGAGGCAAAATGCAAGAGAGTGCCACCGAAATTCCTGCAGGTGATTTCGGAGCGGTGGCGAAGCTTGCCAACACACATACCGGGGATACGCTTGCCGGTAACAAAGACGCGGGCAATCCGATGGAACCCATTAACTTTCCACAGCCTTGCTACACCGTCGCCGTATTCCCAAAGAGTAAAGCCGACCTGGATAAAATGAGTAATGCGCTGGCTCGTGTTGTAGAAGAAGATCGCACCTTGCGCGTTACGCGCGACCCAGAAACCGCCGAAGTGCTGCTCTCCGGCATCGGTGAATCCCACCTGCAGATCGTTATCGAGGGCATCAAGCGTAAATACTCGGTTGACCTGGAGGCGCGCGAGCCTCGTATTTCGTATCGCGAAACCATTCGCAAGAAGGCCCGCGCCAACGGCCGCCACAAGCGCCAGAGCGGTGGACATGGGCAATTCGGCGATGTCTGGCTGGAGATCGAGCCACTGCCAATGGGAGGCGAGGAAAACTTTATCTTTGAAGACAAAATCGTCGGCGGCGTGGTTCCCGGTCAGTACATCCCAGGCGTAGAAAAAGGCGTGCGCGAGTCGCTCAAACGCGGCTTCATTTCCGGCAACCCGATGGTATACATCAAAGTGGCGCTGGTGGATGGCAAATACCACCCGGTAGACTCGTCTGCGCAGTCATTCGAAGTTGCCGCCTCACTTGGTATGCAGGAGGCGGTACCTCAAGCCAGCCCAACGCTTCTGGAGCCGGTCATGACAGTAAACGTCACCGTGCCGGAGGGCAACATGGGTGACATCATGAGCGATATCAACACCAAGCGCGGTCGCGTGCTGGGTATGACCCCCATTGGCAATGGCCAGCAGCAAATTACCGCGAATGTGCCACAGGCCGAATTGCTGCACTACGCAACTGATCTGCGTTCAATCACGCAAGGGCGCGGCACATTCACAATGGAGTTCTACCAGTACGAAGAAGTACCCCCTAATGTGCAGCAGGAAATCATTGCGCAGCATAAGAAAGCGGAAGCCGAGAAGTAGTCTGATTCGTTATAACATATGTTCGACAATGTGTCGGACAACAAAGTGAAGTACCTTACCAATCGCATCTGCGGGAAGGGGAGACCAGTTCCAGTTCGTTCTGGTTGAACTGTACCGCGTCTTGCACGCAGGGAACGTACTCCACTCTCAGGTCAGCCCAACCATTAAATGGGTAGGGTGATCTACTACACTTCCAGGTCTTTGACCTGGAAGTGCTTTTTTCAGGTAGAAAAGAAGCTGCTACGCTTTCTTATCGCTCAGAAAGCTCTGTATGGTCGTGCCACAAACCGGGCAGGTTCCTTTTAAGGCATGCCTGCCATTTTTCATAGTCACTTCTTTCGGATCCTTTATTTCCCTCTTGGTTTTACATTTGACACAATATGCTTCTGCCATTTCGGTTCCTTTCATTGTAACTTCACACTCGCAGATTGAGTATGAATAACGCTCGTTCGCATATCATAACACGCCGAGCTACTTTATTGATATACACGAGTTGCGGCTCTGTGTGAGATACATCGCGAGAAATCAAGATGATCGGCGAGCATTATGTTTCGCCGGTGATCCCACCTGCCTCTTTTGCGTTCCACGTCCCTGGTTCTTGCTGCCCTGCTTCTTCCCCTGTTGTGGCTGGCTCTTACTCCCCTGCTTTCCAGCAGAACCCTTTTCTCTTCTGAGCACTGCATTCGCCTCATCCTCGTGTCCATGACCCACCAGCCATTGCCGCGCTTGCTCATGCAGATCTCGCAAGGTAGGGCTGCCAGCAATCATCATCCACATCGCGAATTCTACGTCGGCAGGTTGGCCTGCCTGCCACTGCTTTTCAACTATAAGAAATTCACTCACCTGCTTTACGTCGAGCGTACGTAACACAGCATCGAG